>Ga0210057_1000555_pt1 | contig 61335 bp, 55 predicted proteins | sample CryGeyCG2114_010_2_FD_183968 | JGI IMG/M metagenome (GOLD analysis project Ga0210057, IMG submission 183968) | Groundwater microbial communities from aquifer - Crystal Geyser CG10_big_fil_rev_8/21/14_0.10 (SPAdes) (version 2) | ecosystem: Environmental > Aquatic > Deep subsurface > Groundwater ...
CCCCGGAATATTTGCCAGAATACGTGAGTGAATTTTGCGTCAGATTTTGCTCACCGGAAATCTTTGAAAGCCCCCATACCTACTTACAAAAAACGCTATAGCCTGTTCCAACTGCTGTGGTATACCCGAATAAATTGGAATTGACAATTTTTAAATAATATGATAGACTCTCAAACACTTAATTAACTAAGACGGTGTCTCGGATTGGCGATATTACCAACCTTGGATACACGTTAAGGACAAACACATGCTGACAAAAGATCAGAAAGAAAAGATCATTAAAAAATACCGAACCCATACAACAGACACGGGTTCACCGCAAGTCCAAATTGCAATTTTAACAGCTGAAATCGACTATTTGACTAAGCATTTAAAGCAGCATAAAAAAGACTTTTCTTCTCGCCGGGGTTTAATTCGCAAGGTCGGGGAACGGCGTAGTTTGCTTAACTACTTGTTCCGCGAAGATGAAACGGCATGGGAAGACATTGTCAAAAAATTAAAGATTAAAATTGCCCGTCCACAAACCGAAGAATTATCAGAAATCGGCAAGGAACGCGACGCGGCCGCTGCTTTAGAAGAAAAGACAAGCAAAGAGGAAAAAGAGACTGCGGACGAATAAAATCCTGCGCACCAGGATTTTTTTATTAAATCAAAGATATGGTTAAGCACAAAGAACAGCGAGTGGGCGTCTTTTTAGACGCGGCTAACATGTACCACTCAGCCAAAAATTTATATAAACGACGCGTTAATTTTAAAGAAGTGTTAAAAAGCGCGGTGGCCGGCCGAAAATTAATCCGCGCCATTGCCTACGTCATTAAATCTGAATCCCAAGAAGAACGCAGCTTTTTTGAAGCCTTAGACAAACAAGGCTTTGAAGTCAAAAGCAAAGACCTGCAAGTCTTTATCGGCGGCTCAAAAAAGGCTGATTGGGATGTCGGCATTGCCGTTGACACAATTAAATTAGCTGACCGGTTAGATTCTATTATTTTAATCTCCGGTGATGGTGACTATGTGCCCTTGGTAAAATATTTACAAGAAAACAAAGGCTGCCAAGTTGAAGTTATCGCTTTTGGTAAAACGTCATCCAGTAAATTAATTGAAGCGGCTGACGACTACACCGATTTAGGCGGTAACACTTCCAAATACTTGATTCATTCAGGTACGGCGCGACGTCGTTAATTGATAATTAAATAATTAATATTAAAGTGGTTGGCAGACCATCTGAGCTTTTTGCTTGCGCGCAAATTAAGAGTTCAGGCGCCTGTCAATCACCTAAGAAAGGAACTTTTGTATGGAAGTTAAAAAATATGAAACCTCTATTAACGAGGTGCCATTAGTTTTAGAATTTGGGGTGATGGCAAAACAAGCCACCGCCTCTTGTACCGTGCGCTACGGCGACACTATGGTGCTAGCTACTGTGGTAATATCTGAAACCGCGCGGGAAGGCATTGATTTTTTCCCGTTATCCGTTGAATACGAAGAGCGCCTGTATGCGGCCGGAAAAATCAAAGGTTCGCGCTGGATTAAGCGCGAAGGCAAACCCACCGATGAAGCCGTATTGTCAGCCCGTTTAGTTGACCGTGCCATCCGCCCACTTTTCCCTGACTACATTAAAAACGAAGTCCAAGTAATTTTTACGGTGCTCTCTTACGACGGTGAAAATGATCCGGACATTGCCGCCATGATCGGCGCTTCTGCGATTTTATCAGCTTCCCCCATTCCTTGGGATGGCCCAATTGCCGGTACTCGCATTGGAATTTTAGATGAACAACTCATCATTAACCCAAAAACAACACAAATTGATGATTCTACGCTTGATGTTTACGTCGCTTCTAAAGCTGAACGAGTCATTATGTTAGAAGCTGGCGCTAAAGAAATTCCGGAAGAAAAAGTGGCTGAAGCAATTGAGTTAGCAATAAAAACTAATCAGCCCTTAGTAAAATTAATTAATAAAATTCAGTCGGAAATTGGAGAAACTAAGCTTGAGGCCAGCCGATTTTCACCAGCGGAAACGGGCGAGGCCAAAGTTAATTTAAATAAATTAGTCGATGGCTGGATTAAGTCAGAAGCTAAAAAAGTACTGTACTCATCAACCACGAAACAAGGCGGTCCAGGCAATAAAGAACTAATTGCCATTCTGAAAGACAAATTAGCTGAATATCTAGTGGCTCAAGAAATTGATCCGGCTGAAGTTAAAAATATTACTAGTCAACTTAAGTGGATGTTGGGCGGTTTGGCTTCAGAAATGATCTTAAAAGAAGGCAAACGAGTTGACGGGCGGGCGTTAGACGAAATTCGCCCGTTGGGAGCACAAGTTGCATTGCTGCCGCGCACGCATGGATCCGGTTTGTTTAACCGCGGCGAAACCCAAGTGCTGTCAATTGTCACGCTTGGTTCACCAGGCGATAAACAACAATTAGACGGCATGGAAGAATCCGGCTCAAAACGCTACATGCACCATTATAACTTCCCGCCCTTTTCGGTTGGCGAAGCCAAACCCATGCGCTTCACTTCTCGCCGTGAGATTGGACACGGTGCTTTAGCCGAACGCGCTTTGGAAGCTGTCCTGCCGCCTGAGTCTGAATTTCCTTACACTATTAGAGTGGTGTCTGAAACTTTAGGCTCTAACGGCTCTTCTTCAATGGCTTCAACTTGCGGCTCGACCTTGGCCCTAATGGACGCGGGTGTGCCGATTACTAAGCCGGTGGCTGGTATTGCAATGGGCATTGCGACCGACGATCAAGATAATTACAAAATTCTTACTGACTTACAAGATGTTGAAGACGGCGACGGTGGTATGGATTTTAAGATTACCGGCACCGCTGACGGCGTTACCGCTATTCAACTAGACTTAAAAAACAAAGGCTTAACCATGGCCATGATTAACGAAACTTTTGTCCAAGCCAAAAAAGCCCGGATGGAAATTTTGGATGTTATGCAAAAAGCCATTCCTGAAGTACGGCAATCGCTCTCTATTTACGCTCCGCGAATTGAAACTATTCATATTGACCAAGATCAAATCCGCGATGTTATTGGCCCGGGCGGAAAAGTCATAAATGAAATTATTGACGCAACCGGCGTGGATATTAATATTGAGCAAGACGGCACGGTCACGGTCACTTCGGTTGACCCAGACGGCATGCAAAAAGCATTGGATTGGATTAGGGCAATTACTCGCAAAGTGGAAGTTGGTGACGTTTTCGACGATGGGAAAGTAACTAGGTTAATGGATTTTGGAGCATTTGTAGAAGTGCTTCCGGGCAAAGAAGGCTTAGTCCATGTGTCAGAAATGGCGTGGCACCATGTTGACACGCCCGGCAGCGTGCTCAAGGTGGGAGATACGGTTAAAGTCCAATGCATCAAAATTGATGAACAAGGAAGAATTAATCTATCCATGAAAGCCTTACTGCCAAAACCTGAAGGCTACAAAGAAACTGATCGCCCCAACCGAGACAGAAAAGATAAGCGCTTTAATAATCGCTCTCATAAGCGACCATTTAAACGCTAATAACGCGCATGGGCCCATGCACGACCCCTTGCTAAAACCCACGCTTCTCACGCCCCAAAAAATAACGAGCCTTGTTATACTAATCGCTATCGGTATCGGGCTCGTTTTGGTTTGGCCAATTATTCAAAAACGCTTTGGGCCAACGGACTTATCAAAATACTTACCGGCTAATAGCATCGTATTTATTAATCTAAAAGAATCTAGCTTTAATCCGGCAGCGACTAAAGAAGCCTTTAATTTCCCGGCTTTACAAACAAGCCTTAGCCGCTGGTTTGCCATAAGTCCAGAGCTCGTAGAAACTATCTGGGACTCAATCAATGACCAAGCCGCACTAGCCTGGATACGGCAAAATAATGATATTGCACCAATCATAATTTTAAGCACAAAAAATCATCAGCTTGCCGCCGCGGCTCAAAGTGAAAATTTAAACGCGATAACTCTTGATAAAAATATTTTAGCCCTATCTCCAAACGCATCAGTGCTTAAGCCACTAATGCAAATTACGCCCGAAGCATCATTAGCCAATGCCATACCTAATCGCTATCTTAACCCATTTGTACTTATCTATATTAACACCGATCAGCCGCTAGCCGGGCAACCATTTGAGTCAATTTCCTTTATCAATTATTTGGCCAACCTTTACGAAGTAAAGTCTCTCACTTTTTATCTTAATCGCGGTGACAACCGGTTTGAATACACTGCCTTTATGCAATCCGGTAAATCAGATTTGGATTTTATCAGCGCTGCGCCCTTAGCTTTGTTTGAACAGCTACCCAACAACATTTTTGTCGCCTTAAACGACATTAACCTAGCCAGTCTATTTCAAAACTTAGGGCGGCAAAATCCAGCCATTGCCAAAGCCTATGAACAAATCATCAACCGCTGGCAGCAAAAATACGCTTTTAATTTTTCGGCTGATGTAATCCCGTTAATTAATCAAAAGTCAGACTTGATTATGGCTAAACCGCATACCACAAGCTCCCTGGCCTTTGTTTATAAAACAAAATTATCCAAAAGCCAAGAGCAAAATTTAAACGCGATCATTCGCCATATTATCGCCCGCGAGTTTCCTGAAGTTAAAAGCCGAGTTTTACCAGACGGTACTGAAGTTGATGAGCTAATTTTTAATCCCGACCGGTTTAGCTTCACGGCTAATACTTTAAACGGTGTCACTTTATATAGCCTGCCGGTGCCAGAAGCCAACCTTACGATTAATCATGCCCGGGTTAACAATGAAACTTTGATTTCTAACAGCCAAGAACTTTTAAAACAACAAATCTACGCACCGCCAAATGAAAATCTTTATTGCCCAAGCGAACAATCATCATTTTTAGTGTTCTTGCCTGCCCCTAAGTTACTAAACTACTTTGACGCTAAAACCATATCTATATACTTTGACCAAGGACCTTTTATTACCGGCTGCTTTCACAAAAATTAATTAGATGTGGATAAGTTGTTAAAACATTGTGCGAGCGATAAAGTGCCTGCTTCAAGCTATGCAAGTTAAAAAATTTCGCTAAATTAACATTAATTCCTAAAGTAAATAGCGGCATGATTGACTTTCACAATTTTTACTGGTATAATAAAAGAAGCACTTTAGAATCGGTTTTGGGGCTTTGGGATAAATTCCTTAAATTTAGCCTAAAGCTCCGTACCTATCAGTTTTTGTTTAGCTTTTGAAGTTCGCCAAAAGCGCATAAAATAAAAACCAAAAATACCACTAGGTGTGGCCATAAAGAGTCCATCACCGTCTGATGGGTGCCGGTAGCTAGAGCGAATACTAGCATCTATGGTCATTTTCTGAGTTTAGGTATATCATGTGTCCTTTCACGGGTGTCCCTTTCAGAAGTTGATCAACCAGAGGGGCACAGCCACTAATTTATTATCTTTGGGGCTTAGTAGCCCCTCTTTTGTTTTTTATTTTTCTGAAAATCAAAGGGATTGACCTGCTTTTCTGTTTTAGCTATACTATTTTAGTCAAAATAAACCTATGGATTCAAAAACATTAGAACAAATTAAGGGCAGCTTAGAGGCTGAAAAAACCAGGCTCGAAGAAATGTTGAAAGGCTTTACCACCAAAGACGAGAATATCAAAGGTAATTACAACGCCAACTGGAACGAGTACGGTGATAAGGAAGACGAAAACGCCGCCGAAGTGGCCGACTATTCAGATGCTTTATCATTGGAGCAAAATTTAGAAAAAACTTTAGCTGACGTCAAAAAGGCACTGGATAAAATTGATAAAGGAGAATACGGGGTCTGTCATTTTTGCGGTCAACAAATTGACGAACGGAGATTAAAAGCTAGACCAACTTCTTCGTCTTGTGTTAACTGTAAAAAGCAATTCAAAGGTGAAAAATGAAAATTTCTAAAGCTTACCATGCCGGTTTGGTTCTTACTTTGCTCGCCGGGGTGATTGACAGGGCTTTTAAAAATTACTTTTTACAAAATCCCGGGGCACATTGGGATTTTTTTAGTTTCATTACTTTTCAAAAAACTACTAACCAAGGCATTGCGTTTAGCTTGCCCCTGCCGAGCGGCATTACTGTGGCTTTAGTTATTATTATTATACTAATATTGGTCAGTTGGCTAATTCAAAATTTTAAACAAGGTGTAAATCGTCATCTAATTTTAATTTCTATGGTTGTGGTAGGTGCAATTTCTAATCTCATCGACCGAATTCAATATGGCCATGTTATCGATTACATCTTTATTTCCTACTTTACCATTTTTAACTTAGCCGATATCATGATTACATTTGGCATTGGCATAATTTTGTTACAATTATTTAAAACCAAAAAATTATGAAGCTTTTAAAACCTGGACAACTGCCAATCTTAATTTTCAACGTTATCATGTTGGGTTTTTTTGCCGTGCTTTACGGCTCCCGCGGCAACTATGAATTTCTAATGTACATCGGGGTTATCATAATAATTTTATTTGTTATTTTAGCGGCTAACAAAAAAATAGCTTTCCCCAACGCCGTACTTTGGGCTTTAACGGCCTGGGGTTTGATGCACATGTCTGGCGGCGCTTTTTATCCAGGCGGCACCTTACTTTACAAAATAATTTTAATCCCAATTTCAGAAGAATACGGCATTTTTCGGTTTGATCAATTTGTTCATGTTGTCGGTTTTGGAGCCGCCACGTTAGCTATGTACTATTTATTAAAACCACTGCTACGATCAAACTTAACCAAATGGACCGCTTTATCAATTGTAGTGGTGATGGCCGGGCTCGGGGTCGGAGCATTGAATGAAATCATAGAATTCATCGCGGTGGTAATTGTGCCAGAAACCGGCGTTGGAGGATACAACAACACTTCATTAGATTTAGTGGCAGATTTAATTGGGGCGCTAATTGCCATAGCATACATTCAAATAGTTGAAAAAAAGCGCAAAATAGTATAAGATGACCCTGTTATCCTGAGTGTTGCGAAGGATCTCAAAAGACGGCGCAAAAAAGCGCTGTTTTATTATTGTTATAAATATGAGTTTCAAAATCTATTCTGTGGCTTTGCTGGGATTGGAAGGCAAATTGGTAGAAGTTGAAGTTGATACTTCAGCCGCTCTTCCCGGCACAAGCATCGTCGGCTTGCCTGACAAAGCGGTCGACGAATCAAAGGAGCGGGTGCGTTTAGCCATAAAAAATTCAGACCTGCCAATTCCCCGTACAAAAATCACGGTTAACTTGGCACCGGCCGATTTAAAAAAACAAGGCACCTACTATGATTTGCCAATTGCCCTTGGCACGGTCATGGCTTCACGACAACTTAAGATAAATAAAGATCTGTCACAATCTTTATTTATCGGTGAACTCGCTTTGGACGGAAAAGTACGGCCCGTAAATGGAATGCTCTCAATCGCTGTGTTTGCAAAAAAGCATGGCTTTACCGAAATCTTTGTCCCGGCTAAAAACGCGGCTGAAGCAACCTTAATAAAGGGCTTAAACATATACCCCATAAAAAACTTAAAGGCATTAGTGCAACACTTGTTAGATAATGAACCAATTCAAGCGGCGCCAAAAATTAAACCAGATAATGTTACGCGCGCAGAAAGTGGAGAGGATATGGCGTACATCAAAGGTCAATTTCACGTTAAACGCGCCCTAGAAATAGCCGCCGCTGGCAATCACAATATTTTAATGGTTGGTCCTCCAGGCACTGGCAAAACTATGCTCGCCAAAGCGTTTGCGTCAATTTTGCCCCCAATGAATCTAAACGAACAATTAGCGGTAACTAGAATTTATAGTTTAATTGGCGAACTGCCCAAAGATTCTCCTTTAATTTCTAAACGACCGTTTCGCAACCCGCACCATACCGCCTCCGGACCGTCGTTAATCGGCGGCGGCACCTGGCCTAAACCTGGAGATATTTCTTTGGCGCATCGAGGGGTTTTATTTTTAGACGAACTGCCTGAATTTCCCAGATCAATTTTGGAAAATTTACGCCAGCCGCTAGAAGAGGGTACTGTCACGGTGTCGCGCATAGCTGGATCAATTATTTTTCCGGCTAAGTTTATTTTACTCGCCGCCATGAATCCATGCCCATGCGGTTTTGTTAATGATCCGACCCAACACTGTGTCTGCTCAGCTAATCAAATTTTGAAGTACCAAAAAAGAATTTCTGGGCCTCTGCTTGATAGAATTGATTTACATGTCACGGTTCCAAAAATTTCATTTTCAGAAATTACAACATCCAAGGTTGCGGAAAGTTCAGCTGAGATTAAAAAACGCGTCGTTAGGGCACGAGAGTTGCAGGGCCAAAGATTTGAAAAATTGCCGATTTTAACAAACTCTGAAATTCCCAGCCGCCAAATGGAAATTTTCTGCTATTTAGATGAAGCCTGTCAAAATCTGATGAAACAAGCAGTGACTAAGTTTCATCTGTCGGTTCGAGCCTACTTTCGGGTAGTAAAACTTGCCCGCACTATCGCCGATTTATCTTATGAGCTAAAAATTAAACCAGAGCATATCGCTGAGGCGCTTCAATACCGTCCTAAAGTTGAATAGGCAGGCTTGACCACGGCTAAATTTTTGTTTATGCTGGTATCCATCGTATGCCAGACATTGAAAAAATTCCTAACCCGCCGACAAAAAGAGTGTTTGATATCATTACTAGCTTGTTTATTTTGTTATTATTGTCACCTTTAATTGTAGTAATACTTCTAGCCATGGCGCTTGAAGCTTTAGTTTCTAATCAAGCCAGGCGGGCTTTTTTATACAAAGAAACCAGAATTTCACAAGGCCGACTTTTTACATTTTATAAATTTAATATCTTCACTAAACAAGGTTTGAGTCAACACCAAGTTAATGGGATTATACACACAAAAAATTTGGAAAAAAATAAATCCAACTTAACTTTTGTCGGCAAAATTTTAAAGCAAATTTATTTTGACGAATTGCCGCAAATTATAAATGTCTTAAAGGGTGATATGAGCTTAGTTGGCCCAAGGCCAACTAACCAAGAAAACTCGGAACGCCTATTTAAAGAAGGTCAGCACGCCAAATATATTTTAAAAGCCGGCATCACCGGATTTTTCCAATCGCACAAAGGCCTAGAAGTTCACGGTGACCAAAACGAATTAGATATGGAATACGCTGAATTTATTAAAAATAATCCCGGCTGGAAAATTATTTTATACGACATTAAAATTTTACTTATTTCAGTTAAAACCGTGCTGCGGGCGGAAGGAATTTAATATGAAACAAGCGGTTATTTTTGATATGAATGGAGTTCTTATAGACAGTGAGTCGTTTTGGCATGAAGTAACTTATGATGTCTATAAAAAATTTAGCGTGCCGGTTGAAAACGAAGATATGCACGACACCATCGGTTTTAAGTTAGAAGAAGCAATTCAATATTGGCACAATAAATATCAGTGGGAAAATTTTGACGTCCAAAAAACAAAAGAAAAAATGACTAATCGCATGATTGAACTTGTGAAAGCGGACGGAACTGCCTGCAATGGTGTCTATTCCGCAATTGAATTATTACTCAAAAACAACTTCACCCTTGGCGTTGCCTCCGGGTCATCGGCAACACTCGTTGATGCGGTTTTGCAAAAGCTCAATATTAAACAATACATTGCCGTTGCCTATTCTGCCGACACTGAACCATACGGCAAACCTCACCCCGGCACCTATTTAAGCGCCGCCAAAAAACTTCAATGCTCGCCAAAAGATTGCATTGCAGTTGAAGATTCACCCAACGGTGCCTTATCGGCCAATCGAGCCGGCATGAAATGTATTTTAGTACCTGATCAAATAGCAATCACCGATAAACGATTTGAAAACATCACCCCTGATCTCATACTTAACTCGTTAAGCGAGCTAACATGCAATCACTTAAAAAATTTATAGTTTATTGGACGATAATTGTTTGCGGGTCTGCCCAGCCTGACAATTCAGCTTTTGTTTGCACATAGCCTTTGACATTAACATCACTGCCTATATGCAAACCAAAATGCAAATGTTTGCGCTCGCCGTCGGTTTCTGCTGTACCTCCTTTACCCAAAATTCCAATTTGTTGGCCTTGCTTAACTTGCGTGCCATTCGCGACAAGTGATTGTGGGGCTAGGTGGCCGTAAATTGCAACATACTCTTGCCCATTTATAGTATGGCTAATTGCAATCATCCCCCCATACCCGCCCACATAACCTGAACGCATCACCTGGCCATCAGCCACAGCAAAAACGGCTACGTCCTCAGCCACGTCGCCATACTCTACATCCACGGCCGTATGAAAACCTCTAAATCGTTCTGTCTTAACTGGTGAGTTTTCTGGCGTGACGTAAATGCCAAACGGTTTTTTAGTAATCCGCTCACTAAATTCATTGATTGGAGCAATGATCGATGAATTTTGCTCGTCAAAAAATTCAACGCTGCCTAAAATTTTATCAATCATCACTTGATCTAGTTTCGGGCGTTGACCAAATACATAAAAAATCGTTGGGTTGCTGTCGGTTGAACGAATATCAGTAACGTTATGCCTTTCATTGCGCCACTTCGGTTGATGCGGGAAATTTACCACGCCCGGTTTTTTCTCAATATCGTACACAACCGCCGGCCGGCCGTTAATTTCTGTTTCAGTACGCTCAAAAATGGTAACCGTTGAAAGGGTCAAAAATTGACTAGCGCGAAAATAACGTAAAAATATTTTGAGATTTATCTAAGTTATTTTCTCCTGGTGCCTGTGGGTCATAGAAATTAATTGCTTCTATGGCCGGCACGGATTCTACTGCCCAATTTTTAGGAATACTTAAACTCAAGCTAAAAGCCGATGCCGCTTGTGGAATTGAATTAGAATTAACCTTTTGCCAATCAGGCTCAATTTTTTGAACCGGGTCAACATTTTTTGTTGATATATCAATTGATTGATTTGTTGGCGATTCGTTGACCGGGGACGTATTGCTTGAAAAGATTAAACTGCATCCGGACAAAACTACTAAAAAGCTCAATAAAATAAATTGCGGTTTAGACATAAAGATAACCTTACGGTAAAATAAATATATGAAAAAATCAACTCAGAAAAGTAGCGGTAAACACGTTTTGGTACTAGATGTTGGCACAACCGGCATTAAAGCCATTGTTTTTGACAACGATTTAAACGAAATTGCAATCGCTAGTAATCCATTGCCTAAAAGAGAGTTTAAATCACATTGGGTTGAACAAAATCCGCCGGACTTATTGCGCATATCACAAAACACATTAAGGCAAGCGGTCAAAAAAAGCCAACTTCAACCAAATGAATTCGGCGGCTTCGGCTTAACCAACCAACGTGAAACTACTATTTTGTGGGACACCGTCACAAGGAAAGCCGTTTACCCAGCCATTGTGTGGGAAGATAAACGCACGGCTAAACATTGTGCCAGTTTAAAAAAGTACCAACAAACAATTTTACACAAAACCGGGCTAGTAATTGACCCATATTTTTCGGCCACTAAAATTAGTTGGATTTTAGAAAATATTCCGGCGGCCAAAAAATTACTAGCCCAAAAACGCTTAGGCTTTGGCACGGTTGACTCTTGGATTTTATGGAACTTTACGCAAGAACAAAATCATGTGACTGACTACACAAACGCGTGCCGCACCCTTTTGTTTAACATAAGGACATTAAAATGGGACAAATCTCTGCTTGATATTTTTGAAGTACCTAAAACCATTTTACCCAAAATTAAACCATCTAAATCAAATTTCGGCACTTTAAAAAAATCAATTCTAGGCTTTAGTTTGCCTGTTAAAGCCGTCATTGGAGATCAACAATCAAGTGCCTACGCCACTGGCGTTAAACGAGGCCTAACTAAAATTACTTATGGTACGGGAACTTTTATCAACCAAAGCATTGGCCGTACGTTTCAGCTTCACCAACCTTTTTTTACAACGCTTTTGCCAAGCGGTAAAAAACCGCTTTACGCGGTTGAGGGAAAAATTGAATCATCAGCATCCAAAGTCAGCAAAGCTTTAAACCGGCCAATTCAATTAAATAAAATAATTACTGAAATCGCCACAGACGTAAATTTTTTTGTTCAAAATTTACCGCTTAAACCTAAACAAATTATTGTTGATGGCGGTATTACCCAATACCCAGACTTAATAAAAATTCAATCACGTATTTCAAAAATTCCAGTGGTTAGGCAAATCACCCATAATGGCACTGCCCTTGGCGTTGCTAAATTAATTTTAGACAATTAATCTACCCAAGAAAGCGGGTTGGGTAAGGCGCTAGGCTAAAACCCACAAAGGACTTATAGTTTATTTTCTCGTTCACTACCCCGCCCCTAATCCTCGCCGCCTCTTTAGGGGAACTTACTAACTTTTTCATTCCAGCTGTCCAGTTGTCAATGCTGGCAATTTTTCGTACAATTAAACTATGGCCTTACCGCTTTTTATGCATCTGTCTGATGCTGACAAAGAAAAAGCAATCCAAAGTCTAATTGCCAATAGCTCACCGCGGCAGGACTTTTTTTTAATGATGTCACTGTCGATTGTAATGGCAACTTTTGGACTGTTAATTAATAGTGGGGCCATAATTATTGGCAGTATGCTAATTGCCCCGCTACTATATCCACTACTAAGTTTGTCGCTCGGCATAGTTATTACCGATCCAAAATTAATTTTAAGATCTATTTATACCATCATTAAAGCCTCAGCCATAGCAGTAGTTATTGCCGCTATTGTAACTTTGTTGTTTACCCCTAACTACAAACCAACGGTTGAAATTATCGCCCGCACCCATCCGACATTGGAATATCTGCTTATCGCGATTGTGGCTGGTCTCGCGGCTTCATTTTCACTCATTAAGCCGGAGTTGAATGAAAGATTTGCCGGTGTGGCCATATCAGTAGCGTTAATTCCGCCGCTGGCCGTCAATGGCATTGGTATAGCTTGGGTTAATTGGGAAGTTTTACGTCAATCATTATTATTGTACATCATCAATGTTATTGGCGTAGTGTTTTCAAGTCTAGTCGTATTTTCATTAATGAATTTACATCGCCAAAGAAAAGTGACCCAAAAAGCCGTCAAAAAAGAAGAGCAAATTATTAAAAAAGAACAAGAGTCAATTGATGAAACGACGTAATTTTAGCATTATTGTAATTGCGTTTATCCTCCTCGTCGCCGGAGGTTATTATTTTATTACTTTGCCAAACCAGCCGGCTCCGACTGGACAATTAAAAATTGCGACAACTATTTTCCCGATTTTTGATATAGCCCAACAAATCGGGGGGGATGACCTGGAAGTAATTTTAATTTTACCGCCCGGAGCTTCGCCGCACACATACGAACCCACGCCAAGTCAAATACGGGCACTGCAAAACACAAAGATTTTCTTTAAGGTAGGGTTGGGCTTAGACGATTGGGCTGATAGTATCGCCCGCAGTGTCGACACCGCCAAAATTGTCGCTTTAGATAAAAATATTGATGTTAAAGCTGGTTTAGAGCATGAAGACGAAGAAGATGAAAATAATCAAGATCATAAAGGCCAAGATCCTCATTACTGGCTTGATGCCCGTAACGCAATAATTATGGCTCAAACTATCACTCAAGAATTAAGTGCTCTTGACCCAAGCCAAGCTAACACTTATCAAACAAACTTAGCTATCTTAACCGAAAAACTAAACAACACGCACAAACAAGTCAAAAATCAATTATCAGAACTTAAGAGAAATAAACTTTTAGTCTTTCACGACTCGTGGAATTATTTTGCCCAAGCCTACGGCCTTGAAATTATCGCCGCGGTTGAGCCATCACCTGGACGAGAACCAACTCCACAGTATTTGCAAAACTTAACTCAACAAATAAACCAATATAACATATCGGTAGTTTTTTCTGAGCCGCAACTGCCAATTGATACTATTAAGCCGTTTTTAGATGATCTCAATTTATCGTACTCTGTGCTTGATCCAATCGGTGGTGTACCGGGCAGAGATTCGTATATTGAACTTTTAAACTATAACGCGAATACTATCAAAGCTGCTCTTAAGTATTTATAAATTTTAACCGCACCGTCGGCACTTGGCCTTGGGTGAGGTTGGGTTTGAACATGCGGGATAGTGGTTACGCAGCCGCTTCGTAAAGCTCTGCGCTCGGAGCAGCCCGAACGGCATCAAGCACAAAGCTCATCGTGAAGTGAAGCCGCCCCTCCGGGTCGACCACCGTGGCGCCCGTTGTCTCGATACTACCTACGGTGCCATTCCATTTCACCCGCGCATCGGTCATCAGCGACTTGACCGTCGCCGACTTGATGGCCAGCCCCTGCTCACGGCAGTACTGGTCGACCTGCTCGAGTGAAACCGGGTCCCACCCGCCGTTGGACTGGGCAAGTCCGACCAAGGCCGCAGCCGCCTCATTGGCCATGGGGTCATGACCTAGCAACAGATAACCTCTGGAAGTGTCGATGTGGCGCGGTTGCACCACACACTTCCTTGGCTCAGTAATTACCACCTTTGCACTCCTCATAATTTGGCCTCCTAACAGTTGTGGCTATTGGGTGCTTAGACACTTTTACAAAAAATGTTAACTTAGTCAACTAATTATCCCAAAAGGTAAGGACAGGCTTCAAGCCTGTCCTTACTGTATTTTTGTTTTAATTCCCGCTTTAATGCGAAAATTTATATCGTTAGTCCCACTCCAGGGAGCCACCAGTTTGGTATTCAATCACGCGCGTCTCAAAGAAATTCTTTTCTTTAGAAATATCAATCGCTTCACTCATCCAAGGAAACGGATTTTCATTATTATATTGGGGCGCTAAGCCAATGCGTTGTAAACGGCGATCAGCTATAAATTGAATGTACTTTCTAAAACTTTCCGCGTTCATGCCAAAAATACCTTTTGGAAAAACACTTGAGGCAAACTCACATTCTAGTTCCACGCCTTGCTTTATTAAGTCAATCGCGTGCGCTTGAAATTCCGGCGTCCACAATTCCGGCTGCTCTTCTTTAATGGCATTGATAATGTTAATGCCGAAATTCAAGTGCTGTGATTCGTCGCGCATAATATATTGAATTTGTTCGGCACAGCCAACCAGCTTACCTTGCCGTTGAAAACCAAACATAACGGCAAACGAACTGTAAAAGAAAATGCCTTCCATAATCAACGCAAACACCACCATGTTTTCCAAAAACTTCTGGTCATTCTCAAAGGTTCCGGTTTTAAAATTCGGATTAAAAATACCCTCATTAAAACTTAAAACAAATTCATCTTTGTTATAAATTGAATCAATTTCGCGATACATGTTAAAAATCCGGCTTTCATCTAGCGCTAATGATTCAACCATGTATTGGTACGCGTGCGTGTGAATAGCTTCCTCGTAACCTTGGCGCAATAAATACATGCGGCACTCGGGCGAGGTAATATGTTTGTAGGTTGCTAACACAACATTATTTGCCGCTAACGAATCAGCAGTCGCAAAAAATCCAAGCACAACTTCCAAAGCTTCACGCTCGTCGTCAGATAAAACCGAATTAGAACGCCACTGCTCCACATCTTTTTGCATATTAATTTCAGTTGGCAACCAATGATTAGCATTGCCGGCGTTATAAGCGTCCCAAGCCCAGGTATGTTTCATCGGGAATAGTTGAATTACATCGGCGTCGGCACCGTTAATGACGCGGCGTTTATTGATATCAACTTTTTCAGACGTTCTTTTAATTGGCATTTCTGTTGTTACAAGTTAATTGTTAACTGTTATTAGTTACTACTGGCAAGCTTCGCAATCCGGATCTTCAATTTTACAAAGCTTTGGCTCGGCTTTAGGCTGGCTAGATGAAGAGGTTGGCGCATCGGGGCTGCTTGCTGCCGAAGAGTTAATTTCAACCGGCGATGGATTAGATGCCGGTAATGGATCTGGCGCAACTGCCGCACTTGAGGCAACCGAACCTTGAACTTGATTGTCTGCGCTAATCGCTTGCGCCGTTACCGGTTGCGCCACTTTCTTCTCCGCTTTTTTACGCAAATGGGTAACACCGACTTCGGCCTTAGACGTTGATTTCTCTACCTGCGAAGCCGCTAGGGTGCGCAAATAGTAAGTTGTCTTTAAGCCCCGCCGCCAAGCTTCAATATATATCTCTGAAATTTCTCGGCCTGAAGTTGTGCGCGTGAACAAATTCACTGACTGGCTTTGGTCAATCCACTTAGCTCGATGAGCAGCGTGTTGGATAATCCAATGTGAATTGATTTGAAAAACTTCTTTATACTTATCTTTCAATTCTTGCGGAATACCGGGGATGTCTTCTAAGTTGCCGTCATTATATTTTAACTGCTCCAACATGTCATCATTCCATAAATTCAACTTTTTCAAATCATTAATCAAGTATTCATTAACAACCGTAAACTCCCCGCTTTGGTTGGATTTAACGTAAATATTTTTATAAATCGGTTCAATCGTGGGGAAACATCCGGAAATATTGGCAATTGTCGCCGTTGGGGCAATTGCCATAGTGTTAGAATTTCGCATGCCATGTTCTTTAACGTGTTTGCGCACTGGTTGCCAATCTAACTTGCCGTCAAGTGAAATACCAGTCGCTTCACCGCGTTCGGTCTCTAGCAACGCTAAGCTATCAATCGGGAAAATGCCTCTATCCCATTTTGATCCTTTAAAAGTACTGTAAGCGCCTTTTTCTTTGGCCAACTTAGACGAAGACAAAATCGCGTAGTAGGAAATAAATTCTTGGGTTTCGTCAGAGAATCGAACCGCTTCATCACTATCAAAATTAATGCCCATAATATAAAAAGCATTTTGCAAACCCATTATGCCAAGCCCAACTGGGCGGTGGCGCATGTTAGCATTACGTGCTTCTTTGGTTGGATAGTAATTTAAGTCCACCACATTATCCAACATGCGCATGGCTATAGTTACGGTTTCTTCCACTTTGTCTTTATCCAAGCCTCTATCAGTAACATGTCGGGCTAAATTAACTGAACCTAAATTGCACACTGCTGTTTCGTCAGCTGAAGTGTTTAAAGTAATCTCGGTACACAAATTTGAACTATGGACCACGCCAACATGGTCTTGCGGTGAACGCACATTACACGCGTCTTTCCACGTCATCCACGGATGGCCGGTCGAAAAAAGCATGGTAATCATCTTTTTCCAAAGATCTTGGGCTGGAATTCGCTTAAATAAGGCAATTTTACCTTCATCGGCCATTTTTTCGTATTCACTGTAGCGCGCTTCAAACTCTTTGCCATAAATATGGTGTAAATCAGGTGTTTCGTCCGGAGAAAATAAGGTCCAATCTTCATTATTTAACATACGTTTCATAAATAAATCCGGAATCCAGTTAGCGGTATTGGTATCATGAGTGCGACGGCGTTCATCTCCAGTATTTTTACGAAGCTCTAAGAAGTCTTCAATGTCATAATGCCAAGTTTCTAAGTATACGCAAGTAGCCCCTCGCCTTTTCCCGCTGCGGTTAATTGCGGCAGTGGTAGCATCGGCTATATTTAAAAACGGAATCACACCCTGAGAATGAACATTAGTGCTTTTGATAAGCGAGCCAGTGCCACGGATGTTAGTCCAATCGTTACCCAATCCCCCAGACCATTTTGAAAGCTCAGCGTTATCGGCAATGGATTTAAAAATATGCGTTAAATCATCTTCTACCGTGGTTAAGTAACATGAACTCATCTGTGCGTACGTAGTGCCTGAATGAAACAGGGTTGGAGTTGACGCGACATAACGCAAGGTGGATAACATTTCGTAAAATTTAGCCGCCCACTTATCTTTATCTTTTTCGTTCAAAGCTAAGCCCATAGCGATACGCATCCAAAAATATTGTGGGGTTTCTAAAAGCGCTTGTTTATTGTCGCGCAGGAAATAACGGCCATGTAATGTTTCGGCGCCAAGATAATGGAAAAGATGATCGCGTTCTGGTTTTAATAATTTGGAAATTTTATCCAAGTCGTAAGTTAATATGCGCGGATCAAGCCGGCCGGCATCGACCGATTTTTTTAATTGGGCGGCAAACTGATTATGGTAACGCTCATTAAAACTTTTATCTACTTCATACACGCCTAAAACGCTGCGGTAAACATCGTTAAATAAAATGCGCGCGGCCAAAAATGAATAAATTGGATCTTTTTCAATTTTTGCCCGTACCACCATCGCCAACGCCTGATTAATTTCCGAAGTTTTAATTCCGTCATACAAACTGGTTTTAACTTCATCAACAATTTTGTGAATATCAATTTTTGCGTCTAAACCTTTCGCGCAAGCCGCCACAAAATCTTCGATTTCTTTAATGTTGAACGGCACCACCTCTCCATTACGCTTTGTGACGCTTAAATCGCTTTTAGCCACTCGTTCCAACAGCTCAGCTTCTTCTTGTTGACGTATTTTTTTGTGTTCTTCTCGATAAACAATGTAAGAACGAGCCACGTCAAAGTAATCGCGTTGAATTAACATCTTTTCAACAATGTCTTGGGTGTCTTCTACGCTTGCGGTGCGTTCTTTGAAATAAATTTCTAGAACTGAAATTACATCTTCAGTGATTGAGGGAATAACCCAGTCTTCAACTTTGACACTAGCCGCATTAAAGGCTTTAGCGATAGCGCTTTCAATACGCGACCGGTCAAAATCGACGATCGTGCCATTACGTTTTTTAATTTTTGTTATCGGCATATCTTTGTAGCTCGCTTAATTATTTATTTTTAGAGAGAATAAAAAATAAGGATTACGAGTTTTTCCTTATTCTTGATTTTAAATAGCCCGCCTATCAATTATACTCTTAAATTTGGGACCGCTCAAATTAACCGAAAAGTGTACCCCGAGAAATGTCAAGCTTTTGCCTTCAGGCTCTGAAATTTTAAGCCAAAAAAATTCTCAATTTAGCAAAACTGTGCCCAAACAAAGCCTAAGGGCCTTGCCTTAAGGCTATAGCAGCATGCCGCCAAAGCACTTCATCCACAAGGCAACGCCGGTTTCTCAAATCGGCATCTCAAAATTCCAAGCGCCTGACATCCTGCCGCAGTAGACAGCTTTCGTATTCATGGCTTATCAAAATCAATGAGCGGTAAAAATGATTATATACCCTCAAGTCCAAGATGGCAAGGGTTAACCAGTCAATTTGTCCACAAAAATTTCGCCCAAGCCAAAAAATTTTGTTTTAAGATGAAAAATTTCAAGCTTAAATCAATTATCAACTATTAACTAGAAGATTTTTTATAATCCAAACTCACCAGGGCAGGCCCATACAGCATAATCATCAAAAATCCGCCAGCGATGGAAATATTTTTCAAAAATGAGCCCTTTGATTCTGATCTGAAAAATCAAAATGGATCATAAAAGCTGCCAGAGGGCCAAATTTTTGTAAAGCTTTCATAAGTTTTTGTTAACAATTTAATGGTTCAGCTTAAACTAATATACTGCCGGTGTACTGTTCCATACTTCCACATAAATAACTCTGAATAGTAATGGAAAAACCAAAAAAAATATACGACCGAGGAAACCAAATAAATTGCCGAATACTCTCTGAGCAAGTATGCCATCAAAAAAGAAAGCAAAGGACATAATATAAAAATTGGAATTTTTGTAAAATGAAACAGCTTATAAAAATAATTTTTTATCTCCCCGATGTTACGATTGTGATCATGGGCGATATAAAAAGCAAAAGCGGTTATGTCATGAACTAAAACTAAAGCTAAAAAAGTAAAAAAGTAATATCCTGCAATATAGTAAGACAATGCTAAAACAAACAAGAAAAAATTTGCCCATAAATAAATAGCTCCTTTTTTTGTTTTAGAGTTTTTCAGCGCTAAGATATTGAAAGCTAAAACCACTGGCGCAAAAAAATAAATTAAAGGATTTAAGTATGTTCTAAAATCAACCCCAAAAAAATCTGGAACGAAAAGCACGACATACGCAAGCATAAAAAATGCTAACACTGAATATCGCCACGCAAAATAGAAAAAACCTATATTTCTCATTAATAATTTTGTAACCCCAGTCAACTGTCCATACAAATGATAACTAGAAAAAAGCAAATTCATTAAAAAGATAACTTCCCAACCAATAAAAAAAGGTATCAATAAAACGGCAACAATGATTACTGGCAGCCCGTAAACTAATGGCTTTTTATAAGCGGTAAAATATTCCTTATCGGCGAAGCTAAAGGCGCTAGCTATCGCGTGCGGGAAAAAGAAAACCAGGATAAATAAACCCCACCAATTCGGGGAGTTGGGCAGCAAATTTTTAATGTAAGCACCAAAAAAATAATAATCAATCAATAAAATAACCCCTAAAATTGGGGCAACTAAATAAATAGCGATTAAAAAATTCTGATTTATACTAATTGCTCTATCCATAAATGTATGGCAATGGTATTATATCAAAACTCAAATTGCATTAAAAGGTGATATTTTGATATGATGATAACCATAAATCAAAATTTATCGGAAGAAAATTAAGTCTGCTTCGCGGGAAAACCGAAGCCACACGCGCTGAATATGAAATACATTATGGCAAAGCCATAAAAAGAGGCTAGATTACTACGTTAGCTTATTTGAAAAATTAAATTCATAAATATGGGACAAAATAGTGCCGCTAAGGCCAGAACCAAGCACGCCAAGCGAAAAACTAAGCTTGGTAAATCACTCAAGAAAAGAACCCGCCGGCTGAAGAAAAAATAACCCTTCGGCTACGCTCACGCTTAACTCGGGCGATAAATATTTTATTTACCGAGCTTGGCGAGGTTTAAAAATAAAGGCTTTAAATTCATAAACATTTTTTATTACATAAATTAATGGGTGGCATTACAATAATTCTTATTTGGTTTACTGCCATGCTCACGGTTGCTAGTGTGGCGTCAATGTTAGGTAAGCGTTATGGCGCGGTTTTTCCAATTACTGCGATGGCAACTTTAATTGTGATAGCAAACATAGTCGCTTCAAAAATTGTAACTTTTGGGCCACTCACCGTATCGGCTGGAGTGATTGCCTTTTCAACTACTTTTTTTATCACTGATATATTATCGGAAGTTTGGGGCAAACGAACCGCTCAAAAAGCAGTATGGGTTGGCTTTTTTGCAAACCTGATTTTAGTTCTGACCATCTTTATTGCAATCAAGTGGCCCGCGGCCGATTTCTCTTTGGAGTACGCAGAAAAGTTTAGCGAAGTTTTGGGGCCCGCACCGCGCATTGTGTTAGCTTCAATGATCGCTTATTTGATTTCGCAAAATCACGACGTGTGGGCATTTCATTTTTGGAAAAAAGTAACTCGCGATAAATTTTTGTGGCTGCGAAATAATTTTTCAACCGTTATTAGTCAACTGCTAGACATTGTTATTTTTACTACCATTGCTTTTTACGGAGTTTTTGAAACCCATGAATTAATCGGCATCATTACCGGTGAATACATCGTTAAAGTCATAATTGCATTAATTGACACGCCGTTTATTTATTTAGTAGTGCAAATTGTAAAAAAAATTACCCCGCGCCAAAAAGTTGTGGAACAAAAAATTTAAAATTGCATTAACAAAAAGTAAAAAGTGATTTGACTTTTTGCTTTTTTTATGCTATATTAATAAATAGGCGGCCAAACATGCAGCTCGAAAGGAGCAACAAGGTATGGTGACCCTCGTAGTTTCCCTCCAAGATGGCGGTCCCCCCGCCAAACAAGAGACGCTCGAGGGTGTCGAAATTGTTGGATGGGGTGGCTATCCATTCATTCTCCTGGCAGGAGACGACGCCCATCCCGGAATACTCTGGGCGGAAATTATCGGCGTAAACACCGTCGGTGACAACAGCCTGGAGTTGGTGCTTAAACCGGACCACGAGCTGACGCACTTCGCGAAAGCCAACGCTGGTTGGTTTATCAGCAACCCGGAACCTGCTCTCGCACTCGCGGCGTAACCGGCGACAAAGCGCGCCGGGCAAACAAAAACAAAATGCGGGCAATCAGTTTTGCCCCAACTGACGACTCTACGCCTCGTGGAGTCGCCACCCTTTCTAAGAGGGTTTTTTTATTTGACCAAAAAACTTTTAGGGAATTGAACAAATTCTTTGTGACCTGACTTAGTTACGAGCACTGTGTCCTCAATTCTGACTCCGCCAAAACGTTTATAATACAATCCAGGCTCGACGGTTACTACACTGCCCAATGGTAGTGATTTTTTTAATTCGCCAATAGTGGGGGCTTCGTGAATATCTAAACCCACGCCATGGCCTGTGCCGTGTGTAAAACCTTCAGTATTTTTAGTTTCAAAACCTAAATCTTTAAAATAAGTATGAATAGCTTGGTGAATTATATATCCCGGCACTCCAGACTTAACCATATCCAAACCCAATTGTTGCCCGCGCAAAACCGCTTGGTGCATGGCAACTAATTTTTTGGGCGCCTCGCCTTTGCAAAAAGTTCTGGTCATGTCAAAAAAGTAACCACTTTGGCTACTGCGCGGAAAAATATCGCAAACAATACTTTGATGTGCCTTTAAAACTCCATATCCTGGATGATGCGGAATAGCCGCCTGCCTGCCACCAGAAATTATCATGCCGTGCTGTAAATCCAAATTGTAATCTAAAAAAATATGGCTGATTTCTTTCTTAAGCCACTCGCTCGTTAAAGGCTTACCTTTGTAACGTAATTTTTTATCAGAACTAATTTTACTATCGCGCAAAACTTTTTTAATAAAGCTAAAAGCTTTGACCGTTCCTTCTGCCACTTTTTTTATCTCTTTTACTTCGCTCGGTGACTTAATTTCTCGTTTAGGAAATAAAGGATACTGCAACTTAACTTTAATTTTATAAACTTGGCGTAACACTTCTACATCACCCGAATCAGCCTCAGGCGTCATTAAAATATTTTTAATTTTTCTTTGGCGGCAAATTAATCCAGCTAAATGAACTTGATAACGGCCAAGCGGTCTTTGCTTAGGCAATTTTTTTAACATGCCGTCAGTTAAATGAACGGCAATACTTTCGGGGCAATGCTCTTGGCACCAATCGTATTCACGCGAATCCACAAACACATGCCCGTGCCCGTTAACTTCTAAATAAATAAAAGGGTCAGGTAAATTGGCCTTGGCCGCATAGCGCATATCAGAATTCAAGCTGGAAGCAATGATAAGTTTAGCCGTGGCCATAATTTATAAAAAGGGAACCTTAATTTGACCGCTTGATTTGGTGGCAACAATTTCTTCCCGTAAACTTGAAAAATCCCAAGTTTTTTCAAGCGATGGCAAATTAGTCTCAGTCGCTATATTATTGGTATGAATTGATACCTTAGCACTGCCGGTATATCGTTTAGTTGTAATAGTGCCACCCTCACATGCATTGGCGATGCCGGCCGCTTTAAAACCACCGCAATCGCTATTGTGTATCCATTCGCACATATACGGCTCGTTGAAGATAATTTCAATATCATGATAATTATTGCCGCTGGTTTGGATGTAGCTAATTATGGATTTAGTTTGCGGCTTACAGTCTACTAGTAGGTAACCGTCTGGAGCTTCCTTTTGTCTCACACCTTCTTTAAACATAGCCACAATTTTCCCTTCTTCAGATTTGGCAAATTTTTCTATTCTATTTTGACGATCTAGCGTAAATATGGTCAACAAAGCCACACCGTTAGTCAGTATAAAAGTACCGACAATGATCAACCTCAAGCTTTTTAAAATTAATTGCCTGCTATTAAGCTCTTCTTCTTTTTCCATAATTCAATTATAGCAAAATAGCTCGTTTAAAAGAATTCTTTTTGCTATAATGCCTTTATGAAAGCAATTGTTTATACAAAGCCAGGCGGCATAAAGATTAAGGAAGTACCCAAACCCAAACTTTCTAATTACGAAGTGTTACTAAAAATCAAAGCCGTTGGTCTTTGCGGCACTGATCTACATATTTACAAAGGTAAAATGGATGTAAAACCGCCGCTTATCATGGGCCATGAATTCTCCGGCATCGTTGTTGACAAAGGCCCGTCGGTAACCAATGTAAAAATTGGCGACGCGGTAGTGGGTGAACATGTGGTTACTTGCAAACGCTGCAACTACTGCAAATCTGGCAAACCAAATTTATGCGCCAAAGCCAAAGTAATTGGTCTGCATCGGCCCGGCGCACTGGCTGAGTATCTCGCCATTCCTGCCGATTTAGTCTACAAATTCCCTCGCCGCCAAATTAATTTTGAAGAAGCCGCCTTAATTGAACCGCTATCGATTGCTGTTTATGCGGTTGGCCAAGAACCGGCAGAATTGGATAAAAATGTCGCCGTCATCGGCCAAGGTCCGATAGGTTTATTCTTAGATCAAGTATTAAAAACTTCCGGCGCTAATGTTGTGGGTATTGACACGCTTAACCATCGCCTTAACTTCGCCAAAAAGAAAAAATGGATTGACAAAACGATCAATCCCAAAACTCAAAGCGTAGCCAAGATTATTTCTCACTTTGCTCCTGACGGTGTCGATGAAACATTTGAGGCGGTCGGGATTGAGGCTACCGCTCAAACCGCAATTGATATCACGCGGCGCGACGGCCATGTGTATCTGCTCGGCGTCTTTGAATCTCCCGGGAAATTAGATTTAATGAAAATTGTAAAAAAAGAATTAAATATTCACGGCTCATGGACTTGCGCTTTTGCGTTTCAACCGGCCATTGATTTAGTTAAGAATAAAAAAATTGATCTTAAAAGTTTAATTACTCATCGCTATCATTACACGCAAGCCGAGGAAGCCTTTAAGGGTGCAATTAGTTACAGCCAAAAAAGAATTAAAACAGTTATTACTTTTTAACTGTAATTTAAAACAGCCTAGATTATTCCGGCTGTTTTTTTAAGTTATTATATTTGGTTGGCGGTTTTTAAGCTCAGCTTGAGCTTTACGAATCCGTTTGCGTTCAAGCCAGTAATACCAAATCGGGATAACAAATAAAGTTAAGATAGTAGCAAAGGCAATCCCGAAACCAACCGCCACAGATAGCCCGCGCCAAAATTCATCCGTGAACGCCAGTGGTGTTACACCGATAATAGTAGTTATTGTAGTAAGTAAAATCGGTTGCAACCGTGCCTGGCCAGCTTCAGCAATTGCCACCTCGAGCCTCATGTGCCGCTTGTTAATATTTGTATTAATTCTATCAATTAAAACGATTGCGTCGTTAACCACAATTCCGGCCAAACTAACAATGCCTAAAAAAGTGGCAAAACCAAATGGCAACCCAAGCAATAACAACCCTACTACCACACCAATCATGGCTAGCGGCAACGACAACATAATAACTAACGGTTGTTTAAAAGAATCAAATTGCAAAACCAAAATAAATATAATTAAGATGATGGCCACACTCATGGCGTACCAAAGCTCAGTGAATGATTGCTCAATATCTTCGACTTCCCCGCCAATAACAATTTGATGCCCCGCTGGTTTAGCAATCGCCGCCACACCTTTTTCAACTCGCGGCAAAACTTGTGAAATCGGAATACCGGCTTCATTTTGAGCGCGCACATTTACAATGCGTTTTAAATCCGTATGCCTGATATTTTCTAACGCCGGCGTCAAATTAAAATCAGCAATTTGTTGCAATTTTATTGTTTCGCCGGTTGGCGTATTGACTTCAATATTTTTTACATCCTCAGGAGTAACTAAAATTGATTCGGGGTAGCGAACCACTACTTCAATATCTTCATCGCCCGCAGTTACGGTCGTAGCGTCAAAACCGTAAATGGCACTGCGTAAAACTGAACCAACCGATAAAGAAGTTAACCCGTACTGGCCAAGTTTTTCTTGATCTAAACTAAAAGCAAATTCAGGCGGGCTAATTTTTTCATCACTTTCAATTTCAATCACTCCCTCAATTGACTCAAGCATCGCCACAACTTCACGCGATAATTGGTTCAAGACTGCCAAATCATCGCCAATAATTCTTATTTCAACCGGCGCTCCTGTTGGCGGTCCGGCATTTAGTTCATCAACCACAATACGGCCGCCCTGAATTGCTGAAAGTTGCTCGCGTAAATTCTTGGCCACTTCGTAACTCGCTTTATCACGGTCCTTTTCATCAATTAAATTAATGGTTATGCTCGCCAAGTGTGAATTGTTGCTTGCGCTGCTGCCAAAATTGAAAGTATTAGCGCCGCCTGCCCCTACGCTTGTGACAAAACTTTCAATTTCAGGAATTTCACGCAAACGCCGTTCAACGTCTGCAACCACCTTTTCAGTTTCTTCTAAAACTGTACCGGCCGGCAATTCTATTTCAACATAAAAAAAGTCAATGTCCACTTGCGGAAACATTTCCACTGGAATAGCAATAATCAAAATAGCCATTGCGGCAACAAACGCAGTGCCGACTATCGCAATCAGACGCTTACGATATTGCTTAAAATTCATTAAATTGTCCATGGCTAAGCGATATTTGCGCTCCAACCAATCAATAAAACGATTGTAAGCTGTGTGCTTTAATTGTTTTTCAACCGGCACTTTGCTTAGTGACCAACCGATAAACCCTGGCAGCAAGACTAAAGCGATAAATAACGACGAGCCTAATGTTGAAGAAATCGTAATTGGCAATACCTTTAAATATTCACCTAATATTCCGGATACCAATAGCATCGGCACAAAAGCGGAAATAGTCGTTAATACCCCCGCCGTTACCGGCCACAGATAAGTTTGAACGGAAAGCAAGGCCGAATCTTTAGGGCTGTAGCCTTTTCGCAAGCCTTCCTGAATACCTTCTAAAATAATAATTGAAGTATCCACTAAAAGACCAAGCGACAGCACCAAGGAAAATAAAGTTAAGCTATTCAATGTGCCGCCTTGCAACTTAACTATAAACAAAGCCATAAAGAAAATAAGCGGAATGGCAATGGCGGTAATAATCGCTTTACGGCGGTTAAGCACAATGCTTAACAAAATTAAAATCAAAAAGACGGTTTGAATGCCGCTGCGTCCTAGAGTTTTTAAATCATCGCGAATAAATTGAGAGTTATCATTGGTTACATCCACGCGTACCGTTTCAGGAATTGAACCGCGGGCTTGCATATCTTCAACTGCCGCCCTTGCTCGATCAACAATAGAAATAATATCACCGCCCGTTTTTTTATACACGGAAAGCGATACTGTTGGTTGCGGCGCCGAACCTTTAAGCGAGATACGCGATAGTGTCTGCGCTTTGGCTAATTGATCTTTAACCTCAGCCACATCCCGCAATAATACTTGGCCAGATGAGGTATCGCCGACCGCCACCCGTCCCAACTCTTCGCCAGTTAAAAATTTACCAACTGTCCTAACGTTATAATTAATGCCATCCACATCCACCGAACCCAAAGGGAAATTATGGTTAGCTTGCTGAATACTGCTAATAACTTGGTTTAAGGTAACGCCAGACCTGTCTAACGCACCGCGATTTACTTCCACGCTAAATTCCCGCTCGCGAGCACCAATTAAATTAACGCGGGAAACATCATTAATTTTCTCTAACTCGTCTTGGACGTCTTTTCCAATACGCTTAAGTTCCTCGTCTGTTAAATCCCCAATTAAACTAAAAGTTACAATCGCAAAATCGTTAGCCCGCACTTCAGTCACTACTGGATCGGCCGCATCGTCTGGCAAATCGGACACTTCATCAACTTTATCTTTTAACTTGCGAATACTCTCTTCTAAATCTGCTTCCGCTTGAAATTCAACCACGACAGTTGAAATGCCGAGCGCTGAAGTAGAAGTTATCTCATCTAAATTTTCTAAACTCTCAAGCTTGCTTTCAACTTCGTTGGTAACTAAATCCTCAACATCCAACGGACTTGCGCCAGGAAAAACAGTGGTCACAATCGCGATTGGAATTTTTACTTCTGGGTCGGCTTCACGCTGTAAAGTGGTTACCGCATAAAAACCTAACAACACTATGACTGCGGTTAAAATAATGGTAATGCGCATGCGGCGTACAAAAAAACCAAGCACGCTTTGATTGGCGCGCTCAATTTTTTCTTGATCTATCTTTTTAGTAATGGCATCCGGATGTTCTATCATCATAACTTTTGGCTTTCCCTCTGGCTTTAGGCAGGCAAATATTTATTCAACCGATAAAATTGTTTCTACTGCTTCGCCTTCGGAGATAAATTCTCCATTGCGTAAAATAAATTCATCGCCCTGGCTTAAACCGTCCTTGACTACAACTTGCAAACCAAATACTTCGCCAAGCTCCACCGTTCTTTTAGCCACCTTGCCGTTTTCCACAATATAAACAAAACTTTCGTTTTGGCCAATTTGAATTGACTTTAACGGTACCACAATTAAATCTTCGCCTTGCCGCGCTAAATCAATTTGCACGGTAACAATTCTTCCGATTGCAAAGCTGTGATCATCGTTGTCGGACTCAATGGTCACCTTGACTTTACCGGTTTGATTGGCCGCCACCGGCTCAATTTCAGAAATAAAACCCGATTTATCATCATCAATCACTACTAATTGTCCCAAGCTTAAGCTTTGTGCGTCGCTATTATCAACATCAACTTGAATTTCAATGCCGTCAATCTCGCCGATTTGTACAATCGAATTGCCCGGTGATACTTGATCTCCAATCTCCACGTAATGGGCAATGACTACGCCGCTAAAAGGGGCTTCTAACGACAAGCTATCAAAATTATAATCGGCCTGAGCAAATTGGCTGCTAACTAAATTCAATTCGGTTTGGGCGCCGGAAACTTGCAAATTCGCGCTACGCTTAGCGCTTTCTAGAGCGGATAAAGCGTTGTTATATTGAATCTCAGCATTTTGCAATTGAGTTTCGGCTTGCCGTAAAGTACTTACGTTTTTAATCTTGGTGCTATTTAAATTAAATACCGCATTATTAATTCCGCTTTCCGCAGTTGTTAATTGAGCCTTATAAGTAGCCAACAAAGATTTATCGGAGTCAATGGAGCTTTGGGATAAAGAACTATTTGGAATTAAATAGTTTGTTAAGGTCGTAGTTAAATTAACCGCCTTGTTAACTTCAGCCATCACGCTTTTGGCCAGCTTCAACGAATTTTCAATATCATCGCGGTTGGCAAATTGCGGTAAATCCAAATAAGCGCGCTTGGCGTCAAGATAAGCAATCTCGGCGTTGATAAATCCCTGCTGATTGGCATTGAGCGCATTTTTATAAGCGAACTGGCTGTTTTCGTTATCACCGCCCAAAAAAACTATGGCTTGCTGCATGGCGTTATACGCTGAGTCATACCCTACTATGGCTGAGCCAACGGCAAACTCGTGATTTTGGGCATTGGATTGAATTGTGTTAGTTAAACTATCTTGGGCTAAATTTAAATTTGCTTCTGCACTATTTAAATTAAGTTCAGCTTGCACAACCGACTCTTGGCTGATAAATTTCTTTTGCTCAAAATTTTGCTGAGCTGAATTATAATCGCTAAGCGATGCGTTGTAGGACGTTTCAATAGTACTATTTGACAACACAAATAACTGGTCATTTTTATTCACGCGAGTGCCTACCGGAGTTAAAGCCAAAACATCGCCTTGCACTAAACTGCGAATAACAGTTTCTTGCTTGGGCTTTAATTCCCCGCTTAAACGCAAGGTCGAAGTGATAGTATCGGTCGGTTCTATAATTTTAGTTGATACTACTGTTTTTAGATCAACCAGTTCTTCGGCCTCACTGGTTTTTTTACTCGCCGCTCGCACACCCACAAAAGCCACTAAAACGACCAAAGCCAATACTAAATACTTGCGCTGTCTTAAGAATTTAACTAATTTTTTAACTTGTTTCATAAATTTTTCAAGATTCCACAGTATATACTAAACATTGAATTTAGTCAACCATGATAGCCATCAGGTAAAAACCTCTACCCAAGTAAAAAAATATGCTACAATAAGCAAATGCAAAATTATTCTCGTAAGTTTTATCTCGCGGTCGCTTTTATTTCCGGCATGTCGGTGATGGCATTAGAAATTTCGGCCAGCCGGCTTATCGCCCCGTTTTTTGGCACCTCTGTTTTTATCTGGACGAATGTTATCGGCATTGTACTTATCGCGTTATCGCTTGGTTATTATTTCGGCGGCAAGCTTGCCGATAAACGACCGGAGGGAAAGGTGTTGATGTCAATTATCTTTTTTGCCGGCATTATTTTTTTAATTGTGCCTTGGCTCATCAAGCCGTTCGCTCAATTTGTTACCATTAATATTTGGGACATTCAATCAAGCGCGGTCATAATTTTTGTGGGCTCTTTTATTATCACTTCTATTTTAATTGGCTTGCCGCTGATTTTATTGGGTATGGTAAGTCCATTTATTATCCGCTTAATCACCCACGACGAGAAAGAGTCTGGTGAAACTTCCGGCGTGGTGTTTGCCGTCTCCACCGTTGGCAGCATTGTCGGCACTTTTTTGCCGACTATTTTACTCATCCCACTAATTGGCACAAAAACAACTATCAGTATATTCGCGGCACTTTTAGTTATTACCGGGGCAATTGGTTTAGTCAAAAAAAAAATTAATTTAATTTTTCTTTTGCTTTTAGCGTTGCCAATTTATATTATTGGGCAACTGCCAATTAAAGATAACTCGCGTTTACTGACTGAAGCCGAATCCCCGTACCAATATATTCAAGTCGCCCAAGACATTGAAGGCAACCGCTATTTAATTTACAACGAAGGGGTTGGCATTCAATCTGTTTATTATCCGGATAAAATTATTACCGGCGATTATTATTCTGACTTTTATAATTTATTGCCTAAGCTAATTGAAAAAGATGAACCGACCGATATTCTAGTTATTGGTTTGGCCGGCGGAACCATTAGCCGGCAGTTTAATCATTTTTACGGCAACGCTGTGCAAATTGACGGGGTAGAAATAGATCCGCAAGTGATTAAGATAGCGAAGCAATATTTTAATTTAGACAAGCCAAACCTAAATGTTTTCTCGCAAGATGGCCGCATCTTTTTACAGTACACTGAAAAAAAATATGACATCATAGTAGTTGATGCATATCGCCAACAGCTCTACATCCCCTGGACTTTAGCCACCCAAGAATTTTGGCAATTAACCAAAGAGCACTTAAATCCTGGCGGTATATTAGTGATGAATATTAACGCTGCCAACGACGACTCTGATTTGCTGGTAGCGGTAGAAAATACTATCGCCAGTGTCTATCCCAATGCTTACGTTACAAGTTTCAAAGAAAATTATGGCTGGAATTATATGTTAACCGGCGGTAGCGAGCCGATTGACTTTGCCTCACTGCCGAAAAAAAATACTTTTAAAGAACTAGTGTATCACGCTGATGTAATTGCAAATAACACTACTCGGTTAACTCACGACGATTCCAAGTTAGTTTTTACTGACGATAAAGCGCCGGTTGAATATATGACTGATAAAATGATTTGGCGCTATTTGCAAGATAATCTCTAAACGCAAAAGAAGGGCGACCTGGTGGGGTCACCCTTCCGGGCAAAGTGTTCGCGCTGGTGTGCGCTAGCTTCGCTTGGGTTGAAACTCCCTCCAAGGAAACTGTTCGGTAGCAGCTTCAGCTGCCGCAATTTCTTCCTTGGTCATGGGTCGCATGACCAGCTGCGGCAGGCGTAGCTCAACTACTCGTTGGGGGAGAGCGCTCTCTGCGCTCTCAGTCTTTACCATAAGAACTCCTCTCGCGATCAATGATCGCAATTTGGGGCTTCAGTTTGCCGGTTTTTTGACCGGCAGTGGAAAGAGATTCTCGACCTTACCGGTCAAGAAATCCCGCAGGTGGTCTAGGAACCCCCTATTCCAGGGGCCCTCGACCTGGTGCTGGTGCACGCCGCCTCGAGATCGTGCCATTTCTTATAGCCCATGGTTCAACGAGCAACTAGCCCGTGCCCGCCAGTTGTTAATGGCAGGAATAAAAATACTAGTTATCCTTATTTCTACCATTAACTTAAAAACCCCCGTCTTGGGGGTTATTGGCTATAAATATGATAAGGTACGATATAACTCAACAACCCCGCAGCGGAACTGCGACAATGACGGCCTTAACGACAGCCAATGGTCCCCGATCGTAGCCGAGGACAGGATTGTTGAATAATGCTTTGTGCATATTAATACTAGCTTAGCAGGCTGAAAAAATATGTCAACATAGCTGTGGAAAGCTTATAATTTACCCTGCCGAATAGCCACGCGAATTAATTTCATCAATTCCAAATAAAAATTAAGATTATGAATGGTAGTCAAGCGCAAACCTAAATGCTCTTGCGTTTTTTGCAAATGATAAATGTAGGCCGCCGAATAATTTTTGCAAGTGTAGCATCGACAATGTTTATCAATAGGTTTTAAATCTTTTTTATATTTAGCGTTGGTGATAGCTATGGTTTTATAAAATGATTTTGAATTAATATTTGGTTTAGCAAAATTAAATACATATAACCGGCCATGGCGAGCTTCACGCGTTGGAATGACGCAATCAAACATGTCCATCCCGTTTTTTACCGCCATAACTAATTCTTCTGGGCGGCCAAGACCCATGAGATAACGAGGCTTATCGGGCGGCAATAAAGGCTCTACCCATTTTAATACTTGCGCCATTTTTTGACGCGGTTCGCCAACGGCCACCCCACCAATCGCAAATCCATCAAAATTCATTGCGGTTAATTGCCGCGCCGATTCAGTTCGTAAATCTTTAAAGGTGCTTCCTTGAACAATGCCAAAAAGCAAATTTTTATTTTTTAACTTCTTCTTTTCAGCTAAGCAGCGCTTGGCCCAACCGGTGGTTAGCTCCAAAGATTCTTTGGCATATTTTTTTGAGCAAGGGTACGGCGGACACTCATCTAGCACCATCATAATATCTGCGCCAATAATACTTTGAATTTGTACCGCGCGCTCAGGCGTTAAAAAATATTTGTTGCCGTTTTTAGGATCCGCAAAATAAACACCGTGTTCGGTAATTTTTCTATGCTTGCCTAAAGAAAAAACTTGATAGCCGCCCGAATCTGTTAATATTGGTCCTGGCCAATTCATAAACTGATGCAGCCCGCTCGCTTTTTTCATTACCGCCATGCCCGGCTCCAATAACAGATGATAAGTGTTAGACAATAAAATTTGTGCTCCAAGCTCCATCATCTCATCCACTGACACGTTTTTCACCGCTCCCCGAGTGGCAATCGGCATAAAAAACGGCCCGGCAATTTCGCCGTGCTTGGTTGTTAGTTTGGTTAATCGCGCTTTGGATTTCTTACTTTTTTTAACTATTTTAAAATAAGTCATTATAACTATTTACTCTTTTCTGTTTGCTATTTGCTCTTCGCCTTATTACCACCAACTCGGCTGATATCGCCCTTTATCTAATTCATTCCATCCACTTTTTAGGCCTTGCAGCATTAAACTATAAACTACCGCCAAACCAATGTAAAAAATAATTTGGCTTTCACTGTTAGATATTGAAAACATCCGCGTCAACATGCGTGTGAAGATATAATTTGATGTATAATAAAAATAAATGCCGAAAGCCAAGGTGATATACAGCATATCCAAACGGCGCTTAAATTGTAAGTAAGATTCGTCATATTGCCCTTCTGGCCGCGGCAAATTTCTGCGCATATCAATTTGTAAACGCTTAAGTAATTTCAATACTTCATAAACAGCAACAGCAATTAACATCGCCGGCAAAAAAGATAGATATAAATATGCAAAAGTTTTTACTGTATAGCCGTCAAAGTACAAAAGCCTAGGCGCAATCACGTAATAGCTTAAAATAAAGCCCGGAAAAACCGAGATAAATAATTTACGCATTCGGGCGTTGACGCTATCATGCATCACTTTCGTATCTTGCTCTAACCAATAAGCGTGTTCTGGTTCACGCACGTCCATACAGTTAAAAGAACAATTATTGCAATTTGAAATTGCGCCAGTTTTTGGCAATTTATAATGACACCGATTATTTTTAATTTGAATTGACGGATTAATAGAATACGCTTTTTCAGCCGCTGATACTGGACACAAGGCCGTACACCAACCTGACTTTACCGGGAAGATTAAACCCATAACAAAAGCCACCGCAAACATTAAAATCAACGCCCAAAATCCAAACTGAGGATGAAGGTCTGATAAAATCAAGCGCGAAGGCACAATCACCCAAAAAGCAATGGCGCTAATCAACAGGCCCTTACGCTTCACAAAGTTATAAAATGGCAACCGCCAACCTGTAAGTTGATTAATTCTTGGCCCCTGCCGCTCCATTTTTTTGCGCCACCAAAATACCCAGTTAAACAAATTAAATGTGGCTAGCGGGCAAATATTTCGCCACAATCCAACTGCAAAAAAAATTGTATAAACCATTAACGGGATTAAAAGCATCCAAAAAAATTCCCTGGCTGAAATATTGAAAATCTCCCATTCAAACCGCATCGCGGTAAGCACTAAAACCATTACCGCAACCATTAATACTCGTAGCGTTGTCCAAAGTTTTTGGTATTTATAATATCTAATCATAATAATTACTTAATTCCACAAACTGGTTTGCCGGCGGTTAAAAAACCAACGTGCCATCATAATTGCCGCGGCCACAATAATTATAGCTCCGGCAAAATAAAGCATTTGCAATTTCAAAGAATTATTCGTTGACGGATTAAACGTGGTAGCTAAATATTCTGAAATGCTAATATAACGGCCGTTAGCAATAGTAAAAAATTGCGGCTCGCTTTTTTGCATAACTTTACCAGCTGAATCTAACACCGCGACAGTAGCGTTGTATTCTCCGTCGTTTAAAATATTAGGCAAGTAATAATTCCAATTACCCGCCCCGCCAACTTGGGTAAAGCCTAAAATTGGGGTGTGGCTGTCAACAAAAAATGACAGCACTTCCCCGGGCCGGCCGGTACCGGAAAAAACAATGTAGTTGTTTTCCTCCCGCGTAAAATTAGTAACGCGATTAATTTTATAATTAACAGTTTCGAGCCCTGTAGCTTGAGGTAATTCCAGTGCCCGCAAGCTCAATAAAGCTAAAATTGTCTGGTTTAAAGATAACGGCAACACCTGGTTATCTGCCCCCAAGGGATTGCTTTGATTTTGCAATTCTTTAAAATCACTGTCACCATCTTCATCAGAATCAGCTTTCAACACGTTGGTTTTTAATAAATTTTCCAAATCATCGGGCAAGCTGTCGCCATCACTATCCATTGTTAAAATCATTGGCGGAAATAAAACCTGATCATTGGGTATGGCTGGCAACGGTAAAAAAACTAATGGCTGAGACGTACTAAATACACTATTGTTAAACAACAAGCTGTCATCAAGTTGGTCCGCTAAATCTTTTACTGGCTGGGACGTATAGAAAAAATCATCACCCGGTAAAACTTTGATTTGGCCTTCATTAATTTGTATCACATATTTATTTTGCGAAGCCGCCACGCTATTGCCACGATCATTCAACGACACGCCATTAACTAAATATCCCCCCGGCGATAAATTAGTTACATCAACTTCACTTAACCAGCTAAAACTATCCGGGGAAGAGGCCGGCGACACAATGTTTTTTCCGTCCCGAGATAATATAAATTGGAAGCCAGAAAGCGGCTGGGAACTATTGGCTGAAAACACAATTGTGCCAGCCTCGAGCTTTACTTGAGGTGAGTTTGTGGTGATATATAATTCACTTTCTGTATGAGCGTTTACAATACTGCTCCGGATGCCAAAATACAAAAAAACGGACATAGCCAAAATAAAAATCAATATCCGAAAATAAAACTGTAAGCGGGTAAGCAATGACTTGGTTAAAGTTACGACCATGAGTTGAATATCACCATAATTATAGCATAAAACAAACATTTTACTATCTGCTTACCTTGAATTCTTGCCGGAAACTGATACAATTGCTACATGGCTCAAAAACAAATAACACCGTTGGTTGAGGATTTAGTCAAGCAATTTAAACCAACGGTTTATAAAGAATTTGTTCCGCCGGACGTTGAAAAACTTGAGGTTAGTTTAATTACGACCAAAATCGTTTCCTTTTATGAACGTATTCGTAACACCTTAGACTACCAAGAGGAACATTTAGTCCGGCGCAACGGCATTGCTAGATATTTACGCCGGATGATTATAGTTGAAGGCAAGCGCAAAAATTTAGCTCAAACTCTTTTGACCGAACTTATCCGCACCAAATATTTAGAGAATAAAAAAGTTCCGGTGACTAAAATTCCGGATATTGAAAAAATAATTGATAAATATCTTTATCTCATTGAGCCGTATGACAAAACCATAACCGACCGTAAAAGTTCAGCCGTTGTTAAATGGTTAATTGCGGTAATGGCGTGTGAAATTGAAGAAAAGCTTTTCCCGCTGGTGCGTGATCGCGCCACTGTGATGGCGATGTACCAATATTTAAAAACAGAATTAGTCTATGTTAATAACCCCCTGCCAGAGCAAGAACGAGATGTTCAACTTTACTTGACCGTTTGGCGCGGCTTAATAAAATCTGACCACCCTTTGCTCCGTTATGAACTGCTTAAACTTTATTACCCGGATTGGAATAACCCCAGCGCCGAAACCTCATCCGGCGCTTCGGCTCATTTAGAAAAGCTCATCGATAACATTGATCGGCAAATAAAAAATCCATTTGGCGAAAAACTAACTCGTTTTTTAAAAAAACATAACATTTATTTTTCAATTTTGCGCGATGTGTTAATGGTTAAGGCCAGCGACTCTATGGCCACCGTAAGCGACACTGGAAAATTAAGTTTAGCCGTTGAAGACGCATGCAACACCCGCTACAAAGAAGCCCGTAAAAAATTACATCGTTCGGTTGTTCGCTCCGTACTTTACATTTTTATCACTAAAATGACCTTAGGTTTAATTTTAGAAGTGCCGTATGATTTAATTGTATATGGCAGTGTAATTTTTACACCGCTAATTATTAATATCGTATTTCACCCGGTGTTAATGTTTTTAATCACTATTCCGATCAGCGTACCCAGCAAAAAAAATACCCAAAAAATTGTCAAAGGTGTAAGTGACATTATTTACGGGGAGAAAAGTGATAAGTTAATTTACAAACACCGACGCAGCAGTGTAACGTTAAATTTCTTTTTTGGCCTTTTTTACTTACTGATGTTCGCCGTTTCGTTTGGCATAATCATAACCATTTTGCGCCGGTTAGATTTTAGCGTTTTAAGCGGATTTTTATTCTTGCTGTTCTTAAGTATCATCAGTTTTTTTGCTATTCGCATTCGCTATCACGCCAAAGAGCTTGTGGTTTTAGACCGGCGTGATGGAATTTTAAGTTTTCTATTTGATATTTTAACTTTGCCCATTTTACGGGCTGGGCGTTGGGTGTCTATGAACTCTCAAAAAATTAATATTTTTATTTTCATTTTAGACAACATCATTGAGGCCCCGCTTAAAATGGTGGTGTCTGGCGTAGAAGAGTTGACGGGCTTTGTTAAAGAAAAAAAAGAAGAACTTCAATAAAGCCTTTAAACGTACGACGACCCGGGGTCCTCAATCCTCGGGTCGTTTAGGTTGGTGGATAAGCCAAGCTTAGGCTGCCCCTCCCGACAGCACCAAGGCCGTTATGCTGACGCTCCCGGCCAAGAACACAACTGTCAAAATGGCTTGAGCCACAAATTGGACCATCCCGTTAGGGATGCCTTCTTGGGGCTTCGCTTGGGCGTCGCGATTTCTCCACGCCAAGGGCAGAAACGCCGCCATAAAGGCAGTCGCTACCCAAGACAGACAACAAACTCCGACCAAGATTCACCGTCCTTTCTGGTTTGAGTTTACCCAGATAAACTTATTTAAAACTTATCAAGGTAATAGAAAATGTCAAGCCTCTTAAAACAAAACGCCCCGGAAAGTTCTCCACTCTTTCCGGGGATTATTATTGTCGGCTATTTTCGTCTGCTTCGGCCCCAAACGGGTCTTCATACGCCCAAATCAACAAGGCGACAATCAAAGCAAAAATTCGAGAAAAAAACGCGACAACAAATAAACCGGCAACGAATACGGTGGGCGACATTACACACCAAGCCTTTCTAGGCGGTTGCCCTAACAGTAATATTAGAGCTACGCTACCATGATTTCAAAAAAGCGCCAATAGCAATAATTAAGCTAAAATTAGGGATTTATTTATTTCATACCCTTGACAGACTCAAATATTTCCTTATACTTACCTCGTCAAAATTGACAATTCTACTCAAAAATTTTCTAAAAATAAACTCATGCCAAATACTGACCCTATTGAAACAATTAAGCAAGCTGAAGCAAATAGCGCCGAAGCTATTAGTTTGGCTAAAAAAAATTCTGAGGCTGAAGTGAAAAAAGCCAACGCCGATTTTAGCCAAAAATTAGAGTCTGTCGAAACCGAAGTCAATGATGAACTAAACCAAATTGTCCAAGACGTTAATAAAGAAGTAAGCGAGCTTAAACAAACAGCCCAGAAAAATTTACAAGCTGAGTTGCAAAAACTAGACGCCGTCCCAAAAGATAAAATTACCCAAGCCGTTAACCACATTATCGACAAGTTAAAATAGTTATGGCAAGTTCTCAAATAAAAAAAATAAACATTATTTTTAAACAAAGCGAAAGTCAAAAAGTTTTAGAAACTTTACAAAATTTAAGCTTAGTTCATCTTGAAAACGAATCCGAGCAAACGCCATACAACGAAAAGTTAGCTAGCTTAGAAAAAGATAGCGCTAATTTGTTATTTGCGATTAACTTTTTAACTCCGTATTATGTTGACCCAAAAGGCACCCTGGATAAAATTTTAGATCCTAAAATCGCAGTGTCAGAAAAACAAGCGGTTGAAATTGCCAATCAAACCAATTGGTCAAAAATTGTAAGCCAAGCCCAAAAACTAGAACAAAGTATTAGTGATTTAGAAGCGCGAGGCGAAAAACTAATTGCCGAACAAGAACTTTTGTCGCCGTGGGAAAATTTAAGTTTTGTGCCGATGACCAAAGACTTACCTAAAAATTTTCATCTTCTTTTTGCCTCCGCCCCGAACGAAATTTTTGACAAACTTTTAAAATTTTCAGCGACTAAAGAAATTGAAATTGCCAAAGTCAACGCGATCGGCACCGAATCTTATTTTTCAATTATCTTTAAAGATAAAAGCCTGACTGAATTGCCAGAATGGCAACAAGTTAAATTTGTTGAATTGCCTGAACTGGATGATAAAATTATCTACCGGCTGGAGGCAATTAAACGTGAATTAAAAATCAATCAGTCAAAAATTGATGACGCCAAAAAAGAAGCTGAAACGTTGGCAAAAAATGTGGCTAATTTAAAAATCATTTCTGATTTAGTCGATTGGCAATTACAACAAGCTGAAAAAGTGGCAACGGCAAGCACCACCGAACAAACCGCTATTTTAACTGGCTGGGTAGCAAATTCAGATTTAAAAACTGTAAATAAAAGACTGCATGAAACCACTTCAGCCATAGCGGTCATTGAGCAACCAATTGGCAAAGACGACAACGTGCCGGTGCAACTTCGAAACAAGGGCTTTCGCCCGTTTGAAGCAATTACCGGAATCTATGGCTCACCTTTGGCGGGCGAGCCAGATCCAACACCGTGGCTAGCTCCATTTTTCATTATCTTTTTTGGTTTATGTTTAACCGATGCCGGCTACGGAGCGGTGCTAGCCGGCCTGTCGTTTTTAGCCTTAAAATTAATGAAAGTTGGCGCCGAGGCTAAAAAATTATTAAAGGTATTAGTCTATGGCGGCATTGCCACTTTTGTCTTGGGCGCACTTGCCGGCGGTTGGTTTGGAATCGCTATAGACACTATTACCATTGAACCAATTAGAAATATCTTACAACAAATCCGATTAATTGACCCGGTGGCTGATCCAATCACGATGTTAATTATTTCTTTAATTTTAGGCGTCATTCAAGTTTTAGTTGGCTTAGTCGTTAACATCTGGTGGAAAGTAAAACACGGACAAATCAGCGAAGCGCTGTGGGGTTCAGGCGTTTGGTTTTATACCCTAAGCATGTTGATGGTTTGGATCATGGCAAAAAGCGAAGTTTTGCCGCCCGTCACGCTAATACCGTCACTTTATTTACTTTATTTAGGTTTAGCTTTGGTTGTCATTTCTGGGATGCGACAAACCAAAAATCTATTTTTAAAGCCAGTCATCGGTATTTTAGGCTTATATAATATTGTTGGTTACTTCTCAGATGTTTTATCTTATTCGCGTTTGCTCGCGCTTGGACTAGCCACCGGCATTATTGCTTCAGTGATTAACTTAATCGCTTTTTTGGCCGCCGATTTAGTGCCTTATGTTGGTTGGGTGCTAACTATTGGAATTTTAATTGGCGGACACATTTTTAATATGGCGATTAACGTACTTGGCGCTTATATTCACTCTGGCCGTTTGCAATTTGTGGAATTTTTCCCGAAATTTATGGAAGGCGGCGGGAAAACATTTGAACCATTTTCAAAACAAAGTCGATTCGTTCGAATAACTAAATAATATCACCCAAGGGGTGATCGACCCCTGGGCGAAATAATAAATAACTAAGTAAAAACATATGACGATAGGATTAGCACTTGCAATTTTGGGCGCGGCATTAGCGGCCGGATTAGCAGGCACTGGATCTGCCCTTGGTGTGTCAATTGCCGGCCAAGCCGGCACGGGCGTTACCGCGGAAGACCCAGACAAATTCGGTAAAGTTTTGCTACTAGAAGCTTTGCCCGGCACGCAGGGAATTTACGGTTTCTTAGGTGCAATTATGGCCTTACAAAAAGTAGGGTTATTAGGCGGCGGCGCGGTTGATATCTCAACCGCACTTGGCTGGCAAATTTTATTTGCCTGTTTGCCCATTGCCATTGCCGGACTAACTTCTGGATGGCTCCAAGGTAAAGTATCGGCTGGCGGCATGGGGATTGTGGCTAAATCACCCAAAGCTTCCGGCAAAGCAATTATTTTATCAGCCATGGTAGAAACTTATGCTGTCTTGGGACTGCTTACTACGATCCTACTAATTAATGGAATAAACATTGGCTAACTATGGCATTGCAAGACATTGTCAAAGCAATTGAAAAACAAACCCTTAGCGAAACCGCTAAAATTGACCAGCAAAAAGAGCATGCTTTGCTAGAGTTACGCAAGAGCTGGGAGCAAAAAATCAAAGCTCGCAAGGCTGAAATCATTGCCCAGGCTAAAATTAAAGCGCAAAAAAAAGTTCAGCAAGCTGATTTCACTTTGGCAAGCCAACGCCAAGCCGCTATTCTACAAAAAAAACAAGCGGTTATTGACGAAGTATTCAAACAAGCCTTGGCCAAATTATCATCATTAAACGACAGTGAATACGAAAAACAAATTGTCAAGCTGATCAAAGCTTTGCCCCAAGGCATTGACGGTGAAGTAATTCCAGTAAAAGGCAAAGAATCAATAACTAAAAAAGCCCTCAAGGCTAGCGGTAAGAACTGCAAAGTTGGCGCCGAGGCGCTCAATGGCGGCGGTGGATTTGTTTTCCAATCCCAAGACGTTATGATTGATAGCCGCTTTGATGAACTTATTGCTACCTTAAAATCAGAGTTAACGCCGGAAGTGGCCAATATTATCTTTGGTTAATATGTCTGAAACTGCCTACGCTCACATCAATGCCCGCATTAAGCATCTGGAAACTCGCTTGCCAGATCGGATTGATTTGGAACGGATGGTTGGTGCCGCCACCGCCGCTGACGCATTTCAGGTATTGTATGACACTGATTATGCCAATAACATGCAAGACTTAAAACCAGAACAATATTACCAAGCACTCAAAGCTGATTTGCAAGAATTAAAAACGTTTTTGCAAACGTACGTGCCGAATAAAACTTTAGTTCAACTATTATTATTGCAAGATGATTATAACAACTTAAAAGCTCGATTAAAACAAAAACATCAAGTTAACAATATATCCCCCGACGATTTCTCTAACTTCGGCAGTGTCCCCTCAGCCGATTGGGCTGATCCGGTTAATGCGCCCCGTGATTGGTGGGCGGTAATTACCGAAGCGAAAGCAGACCTAGGCGAAAATCCCGCACCTCAAGCCATTGATGCCTACGTCGATTCCAAATATTTTGCTGCGGCTTTAATCCTGGCCAAAAAAATCAAAAGCCAATTTGTGCATGATTACATCAAAATGCAAATTGATCATGCCAACTTAAAAATCTTTATTCGCGCGCGTTTCATCGGCCTAGATAAAAATACAGTCAGCCAATATTGGATTTTGGGCGGCAGCTTCACGGCTTCAAATCTGGATAGCGCGTACGCAGATGAAGGGCTAAGCGTAACCAGTCTATTTAAGTCAAAATTCAACGACGCCCAATGGAAAAGAATAAACGAAGTGCTAGAAACTAAAAACGCCGGCGAGTTAACTGGGGTTTTAGATCAAATCGAATACAGTTTTTTAGACTCTGTTGTCTACCAAGTTTTTGGCCCGGCTCCAGTTGTCGCTTATGTCAGAAAAAAATTAGACGCCATTAGAAATGTGAGGGTTATTATGATTGGCAAAATCAACAACTTATCCCAAGACGTTATTCAATCTCGCGTGTATGGAATATAAAATCGCTATTATCGGTAGCCTTGAAAGCATTCAGGGTTTTCAAGCCTTGGGTGTCACCCCGCACCCCGTTCAAAACCCGGAACACGCTGGTGAAACTATTGATAAAATCATTGCCGCTAATGAAACCGCTGTCATTTTTATCACCGAAGATTGGGCCGATAAAATTAAAGATTATTTAGCCGAATTACCCAGCCGCGCACTGCCAGCAATTGTACCAATCCCTTCTCACCAAGGCTCAACCGGCGCCGGACTGCGCAACATCAGTAAGATTGTAGAGCAGGCGGTCGGTTCAGACATTTTAAAAGAAACGTAATTTAAAATTCCCACTAAGGCGGGTCAGCCTCTGGCTGAATCTACACGATAAATATTATAAAGATAACAAAGTAAAAATATGGCAGAAAAAACTGGAACAATTGTAAAGGTCTCCGGACCGCTCGTGATTGCCAAGGGCATGACCGGAGCTAAAATGTTTGATGTAGTCAAAGTATCTGATCAAAATTTAGTCGGAGAAATCATCGAATTAAATGGCGATACCGCCTCAATCCAAGTATATGAAGAAACTTCTGGCGTCGGTCCGGGCGAACCCGTTACCCTTACTAACCACCCATTGGCGGTTGAGCTTGGTCCTGGATTATTAACTTCAATTTATGACGGAATTCAAAGGCCTTTGGAGTTAATCGCTGACGAAGCTGGTGATTATATCACTCGCGGTATCGAAGTACCAGGCATTAGCCGTAACAAAAAATGGGATTTTAAACCAACTGCCAAAGACGGTGATGAAGTTGTACCTGGAGATATTTTAGGTGAAGTCCAAGAAACTGAACTAATTAGCCACAAAATTTTAGTACCTTATGGTTTGAGCGGAAAAGTCAGCGATATTAAAGCCGGCACATTTACGGTTGAAGACCCCGTGGCTAAGATCGGCGGGAAAAGCGTAACTATGCTACAACGTTGGCCGATTCGCAACCCGCGCCAAGCCAAGAAAAAATTAACTCCCAATGCGCCTTTAATTACCGGACAGAGGGTGGTGGATATGTTTTTCCCAATTGCTAAAGGGGGCGCCGGGTCAGTTCCAGGGCCCTTTGGTGCCGGTAAAACCGTCATTCAACACCAATTAGCCAAGTGGGCTGATGCCGATATTATTATCTTTATCGGTTGTGGCGAACGCGGAAATGAAATGACCGATGTGCTTGACGAATTTCCGGAATTAAAAGACCCAAAAACTGGCCGGCCATTAATGGAACGAACGGTACTAATCGCCAACACTTCAAACATGCCGGTAGCCGCGCGCGAAGCCTCAGTTTACACTGGCATTACTATCGCCGAATATTTTCGCGACATGGGCTATAGCGTAGCGTTGATGGCTGATTCAACCTCTCGCTGGGCGGAAGCCATGCGCGAAATGTCGGGGCGGTTAGAAGAAATGCCCGGCGAAGAAGGCTACCCAGCTTACCTTGCTTCTAAAACCGCTGCTTTCTACGAACGGGCTGGCGTAGTTAAAACTTTAGGCTCACAAGATCGTGAAGGTTCCCTTACCGTTATTGGCGCGGTTTCGCCTCCAGGCGGAGACTTATCTGAACCAGTCACTCAAAATACTTTGCGCGTGACTAAAGTCTTTTGGGGATTAGACGCCGGGTTGGCATACAAACGCCATTTCCCATCTATTAATTGGTTGCAAAGTTATTCGCTCTACTTTGACGATATAGATGATTATCTAAAATCAGAAATTAATGAGGGTTGGCCGAAGCTTCGCGCGGAAGCCATGAACATTTTACAGCAAGAATCTAAACTTCAAGAAATTGTACAATTAGTCGGTGTTGACGCCCTGTCACCAGAAGAACAATTAGTCTTAGACACGGCCAAATCAATTCGTGAAGACTTCTTGCAGCAAAACGCCTTCTCGGAAGATGATTCCTTTACTTCATTACCTAAGCAATACGGCATGCTGAATGCAATTTTAAGTTTCCACCGGGCGGCCAGCCAGGCGCTTAAAAATGGTAGGACGTTAAAAGATATCCTAAGCTTGCCCATAAAACACGATGTGATAAACGCCAAAAAAATCAAAGAGAACGAACTAGGCAAATTTGACGCTTTACTTAAATCAATAAACGCTAAAGTCAACTAATATGAAGAAATCCTACACTACCATCAAAGAAGTCGCTGGCCCCTTAGTCATTGTGGACAAGGTCACCGACGTTAAATACGAGGAGCTCGTTGAAGTTGAATTAGCCGGAGGCGAAAAGCGCCGCGGCCGCGTTTTGGAAATTACCGATAAGCACGCGGTGGTACAGATGTTTGAAAGTTCCCAAGGCATTGATGTTGGCACTACCAAAGTTACCTTTCTTGGCAAAACCATGGCAATTGGCGTTGGCCAAGATATGCTTGGTAGGATTTTTGACGGGGCCGGTAAGCCCAAGGACGGTTTACCGGAAATCATCCCGGAAAAAACAGTGGACATTAATGGTGCGCCAATTAACCCATTCATGCGTGATGTGCCGAATGAATTTATGCAAACCGGATTATCCACTATCGACGTACTTACCTCCCTTGTCCGTGGGCAAAAGCTTCCTATTTTCTCTGGCGCCGGATTACCTCACCAAGAAATTGCCGCTCAAATTGCACGGCAAGCCAAAGTCACCGGCAAAGGCGCGGGTTCAGAAAAATTTGCCGTGGTGTTTGCGGCTATGGGAATTACTTTTGAAGAAGCCGAGTTCTTTATTAACGAATTTAAAGAAACCGGAGCAATTAAACGCGCCGCGATGTTTATTAACTTAGCTGATGACCCGGTAGTTGAACGTATTACTCTCCCCCGCATTGCCCTAACGACCGCTGAATATTTAGCCTTTGAAAAGGACATGCATGTGTTAGTTATCTTAACTGACTTAACTAATTACTGTGAGGCCTTGCGAGAAATTTCAGCTGCCCGTAAAGAAATTCCGGGACGCCGCGGTTATCCAGGCTACATGTACACTGACCTATCCACCATTTACGAACGCGCCGGAAAAATTAAAGGTAAAAAAGGCTCGGTCACCCAAATCCCGATTTTGACTATGCCCGAAGACGACAAAACCCACCCAATCCCTGATTTAACCGGTTACATTACCGAAGGCCAAATCATGCTGTCACGTGACCTACACCGACGCGGCATTTATCCTGCCATTGATGTGCTTCCGTGCCTGTCTCGGTTAGCGCAAAAAGTGCAAAGTAAAGTCACCCGCGAAGACCATGCCGGCGTCTTTAACCAACTCTATGCCGCTTACGCCCGCGGCAAAGAAGCCAAAGAGCTTGCCGTCATTTTGGGCGAAGCGGCGTTATCCGATGCGGATAAAAAGTTTGCGCAGTTTGCCGATGAGTTTGAAATGAAATTTATTCAACAAGGCCGCGATGAAGACCGGTCGTTAGAAGAATCGCTTGATATTGGCTGGAAATTAATGACCATCTTGCCGCAAGACGAATTGAAAAAAGTTAAAGAAGAACACATTGCTAAATACTTACCTAAGGTGACCGCGTAGCGGTCATCCCCCAAGCGTAGTCGAGGAAACTCAACCGTTAACCACGACTGATATTTCTCCACTTCGGTCGAAATGACAAATTGTTATGGCCAATAAATTAAACATCAACCCAACCCGCCAAGAGCTTTTAAAGTTAAAAGTCAGGCTTAAAAGTGCCGAACGCGGGTACAAATTGCTCAAGCAAAAACGTGACGGCTTGATGAAAGCGTTTATGGCAATTATTCGCGAAGCCAAAGTTTTGCGTACCACAATTGAAAAAGACTTAGGCCAAGGCTTCCAAACATTTCTGTTTGCTTCCGCCCAAACGCGTCCGGAACTAATGAGCACAGCCCTTGTTATGCCGAGCAAAAAAGTCACATTAGAAGCCGACACTAAAAATGTCATGAGCGTGAACATTCCACAATTTACTTTTAAGGAAGAAGGTAATTTTGCCGCTTACTCTTTAGCGACTACTCCATCTGAATTAGATGCCAGTTTAACTATCTTTAACGCCGCGTTAAAGGACATGATTAAGTTAGCTGAAATTGAACATTCGGCTCGCTTGCTGGCCGAAGAAATTGAAAAAACCCGCCGCCGGGTCAACGCCTTAGAATACGTCTTTATCCCTAATATGGAAGAAACAATTAAGTACATTGAATCAAAATTAGGTGAACAAGAGCGCGGTACGCTGATAACCTTAATGAAAGTTAAAGACATTATCGCCAAACAAGAAGCCGCGCAGGCTTGACTTTCATAATCGCTTCCGCTAGAATAATTTTATGCTTATAGTACAAAACTACCTACAACTAAACCCGCCAGTAGTAACCGGGTCTCATTGTCTGGGTAGTTTCGTCATGTAAGCGTAACCACAAAACCGCTAAGCGAATATCCCCAGATGGGGATTTTTTGTTTGGCCAACTTTGCTAATCGCAAGGAGGCAACAAGTGACAAGCAAACCAATTGTGGTAATCAAGGCCGGCAGCAAGTCCTTGTGTGGGCCGAAAGGAGGCTGGCGTTACAAGGTAATACACTCGATTGTCAGCCAAGCAGTGACGCTCAAAGCCTTAGGCTATGACGTGATAGTTGTCGCCTCGGGTGCAATTTACCATGCCAAACAAAAGTATGGTAATGGCATGGACGCACAAACCTATGCCAGCATCGGGCAACCAAAACTGCAACAAACTTGGGAGAAGGCGTTTTGGCGGCGGCATCGGTTATTGGTTGGACAAATCCAATTTGCCGACCAACAGCTACGAGGCAGGAGTAGGCATACTGTCGTTAACGGTCTACTCAAGGCTCTTCGCGACGGCATTACCCCTATCGTTAACTCTAACGATGCGGTCAGCGAAGAAGAAATTGACGCACTGCCAGTACTCAGCGACAATGATGTTTTGGCATCATTGCTTGCAATTAATGTACAGGCTGAGCACCTCATCATGCTTACAACTGTGGACGGTGTACTTGACCCTCGAACTGGTGAGCTCATTTCTGAAATGCGCTACACCGAACGGAAAATTGAAAGCCGTCTGCAAGAAATGCCTGGTGAAAGTAACGGCGGAATGAAATCCAAAGTAAAGCATGGCAAAAGGGCTGCCCGCGCTGGCATTGATGTATATATCGCGAGTGCTAAATGCCCAAACGTGATAGTGAATACCGTGCTGAGGAATCCTCAAATCGGTACACACATCATACCGAAAACCGCCGGCAACAGACGTTGCTAGGCGGTTTTTACATCGCTAAAATTAGCGGCTTTTTTTGATGTCGTAACGCTTAGGCGTTTGCTACGTCATAATTAGTAGAGGGGTGAGAAGATCAAGCAATCTAGTCTTCCCTGCGGCCGAAACCATATGTTATACGCCCAACGGGAGCAATTTTAAACCTCATGATTGGACTTGATGCAATTGCTTCGCCCCTCGCCACGGTGGCGTGAACGCTACAAGAATTGGCCCTGCGGGGCTGTTTTTGTTTTTAGGATTGTAAATTTTTAAAAAGACTCCTAAGCACAACCTTGTCCTCATCAATCAATTTAGGTTCGTCTAAAGCTTCTTGGTCTGTAAAATACTTACCATAATCACCTTCAATGATTGTAATATCATTCTCAAAATCATCTGGGCTTTCAAAATAAAAAGCATCAATGCTATGTGTAGAAAAATCAAAATGTCCAAGGTATGTATATTTTTTTGGTTTATAATTTAACTCTTCCTTGATCTCTCTTAGCATAGCCTCCTCAACGGTTTCGTTAACCTTGGCACCTCCTCCAAAAAACCCAAAATGATCTGGCAATCGCTTAGCGTCTTCACTTCTTTTCTGTAAAAACACGTGGACCTCTCCATTTTCTATCTTATATGGAATTAAAACGGCTATCTCTCTTTTTTCATTTTTCATAAACGTAAATTGAGAGGGTATTTTCGTCTGGCTTATCCCTAACTGTTGGCTTAACGTTTGGAAACGGAAAAACGTAAGACACCATTTTAGAACCTGGCTTCATTTCGTTTTGAAATTTTGGTTCTAATTTTTTCATCGCCGAATGCGAAAGATAATTATAAATAACATCCGGCTTAGAATAATCAATCTTAAAAAAATTTTTGTACTTGATTGTAATATGTTTACCTAAGCCTGATCGGGCGACTCTAATCTGAGCGGCAATGTAGGGAATTATAGAATTTTCAAAACCTACTACCCGTGCGCCAGTTTTGGCAAATTCAATGCATACCCGGCCATCACCACAGCCAAGCTCATATACTAACTGCCCTGGCTTAATTTGCGTAAGCTTAATTGCGCGTTTGATATCAGTTCTGCGTGTTGGTACCCAAGGTGCAGCCATTACCGTGGCGCTAACAGCTGACAGCAAAATAATGAAAACAAAAAGCGATATCAATAACTGTACCGCTAAAGCCAAAAAATCAATGTCCATTATTTAATTTTTACAAACTGGCGCTTGCCGCGCTGGACAATATCGCCGGCTTGAACTGTATGATTTTCATCCACCACTTCCCCATTAACCTTAACACCTCGTTGCTCAACTAAACGCCGCGCTTCTGATTTGGAGCTGGCTAAGTTAGTCTGGACTAAAGTTTCAATAATATTGTTATCGCTTGTTGCCATAACATCAATTTCTTCGGGTACATCATGTTGCACATGCACCGTTTCAAAACGCTTTTCCGCTTCTGCCGCTACTTTAGCATCATGAAAAAGCGTAGTGATTTCTTTGGCTAAACGCATCTTCAATGATTTTGGATTAGAGCTTTGGGATAAATCAGCCTTAATTTTTGCTAATTCATCCATTGGTACTGCCGTACACAACTCAAAACCCAATCCAATTAGTTCATCTGGCCAAGACATTACTTTGCCATACATATCAGCCGGTTCATCGGTTAACGCAATTAAATTACCTTCAGTTTTGCCCATCTTTTTTCCGGTCGGATCAACTAATAATTTAGTCGTTAGCACAAATTTCTCCTTATTCTTTAACTTACTCATTAATGTCCTGCCGGCAAGCATGTTGAACGTCTGGTCATTACCACCAACTTGCATATCAACATCCATCGTCACTGCATCGTAGGCTTGAAATATCGGGTATAAAAACTCATGCAGATAAATTTCCTTGCCTTTTTTAATCCTTTCTTGAAACATATCACGTTCCAATAGCTGTGCCACAGTAAAATTTGAAGCTAATTCTAACAAATCATCTGGTTTTAATTTTTGGGTCCACTGTTCATTGTGCAAAAAACGAACTTTCGTGCGCTTCCCGCCTAATATTTTAGTAACTAGTTGTTTGTAGTTACTGGAATGTTTTCTGACCTCATCCCGACTCAGCTTTTGCCGCACCGCTTGTTTGTCGGTTGGGTCCCCAATTCGCCCGGTAAAATCACCTATCAAAACTATTATTTCGTGGCCAAGCTCTTGTAGCTGATGCAGTTTTAGCAAAACTACACCATGTCCAATATGAAGTTTTCCGGTTGGGTCAATGCCAGTGTAAATGCGAAGCTTCTTGCCGGACTTCAAAGCTTTCTCTAAAACTTCCGGGGCAGGGTAAACATTCTCTACCCCCCGAGTTAAAACTTCTTTAATTTTCTGTTCGTCAGTTTTTATCATATAAATTTTTTGTCATTCCGGACTTGATCCGGAATCTCTATCTTGATGAGATCCTGAATCAAGTTCAGGATGACACTCCGTGTCATTTTACTCTGGCTTTTAACACATTTAATTTCTCTTGCTGAGCGACTAATTTTTCTTTTTCCGCGTCTACAATTTCTTTAGGCGCGTTTTTGACAAATTCTTTGTTGGCTAACTTCTTTTCTATCTGTGAAATATAATTTTCAACACTGCCTATTTCTTTGGCAATTTGCTCTTGCTGACCACTGTCGTCAACTAAAAGATGTATTTCTAGTCCACCAATTGCCTTGGTTAACGATTGTGTCGGCCGCTCGCCAGTTTTCATAACGTCACAATTTTCTAACCGCGCTAAGCCTTTAACAATTTCAATATTTTGACTGACAATTTTTTCTTGCTTACCCGCTATTATTGTAGCATTTATTTTTTGACTTGGCGCTATTTTATTTTCCGCCCGCAAATTTCTAATCATAGCGATAATGTCCTTTACTAACACAAAATCATTAGGCCTGGTTTTGCCTTTCGCCTCCGGCCAATTTTGAATCATTAACATGTCATGATTTAAATTCTTCCAAAGCTCTTCGGTCACAAACGGCATAAACGGATGCCATAACTTCAAAATGGTTTGTAAAATGTAAAGCAAAATTTCATCTTTCCCTTTTTCAATTTTGGCAATTTCCAAATACCAATCGGCTAATTCGTTCCAAGTAAAATCACGCAATCGTTCGCCAGCTTGAGAAAACTGATACGTTTCTAGTAATTTTGTCTGCGCTTGTACTTCAGCGTGCAATAAATTCAAAATCCATTCGTCAGCATCGGTTTTTGGTTTGGGCGCTTTGGTTACTAATTTAGGTTCTTCCACCGTCATCAAAATAAAACGGCAAATGTTCCAAAGCTTATTGGTAAAGTTTCTAAACCCGGCAATTTTTTCATCATACATCTGCACGTCGTTCCCCGGTGTCGCACCAATGACTAAACTTAGCCGCACCGCGTCAGTCCCGTACTTTTTTACTACATCTAGCGGATCAATCGCGTTACCAAGCGACTTAGACATTTTGGCACCGCCTTTAGCGCGCACTAACCCATGTAAATAAACATGTTTAAAGGGAATCTCTTCCAGCAAAAAAGTTGACATGATAATCATCCTCGCCACCCAAAAAAACAAAATATCATAACCTGTTTCCATCAGCGCGGTCGGGTGGAAAGTAGCTAGATCTTTAGTTTTTTCTGGCCAACCAAGCGTGGAAAAAGTCCAAAGTCCAGACGAAAACCATGTATCGAGCGTATCTGGGTCTTGCTCCCAGCCATCGCCCGGTGATGTGGTGCTAACTTTCATCTCGCCGTTTTTATACCAGGCGGGAACTCGGTGCCCAAACCAAATTTGGCGCGAAATACACCAATCGCGTAAATTCTCCAACCAATGATAGTAAACCTTGTTAAAGCGGTCCGGTATAATTTCTATCTCACCTTTTTTTACAACTTCTAATGCCTTATCTTTCAGCGACTTGCCGCCAAACTTTTTAACCGGCTTATTCACATCCACAAACCATTGTTCTTTTATTTGTGGCTCAATGGTGCCGCCGCCACGCATATTGGTCGCTACACTATGAACATATTTTTCATCTACCTTTGTAAGTAAGACTTTTTTCTTCAGCTTAGCCACAATTTTTTTACGAGCCTCGGCAATTGGCATACCGGTAAATTCTTGGGCGATCGGTAAAAGCTTGCCATCAAAATCAATAATTTGTTCTTTATCTAAATTGTGCCTTTCAGCTATATCAAAATCAGTTGCGTCATGCCAAGGCGTAATCGTCATCACCCCAGTTCCAAGTTCCATATCTATCGCTTCATCCTTAATTACCGTAGCGGTAATTTTTCCATTAATCCACTCCGCTTCAAATTTCTCCCCATGCTTATAATTTTTATAGCGCTTGTCTTTTGGGTGCATGACCACATACTTATCGCCAAACTTTGTTTCCGGCCGGCTGGTAGCAATTTCAAACGGGCCGTATTGCATATAATAAAATGGTTCGGCAACTTCAATATATTCAATTTCATCATCAGAGACTGTGGTTTGTAATTTAGGATCCCAATTTACAATCCGATGTCCGCGGTAAATTAACCCAGCTTTATACATTTCAATGAAAGCTTGCTGAACGGCCATGGATAAACCTTCGTCTAGAGTGTAGCGTTCACGTGACCAATCGCAAGAACTGCCCATCTTGCGAATTTGATTCTCAATCGTGCTTCGTGACTCCATCGCAAAATCATTCACTCGCTTTAAAAACTCTTCCCGCCCCAAATCATGCCGCGTTTTTTTGTCTCTTTCGTACAAATCCCTTTCCACCTTAGCTTGTGTTGCAATCGCCGCATGGTCCACGCCCGGTAGCCACAGCGCCTTCTTGCCTTGCATGCGCTGAAACCGGATCACAATATCTTGAATTGCAAGCATGACCGCATGGCCGACATGCAATACTCCAGTCACATTGGGCGGCGGCATGGAAATAGTAAATGACTCTTTACGCTTGCCCGGTAAATTATCCGGATTAAAATAACCTGAGTCTTCACAGGCTTTATAAATTTCATCTTCAATTTTAGAAGCGTCGTAAGCTTTCGGCAATTCTTTCATATACTGCCTTATTTTAGCCCAAAACTCCCCATTTTTCAACTCTTTTGAAGCATTGACAAAATTATCCAATTTCGCTAATATTACCTATTCTTTTTTTGTTGCCTCCCCCTGCGGCAAACCACATAAGATGTGGCAAAAAACAAAAAAGAGCACAAAATTATGGCATTATCTACCGAACAACAAATTTGGGGGCAACTTAAACGCAGTCAAAATCCGCTCATTGTTTTTCAACCTAAAGAAATTGATGGGTTAGCGTCAGCCTTGGCGCTTTATTTGCTATTAAGTCAAATTGGCTTAAAACCAGAGATTGCGTGTGCCAATTTTACTACCAGCCCAAATATTTCATTTTTACCAAATTTAGATAAAATCAAACCTAAACTTGATTCGCTGCAACAACTAGTCGTCAAACTCAACGTCGCCAAAGATAAAATTAAAGACTTTAGCTATAACTTTGTAGATAATAAGTTGCACATTTTTATTACCCCTCACGATGGTGGCATAACATCTAGCGATGCCAGAATTACCACTTCCAACTACAAACATGATCTAATCATTACCGCTGGTGTAATTGACTTGCCAAGCCTTGGACCCTTATACCAAAACAATATTGACTTTTTTTTAGCTACGCCGATTATCAACATTGACTGCGACCCGCAAAATGAACAGTACGGCCAAATCAACCATGTTCAAATTAACGACACTTCCACCGCTGAAACTGTTTATAAGCTCCTGCGCACAAATCCGGAACTCGTCTTGGATGACCAAATTGCAAATTGCCTGCTCACCGGCATGATTGCCAAAACCCAAAGCTTTAAGAGTAAATCGGTCACGCCGGAAACTTTGCATTTAGCCAGCCAGCTGATGGATGCTGGTGCCGACCGGGAAATGATTATTGGTAAATTGTATCGTTCCCGTAGCGTCACCACATTAAATTTATGGGGCAGGGTATTAACAAAACTAAAAAGTGCTGAACAAAATAAATTAGTTTGGTCGGTGCTGACCGCTGATGATTTTCTAAGCGCCGGAACAGAAGACCATGAACTTGATGCTGTATGTGAAGAACTTATTTCGCAAATGCCAAGCGCCCAAATTTTTGCCTTGCTGTACCAAAAAGAGCCAGGGGGGCTAGAGGCGCTTATTACTAGTTTTAACCAAACTGACTTACTCCAAAGCTTAAAGTCACTCAAACCTTCAGGCACAAAATTTAAAGTTACTATTGCGCTCAAGGGCACACCAATTGAAGCTGAACAAGCACTCACCACAGAACTTAAAAAGTTGATAATATAGACTCCCTCTCCCTGTGGGAGAGGGAACTCTTTTTATGGCATAGTAAATTAATATAATTTAGTGCATAAATTAAAACCCTTGATTTGCTATACTAAATACGGTATCATGTGGTGGCATTTTATTGAACTTTTTAAGTAAAAATGGGCCTGTAGCTCAGCGGTTAGAGCACCGCCCTTATAAGGCGGGGGTCGGCGGTTCGATTCCTCCCAGGCCCACCACCCGCTGGCCAATGGCTTATGGCCGATGGCAAATTGAATTAAATAAAACTATTTGCTACTCGCCATTTGCAATCACGGGTTCTTAGCCACGTCCGGCCGAAGCCTTGGCGAAGGCGGATCAGTTTCAGCCAGAGGCTGATCCGCCTTTGGCGGAGGTTACCCGCCCGAACGTACCGACGTTCGGTACGGGCGGGGAGCGCTTCGGGAAGCGCTGATGCAAAGAGCGAGACAGCCGGCACGTTACAACATAACATTTTTATACACGGGTTCTTAGCTCAGTTGGTTAGAGCGCTTCCTTGACGTGGAAGAGGTCAGAGGTTCGAATCCTCTAGAACCCACCCCAAACCAGAGCTGCTGAGCAACACGGTTTGGGGTAGCCCTGAACCGTGCTGTGCTCTGGTTTAGGGCACCCTAAATCGTACTATGCACTACGTCTATCTAATAAAAAGCAAAAAGTCAGAGTGGCGCTATGTTGGATATACTGTTAACCTTAAACAAAGGTTTAAGCAGCACCAAAGTGGTCTGTCGAAAGCAACAAAGCCGTATAGACCTTTTGACCTCATCTTCTATGATGGATTCCAAAATAAAATAGACGCCAAAAGAAGAGAAAAATATCTCAAAACGAATCAAGGTAAAAGAGCATTAAAATTAATGCTCAAAGATTCCTGGAAGTAAAATCCATGGCACTCAATTTCTCTAAAATTACCAAAGCAAAAGAATTTGCCTTTATTAAGGATTTTCAAAAGCACTTTCCTCAAAGTGAAGTTTTTTTAGTGGGCGGTGCGGTGCGCGATATTTTGCTTAGACGAGAGACAAAAGATTTTGATTTTGTTATTCGCCGTGTATCAGGCAAAGAATTGGAAATGTTTTTGAAAAACCATGGCACCGTTACTCTAGCTGGTAAACATTTTGGCGTGTTGAAATTTCGGCCGAAAGGTTACGGCGGCGAGGAAATTGATATTGCTTTGCCGCGAACCGAGCATTCGTTTGGTACCGGCAAATACCACGACTTTGACATCACCGCCGATCCTCATTTGCCAATTGAAAAAGATTTAGAACGGCGAGATTTTACGATTAACGCCATGGCGCTTTCCGACAAAAATGTTTTAATTGATCCGTTCGATGGTGCCAAAGATTTAAAAGCTAAAATTATCAAAACCGTCGGTACGCCTAAAGCGCGATTTGAAGAAGATTACACGCGCATGTTGCGCGCAGTGCGAATCGCTACCCAGCTTAACTTTACGCTTGAGCCAAAAACTGCCGCCGTTATCACGGCACACGCCAAATATATTACAAGCATGGCAGCGGAGCGCATTCAAGACGAGTTTAACAAAATCATCATGTCAGATAATGCAGGTGCGGGCATTCGCCTAATGTTAAAACTCGGCTTACTTGAAGTATTGGTTCCCGAACTTGTTGAAGGTGACGGTGTGGCCCAAAACAAAAATCATATATATACAGTAATTGAGCACAATATCCGTGCCTTGGAAACTGCCGCCCGACGAAAATTTAATTTGGCTGTTCGCTTAGCCGCTCTATTTCACGACATTGGCAAACCTCGTACCAAAAAAGGCACCGGCGTTAACGCTACTTTCTATGACCATGAAACAGTTGGCGCTAAAATGACTAAAGATATTTTAAAGCGATTCAAATACTCAAACGAACTACAAGACAAGGTAACGCATCTGGTGCGCCAGCATATGTTTTATTACGCCTTGGATCAAGTCAGCGACGCTGGCGTTCGCCGCTTGCTTAGTCGTATCGGACCAGAAAACATTGAAGACCTGTTAAAAGTGCGCATTTGTGACCGCATTGGCATGGGCCGGCCCAAGGCGGTGCCGTACAAGTTAATTGAGATGCAAAAGCGCTTTCGCGAAGTTCAATCTGACCCGATTTCGCGCAAAATGTTAAAACTTAATGGCAATGACGTGATGCAAATTCTTGGAATCTCCCCGAGCCGGCGTATAGCCTATCTGCTCGACGCGTTGCTTGGTGAAGTCTTGGAAAATCCCAAAAAAAATACCAAAAGATACCTCGCCAAAAAATTAGTTGAGCTAAACAAGTTGTCAGATGAAAAATTGGCGGCCCTAGACCCTAATGTCCAAGCATTAGAAGAAGAACGAAAACGCGCTTTGTGGTCTGAACCAATTGATGTTGAAAGCTAATTTGTGAATCACCTCATTTTAGGATAGAATTACGATACATGAGACAGCCGATTACTATTACGGAAACCGATGCGCATAAACGCCTGGATAAATTTTTAGCCGGCAAAAGTAAATCCACCCGCTCCCAAATTCAAAAACAAATTAAATCCGGTAGCGTACTGGTTGATAACCAAATCAAATCCCCCCACTACGAGCTCAAGCCGGGCGAAATTGTTTCTTTTGTTAGTATGCCCAAAACGCAAGCGCCAGCTGAACCACTGGGCAAAATCAAGCCCTTTAAAATCATTGCTGAAACTAACGACTACTTAGTCATCAATAAACCGGCGGGGTTATTGGTGCACGAAACTGCCAAGGGTGAGAAAAAAACACTCGTTAATCGCCTGCTTAAAAAATTTCCTGGCCTGGCCGCGGTTGGCGAAGAACACTACCGCGCGGGAATAATTCACCGCTTAGACAAAAATGTTTCCGGGGTCATGGTTATACCCAAAACCCAAAAAATGTATGAACATTTAAAAGAACAGTTCCGGGAGCGAAAAGTGACAAAAATTTACACTGCATTAGTTCATGGAAGGCTATCAGAACCGGAAGGTACAATTGACATCCCAATTGGCAGAAGCACAGTCGGTTTTAAAATGGCCGCCCACCCGCGTAATCACGGCCGGCGCTTTCAACGCACCGACAAAACAGCCATAACAAAATATGAAACACAGAAAGAATTTTTGCACTTTACTTTGCTAAAAATAACAATTAAAACCGGGCGGACCAACCAAATCAGAGTGCATCTAACCGCGCTTGGTAATTCCATAGCCGGAGACACCACATACGCCATTAAAAAATATCATAATCAAGCCGCCAAGCATCCTTTAGATAGATTATTTTTACATGCCACAACGCTTGGTTTCAAGGATTTAAATAATGAATACAAAGAATTTACAGCAAAACTACCAACCGAATTAAAAACATTTTTACATGGGCTTAAAAAAGCTAACTAAAAATCCGCCAATCTTTATTATCTCCGGACCATCAGGCGCTGGAGAAGATACGGTCATTGAACGGCTGCAAGGTAAGTACAAATTTAACCGTGTGATTACGACTGTCACGCGCGCTAAAAGGCAAGGAGAGCGCGAGGGAAACCCCTACTACTTTGTAACTGAAGCCAAATTTAAAAAATTAGCTCAAGCCGAAAAATTCATTGAATGGGCCAAGGTATATGATAAATATCGCGGCTGTACCTATGCTGAAATTGAACGGTTAATGAAAGCCGGCAAGCCGATCTTTTGGAAAGTGGATTGGCAGGGAGTTGAAACCATTAAAAAAATATTCCCCCAAGCTATTGCCATTCTCATTGCCCCTGAATCCTACGCCGTATTAAAGGAGCGGCTCATTAAACGCGGCCAAGACACGCTAGAAGAAATTAATAAGCGTGAAGCTTTTACCAAAAATTTTCTGCGGCACAAAAAAGCGTATGACTACGTGGTCATAAATAAACAGGGGAAAATCGAGGCTACGATTGAGCAAGCTAGTAAAATAATAGAAAAGCACCTTTAATCTTAAAATGGAATATTTCAAGCATTGACAAAATCGTGCTCTTTGTGTACACTATGCCAGTAACTAATTAATATAAAGCATATAATGGCAGAAAAAACTGACAACCAAGACGAGGCTAAAACTGAAGACTCTAAATCGGCCAAAGAGAAAAAAGTTAAAGGCAAGGCCGGCATGAATATAACTGACATTAAACCAGGCATGACCATCAAAGTTCACCAGCGCATTAAGGATGTTGGACGCGGTAAAGATGCAGACAAATCTAAAGAACGCATTCAAATCTTTGAAGGTATTGTTATCGCCCGGAAAGGCGGCATGGGCCAAGGAGCAACCATAACGGTTAGAAAAATTTCTGAGGGTATTGGCGTTGAAAAAATTTTCCCCATACACTCCCCTTTAATTGAAAAAATTGTGCCTGTAAAACAGGCTCGGGTGCGACGCTCGAAGCTATACTTCCTAAGAAGTTCCAAAAAACGTTTACGCGAAAAGAAAATCGCTTAAGGGCTGACGTGGTGGAACCTGCCTGCCGGCAGGCAGGCTGGTAGGCACAGCCATCTACTTTTACGGGGACGTGGTGGAATTGGTAGATTCACCCCTCACCTTTGGCCCTTTACGGGGACGTGGTGGAATTGGTAGACACGCAGGCTTGAGGGGCCTGTCCTCATTATGAGGGTGGAGGTTCAAATCCTCTCGTCCCCACCACAGCAAAAGCTCAAAGGTGAGGGGGCAGGCTCCGGCTTGAGGGGCCTGTGGCCATTAGGCTATGAGGGTTCACCTGCCCGACTGAAGTCATTCAGGCGGGAGCCCATCCGTCCGCACCGATTAGCAAATGGCTAGTAGCTAATGGCAAATTGTATTCAGATAAACTATTTGCTATTAGCCATTGGCCACCTGCCAAATTGGGCGCTTAGCTCAGCTTCAGCCAGAGGCTGATCCGCCTTTGGCGGAGGTTACCCGCCGAACGACTGACATCGTTCAGTCGGGCGGGGAGCGCCTCGTTTACACCGAGGAGGTCAGGGGTTCGCGCCACCGCACCTTTTTGCGGGTTCGTAGCTCAGTTGGTTAGAGCGCCTCGTTTACACCGAGGAGGTCAGGGGTTCGAATCCCTTCGGACCCACCAAATGGTGTGGGGGTGAAAATCCCTTAGCGCCCACCACTCTAATGTAATATCTAGAACGTATGACGTCACATCAAAGCGTATGATACAATGGTAGTATGAGAATTATTTTAGGTTTAATTATTGTTGTAGTTGGTGCCTTAATCACTATAAAATCAGAATTGATTTTGAGAGCTTTTGGCCGCGTACCGTTTGCGGAACGTTACTTAGGCACTGAGGGCGGTAGCCGGCTATTCTATAAGCTTCTTGGCATTATTGTAAGTATTATCGGTTTTATCATCACCTTTAATTTAATGACGGCTTTACTGAACGCGACCATAATTAACTGGTTCAATATAGGGCTACAATAAACTTGGGGATATAGCTCAGTTTCAGCCAAAGGCTGATCCGCTTCTAGCGGAGGCTAGAAAACAAAAAATAAAAAGTTAATTGTTGACTGTGAATTTTTAACCTTTATTACGGGGATATAGCTCAGTTGGCTAGAGCGCCTGCTTTGCAAGCAGGAGGCCGAGGGTTCGAATCCCTCTATCTCCACCAAACAAAACTTCTCGTTCTGAAAGCGCAGAGTGGCCGCGCGCCGCAGGCGCGCGGGAAGGAAAGCCGTTCGGAAAGCCCCCAGTTTTCCTCACCTTCGCGACGAATTGCGAGGGCGAGGGCACGGAAAAGTGCGCGGTTTTGTTACGAACCACATGGTTCGTTCCGATTTTTTGGACAAAGGAGCGAATTTCTTTCAAATCCGCGGATGAGGATAAAAAAGCGGCTTGTTTCGTATCCAAAACCCACTCCCGCAAAGGTTCGACCCAATTGTTTCCTCCGCGTTCAAAATCTTTCATTTTGGCTTTCAAAGCGGCGGTGGCGCGCATAGCTTCATCTTTCTTTTTCAAATAAATTTCTTTTGGTACATCGCCATCCAAATACGTCGAGACAAGCTTTTCCAAGCGCGCCTCGCTCGCTTTGATTTCAGTAGCAAGATTTTGAATTTCACTTTGCGAGGCGGCAGTTTCCTTGCGTTCCCACTTATCGATTTCCTTCAACATCCAATCTGTGTACGCATCGCAAAGTGAAATTGTTTGAAGCCGTGTCTGTATCTGGCTCACCAAATCTTTTTCCTGTACATAGCTTTGCGAGCATGTACCGCGCTTCTTGGTACAGCGATAATAGCGATACACACCGCCATTGCCTTTTGCAAATTGTGCGGTAAACATGCTCGCACATTCGCCACAGCGAAAAAGATTGGTGAGCGGAAAATTATGCTTAGCCCTACGGTTCTGTGGTCTCGCTTTTTTCGCAAGCATTTTCTGGACAGCTTCAAACAATCGCGGAGAAACGATTGGCTCAAAGCTTCCATCAAACCATTCACCCTTGTGGTGCGTCATGCCGATATACGCTCGGTTAGAGAGGAAGTTTTTGATGGAAGCTTTGGCAAATGGCGTTCCGTCGGACTTTGTTTTGCTCAAATCCGCCATAAAGTGCGACAGTGATTTATAGGTGTGCGTTCCTTTTGCGTACTCCTCAAAAGCGCGCTTCACAATTCGCGCATTTACGGGATGTGGCTCAATGTTCCGCGTGCGCGGATTATTCACATATCCAAACGGCGCTTTTGTCAGCCACTCGCCGCGGCGCACTTTTTGGCGGATGCCCCGATTGATATTCTGAATCAAATTGTCTGAATAATACTTGGATTGTCCGAACGCCACTTGCAACATAAAGAGCCCTTGCGGAGTGGGTTTTGGATACGAAACAAGAACAAAACCGCGCACTTTTCCGTGTCCTCGCCCTCGCAATTCGTCGTGAAGCGACGGGCTTTTCTTCCTTCCCGTCCGCCTCTGGCGGACGACACCTCTGCGCTTTCAGCGCGAGAAGTTTTGTTTGGTGGTGAAATACTAACCTTTGCGCGAACCTTTTTCCAATCGCGAAGCGATTGACTTTCCGCCAGAGGCGGACAGGCGCACGCTCCGCGTGCGTGGTGACCTGAAACGAAATCGTACGCGCGAAGCGCGTGGTAAATCTCTCTGCGCGCCTCGGACGCGCTCCCGATGGTCGCGCGCGGCAAACCTAAAAATTTTCCTTCCTTATTCCTGATTTTCGGCGGGGGGTCTGGGGGGATCCTACAAAAATTTGTTTGCTCTTTTCTCCGTCCTTGCGGCGAGACGAGGCGCTTCCTCTCCGAGTTTGGTGGTGACTCTAAACTCTGTGGCTTCGTTCACTGGTCGTGGTAACTCAAAGAATATGGATTGTGCTAAGGCACAAACAAATCTATATGTGCTTGACCCACCCTCCCGTTCGCGCACAAATCCCGCCGCGAGCGTTAGTCTAACCTAAAAGAAATAACCACT
>Ga0210057_1000556_pt1 | contig 61297 bp, 59 predicted proteins | sample CryGeyCG2114_010_2_FD_183968 | JGI IMG/M metagenome (GOLD analysis project Ga0210057, IMG submission 183968) | Groundwater microbial communities from aquifer - Crystal Geyser CG10_big_fil_rev_8/21/14_0.10 (SPAdes) (version 2) | ecosystem: Environmental > Aquatic > Deep subsurface > Groundwater ...
AAATATGTAAAAAATAGGAGTTTTTTGCAGGTACTTAGGTATCCATTAGTAGAGGATCATTTATATAGATATTTATGGGTAAAAGATAAATTAAAAGGAAGTTGTTTAGATATAGCTTGTGGTAGTGGTTGGGGCACTTTGCAGGTTTCAAAAAATTCTAACGTAAGTTTCGTACAAGGATATGACATAAACCCCTTAGCTTATAAAAAAGCTAAAAGCTACGACAATAATAAGGTTAGATTTAGCAGGGTAAACTTACTAAATAATGTACCTAAGAAAAAATTCGATAATATTATTGCTTTTGAAATAATAGAACATTTTAATAAAAAAGACGTTTTGACACTTTTAGAAAATATTAAAAAATTTGCTAACAAAAACACAATAATTTATATTTCTACCCCCAATAAAGATGCTTTTTCTCCTTTGGGTTACAAATGGTTACCGTATCATCCTATAGAGTATAATATAAATACCCTAACGGAAATTTTAAAAGAGAATGGCTATAAGGTTAACAAAATTTACTTTCAGCGTGTACTTTTTAAACTCCCTCATAAAATTATTTCTTATATAATATTGTTTCCTGTATTTTTTTTTAAAGATAAGACACGAAATAATAAGTTTATACGTCTACTTTATGGGATATTAAGCAGAGTTGAGCTTTTTATTGGAAAAAACTACTACTCTGGCATTCATACTGAAAAATCTGCGCTATTTTATCCAAAGTATTACATTTTAGAACTAGAAGTTTCCAAAGTTTAGATTTTATAAGGGTTGGTCCCATTTGGGACCAACCCAAATCATACATACAACATTACAAGTATTTTGATATAATCACAATATGCACCCTCATATTAGGCTAAATTTTTTAAATATTTTCTTTATTTCTTTTTTAATATATCTTTGTTCATTTTTAGGACTTTTTTATTTAGGAATAAATAAAAGTCTTTTTCAAAGTGAGGATTTAATACCAACCTCAGCCGTACCTTTTACAATATTGAAAGAAGGTAACTTAAACCTAAATGAATATTATGATCTATTTGTAAAACACTATCCAAACCCTGATACAAAGGGAGATACCCCTTATTATTTACAAAAAATAAATAATAATTACTATTCATCTTTCCCATTACTGACCTCGTTTATAGTTATTCCTTTATATGTTATACCGGTAATGCTAAATACACCTGTTACTATAGTATCTTTAGGATTATTTAGTAGAATAGGTGGGGCTTTTATAGCCTCTCTTTCTGTGTCATTCTTTTATTTACTTTTATTACAAGTTAGAAAGAGTAAATATTTTTTTTTAAAAAAATATGTTATTTCTCCTGTCCAAGTACTTTTACTTTTATTAATATATGCATTTTGCACAAATCAATTAAGCCTTAATAGTCAAGGTTTGTGGCAGCATGGTTCTAGTACTTTGTTTTTAACCGCGGGTCTTTTTTATTTATTAAAAAAAAATTATGGTGTCTCTGGTTTTTCATTTGGTTTGGCAACTATCGCAAGACCTACAAATTTATTATCGCTGGTTTTTATAGGGCTTTTTATTTTTGTTAGAAAATTCAAAAAAGGTAAAATTCTATTTAAGTCGATTCCTTTAAATTATTTTTTTTGTGCTTTAATACCGTTAATTTTAGATTCTTTATTAAACATTTATCTATTTAAAAACCTTTTAAATACCGGTTATGGTTCCCAAATTGGAGACTGGACAGGAAATATTGTAGAAGGTTTTTTTGGTGTGTGGGTTTCTCCAAGTAAAGGTGTCTTAATTTATTCTCCAGTATTGGTATTTATGTTTTACGGTATCTTTTTAGCATTCAAAAAATACAAAAAAATATCATTAGAGCTCTTCTTAAGTATTATAATTATTTTGCACCCCCTATTTATGGCTAAGTGGCACCATTGGTATGGGGGTTATTCTTGGGGCTATAGAATGACAAGCGATATTATTCCATATATGGTATTAATGCTAATACCTTTTATTAGATCTAAATATTTTAAAACAAAAAGTATTAAAATAATTTTTTTACTTTTTGCGGTTTTGAGTTTTATTTTTCAATATATGGGGTTAGTATTTTTTGATGGAACTTGGCATATACTATATGATAAGGGTGAGAAAAATACATCTTGGCTTTGGAGTACAAAAAATAGTCAGATAGTTTTTTCGATAAAGAGGTTGTTATATAAAATTGGTATATCAAATATTAATCCATATCCTAAGTTAACTGAATAATACTTTGTACTATAAATTATGACTGAAAAAATAAGTGTAATATCTACAATTAAAAATGAAAAAGATAGCTTACAAGACTTTATACGGAGCATTTTTGAACAATCTCTAAAACCAGACGAAGTTGTTGTAGTAGATGGGGGATCTGTTGATGGTACCAAGGATGTTTTAGAATGGTTGGGAGGGTTATATAAAACTAAATTAAGATACTATATAAAACCTGGATTTAATATTAGTCAGGGTAGGAATTTTGCTATTTCACACACACAAAATAAAATAGTTGCAAGTGTTGATGGAGGCGCCACGCTACAAAATGATTGGTTGGAAAATTTGGTAGAGCCCCTACTTTTAAATAATAAAATAGACGTAGTTTCCGGGTTTTTTATTCCCGAAGTTTCAAATACTTTTGAAAAGTATTTGGCTGCGGTAACTATACCCTTAGAAGAAGAAATGCAGGATGAAAAGTTTTTACCATCAAGTAGATCTATAGCCTTTAGAAAAAAAGCTTGGAAAGAAGTTGGGGGTTATCCAGAATGGTTGCCAATTTGTGAAGATTTGGTTTTTGATATTAAGCTTAAAAATAACAAACACAATTTTGCGGTAAATTTAAAAGCCCTTAGTAGTTGGAGACCTAGAGAGAACTTATTCTCTTTTTTTGTGCAATATTTTAAATATGCCAGAGGGGATGGACATGCAAAACTTTTTTTAAGAAGGCATTTAATAAGATACACCACTTATATTACTACTCTTCTTTTACTTAGCATGGCTATTACAGACAGTGTTATTTGGTTGGCACCTATATTAGTAGGTGGCATAGTTTATGTTCTTAAATTTTATAATAGATTTTTTAGGCATTTCCCAAAAGAAACTTTATTAGTAAACTTTGGTTCTTATATTTATATACCTTTTTTAGTATTTGTTGGCGATGTAGCTAAAATGGTAGGGTATCCCATAGGTGTTTCTGAAAGGATCGTGGGAAAAGTAAAATTTGAAGAGTATCATATAAAAGACTACTCATAAATATGAAAAAAATATCCGTAATAATTGTAAATTACAATACAAAAGACATTCTAAAACAATGTTTAACTAACTTACTTAATATAATGTCCTCTTTGCAAATAATAGTTGTAGATAATGGGTCAAATGATGGTTCTTATAATATGCTTAAAAAAGATTTTCCAAACGTTGTAGCAATAAAATCAAAAAATCAAGGAATAGCTAAAGGTTATAATAAGGCACTAAAAAAAGCACAAGGGGATTACTATTTATTTTTGGGTACTGATGCATTTCCTACTAAGAAAAGCCTGGTTGGAATAGTAACATATATGGAAAATCACAGTAATGTAGGTGTTTGTACGGCAAAACTTGTATTAAGAGACGGTACTTTGGATATGGACGCTCATAGGGGCTTTCCAACTCCGTTAGCCGCTATAACTCATTTTTCTAGATTAAACAGGTTGTTTCCTCATTCTAAGTTTTTTAACAAATATTTTTTAGGTTATAAAAACATGGCAAAACCTCATCAAATAGATTTATGTATTTCTCATTTTATGTTTGTAAAAAATAAAGTCTTTAACGATGTGAAAATGTGGGATGAAGATTTTTTTGTGTTTGGTGAAGATGTTGATTTTTGTTACAGAGTTAAACAGAATGGGTGGAAAATAATGTATTTACCTCAATTCGAAGTACTTCATTTAAAAGGGGTTAGCGTTGGTATAAGAAAATCCTCGGGTGACATAACTACCGCCAGTAAAAAAACAAAAAGCAATATGAGAAAACACACCACCCTGGCTATGGAACTGTTTTATAAAAAGCACTATCAAAATAAATATCCCAAAATTATTACATTATTAATATTATTTGGGATTAAGGTTTTATCTTGGCTTCGTGTATAATCAAACCTTAAGTACATATTGTTAAATCGCTATTGATTGGTAGTATACAATAGTCTAACAATTTAACCACAGTAGGATATATTACAAACATTTTTATTTTTAATCAAATTTAGAAAATATTTTAATTTGCATATTATATTTTAATTATGAAAATAGGTTTTGATGCAAGACTTATAAACGAAACTGGAGTAGGTAGATACATTAGAAACTTACTTCCACTTTTAATAGGAAAAAACAAAAGGAATTCCTGGGTGGTTACTGTACGGGGGTCTGAGCGTTCTATATTAGAAGAGTCTATATCTCCGTTTATAGGCCAGGTTAAAATTATTGAAGTTAATGCTAGGTGGCATTCTTTTTATGAACAGTTAGTAATTCCCTTCACTTTTTATAAAGAAGGCGTAGATATATTGCACATACCTTACATTAATGTTCCATTCTTTTATTTTAAAAGAATGGTGGTAACCATACATGATCTTACTGTATTAACCAACAAAACGGGTAGAGCTTCTACCTTAAATCCTTTGTTTTATTCAATTAAAAGACTCGGATATAACTTTGCCCTAAAAAAAGCTTTAAAATCTGAATTTATTTTTACCGTAAGTTATAGTGTTAAAAATGAAATATTGGAGAAATTCCCAAAAATAAAATCCGAGAAAATAATTGTTACCTATAATGGTCTTTCAGCGCTGAATAAAAGTAGAAATATTAAACTTAAAAAAACTATAAATAATTACAAACCCTATTTTTTTTATGTTGGAAACGCTCACCCACATAAAAATTTAGAATTTATGGTATTAACCCTTGATAAATTTTTTCAAAAATTCTCAGGGTATAAAATGATTATATCCGGAAGAAATGATTATTTTATGAGAAGAATATTTTCAATTATCAATAAAAGAAAAACAAAAGATAATTTTATTTTTGTTGAAAATCCCTCTGATTCTGACTTATATGATTATTATAAGAATTCTGAATTGGTTATTTTACCTAGTTTAAAAGAGGGTTTTGGCATGCAGATTTTGGAATCCATGCAAACTGAATCTTTAATTGTTGCCTCAAATATTTCTGCGTATAAAGAGGTAGGAAATAATTTATGTACCTATTTTGATCCAACCTCTAAAAGATCTTTTGTTTTAGCACTTCATAGAACTCTTAAAATAAGTAAAAAAGAAAGGGAAGATCTATTTAAGAGATATAGAGTTCATCTTAAAAAATTTTCATGGAATGATAATGCAAAACAAGTTTTAAATACGTATGTTGATAATAAATCTCCCCGAAATAAAACACTTATGATTTCTCCTGGTAATGAAAGTAACTAATGTTTACCATAAAAATACAGCTTTGTTGTATGATGATTTATATCAAAAGGGTGGTGGAGAAAAATTATTTTTGCAAATTACCCATTTGTGTAAAGAAGCAAAAATATATGTGCCCATTGTTTCAAAATTTTATAGACAAAAATTAAAGTCCAGAAATTTAAAGTATAGTTTTATATTATCTTTTATTGCAAATAATTTTGGTAATGTAGGATATAAGTTTTCTAGTTTTTTATCTTTATTTTGGTTTGAATCCCTAAACTTAAATGATTTTGAATTAGTATTGAGTGTTTCAAACAGATTTAGTCATTGTGTTATAACCCCAATCCATACAAAACATATTTGTTTAATAACTTCCCCTTTTAGGCAAATATGGGAACAGTATAATATAAATCCAGCTGTAAGGTTTTTTTATAGCTACCTTCGTATTCACAATTACGTTTCTGCAAGAAGGCCAAACACTATAATTTCTATAAGCAACTATGTCCAAGGTAAAATCAAAAAATATTGGGGTTTAAATAGCATTGTTATAAACCCACCTATAATTCTTTCAAATCATTATTTTATAAATAAACTAGATAATAAATTTAATTTTAAAAATAAAGATTATTTCTTATTAGTAGGGAGATTAAATGGTAGAAAGTCTAAGTATTTTGAAAGGGTAATTAAAATTTTTAATAAAAATGGTATTAATTTGGTTGTTGTAGGTAATGGTGGTAAATATTTTGCCCTAAAGAATAAATATAAACAAAATAATATTTATTTTTTAGGAGAAATTGATGAAAAATCACTTTTTAACCTATATAAAAATGCTAGGGCTTTAATACATCCTCAAATAGAGGATTTTGGTTTAACCCCTTTAGAAAGTTTGCACTTTGGTACCCCTGTAATAGCATATAACAAGGGTGGTGTTACTGATTACTTAAACAATAAGGTTTCTTTTTTGTATGATAAAACTAATGAAATACCTGGTATTATACAAAATTTACAAAATTTCAAATTTAACAAAAAAGCGGCGCTTAAAATATTAAAGCTACACTCTATACAAAAATTTGAGTATAATCTCTATAAGTTATTCTAAATACTATGAAAATAATTACAGATCCCTCAGACATTACCAAAATAACCAGTAAAGTATACTTTGATCTTCCCGAAAAAAAACGAGCTCCCATATATTTTATTGTTACCAGGATAATTGATATTATTGTTGCGATTTTTGCCTTAATTATATTAAGTCCTCTACTAGCCGTTATAAGTCTTGCCATATTTATTGAAGACCGCCATTCTCCTATTTATGTGGATAAGCGACTTGGAAAAGATAAAAAAATATTTGGGTTTTATAAATTTAGATCTATGTTTGTTAATGCCTCTCAAATGGAGCGTAATAATAAAGAAGTATATAAAAAGCTAAGATCAGCAGAACATAAAATTGAAAATCACCCTTATGTTACTAAAGTGGGAAAATTTATTCGAAAAGCATCTATTGATGAAATACCTCAATTTATAAATGTTATAAAAGGGGAAATGAGTGTTGTTGGTCCTCGTGCCTTAAAAGTTGATGAAGAAAGCAAATTTAGAAGTGAAAATCCCAAACATCATAAGTATTTGGATGCTCTATTTGAAATAAAACCGGGCATTACAGGTATTTGGCAAATAAGTGGTCGGTCAAAAATAGATTTTGAGCATAGAATACGTATGGAGGGGTATTACGCAAGGACATACTCGGTGCTAAATAACATTTTGATTATGTTAAAAACACCTATTGCCATTTTAAGAGCCGAAACTCATTAGAACTAATAATTAATCTTTAAACCTCGTACTAGCGTCATTCAGAGCGAACGGAGTGAGACGAAGAATCTATTTGCAGAAGTATTGTTAAATGGTTACATTGTTACTGATACTCTCGCATAGTAAAACTATAACAGTTTAACAATTTAAAACATTCCTGGAAATCTTGCCTGTCCGTTTGTAATAAGCTTTTATGCATTGTGGTTCTATACGAAATAGTGGTAATAAACACAAGTTTGCTATAAAATAATAAAGTTTATGGATAATTATTACATTCCAAATAAAAAGTTTTCATTACCCAAAATACCTTCTTTAAAGTTTAAGTTTCCAAAAATCAATTTTGGACTTATATTTAAAATTTTAGGTGTTTTAATACTGCTTGTAATTATTTTGGCAGGTGTTCTATGGTATATATATGGTAGACCCGCTTATGCCATATACGTTGCTGCAAAAGAGTTAAAAGATAGTTCTTATGGTTTACAGCAATCTTTAAAAACTCAAGACCTTGATAAAATAGAACAAAATTTAACTAATTTTAAAGGTCATTATTCTGATTTTAAGAAAGTTTATAATGAAAAATCTGGTCCACTAAAAAGTTTGCCTTATGTTAAAGATTATGTTGGGGATGTAGATCATTTTTTGGCGGCATCTGACAAAGGCATAGATTTGGGATTTTTGGTTTTAGACACATTAAAGCCTTATGCGGCCGATCTAGGCTTAAAAGAAGGTTCTAAACTTACAAATGAGCAAAAAATAGAAAAATTAGCTAATGTACTTCCTAAGCTTTCTAACGAGGTAGATAAAATATCGGGTTTAATGCTTGATATAGACTCTGAACTTGCCCAAGTGGATGCTACTAAATATCCGGAAGAATTCAGAGGTGTTCTAATTAGAGATCAAATAGTGTCTATTAAAACAGTTTTTTCAGAGCTTGCGCAAAAATCCCCTAAGTTTAAAGGATTATTTGAACAGCTACCTACACTTTTGGGGGTTTTAGAACCTAAAAAATATTTAGTACTAATGGCAAATAGTACTGAAATCAGAATGAATGGTGGTTTTACAACCTACGCAATTGTTGTAGAAATGGACAAAGGTATTCCTAAAGTTTTAAAATCTGTAGACACTTATTTTATTGATGTAGACAGTTATGCTTTGGTTAACCAAAATATATATCCACAGTATTATTTTATAGGAGACTATTTAAGATTAAATAGAATATATGCCCGAGATGCTTTATCTTTAACTCCTGACTTTAAAGATAGTTCGGACTATTTTATTAATAGGTATTGGAACTTGCACCCAGGAACCGGAGCTGCTGGGTTGCTTCCTAAAGTAGATGGTGTTATACAAGTAAATACTCATTTGGCTATAGAATTATTACGGGTACTTGGGCCTGTAGATGTTAAAGGGAGATCCTTTTTAACTGATCAAGGAACCTATAAAGGGTTTGGAGATACCGAATTTAATAGCGATAATATTATTTACAATTTAGAGGTGATTGCTAATTCTGAATTATCCGAAATTGAGGGTAGAAAAGATATTATACGTTTTTTGCTTGAAAGTATTTTAAATAAAGTATTAAATGCCAAAACTGAAAATTTAATTCCACTGGCACAAACTTTTTTGGAGGCTTTAGGCAGTAAAGATATTATTATAAACAGTTTCGATCTTACGGTAGAACAAGCTATGCAAGATTTAGGTTATGCCGGACGTATTAGAACTGTACCAAATGGTAGTTGGGATTATCTTTTTGTTGTACATAGTAATTTGGGTGGTGGTAAGAGGGATTGGTTGGTAACAAGAGAAACAACAAAAGAAGTGTATAAAAAAGATGGTAACAGTTATTCTAAGGTATCTATAAAGGTTAATAATCCTAAGTCTCCTGATTGGTGGGAACAGCCTTGGTTGTACACATATAAAGATTTTATAAGAGTATATGTACCTGAAGGATCTAAAATAGTAAAGGCTACTGCGAGTGATGGTTCTGATATAAATACAAAAGAACTCACCTCGGATGAATATAAAAAAGAAATGTTCGACTTTTATTTTTGGCTTGAAGAAAGTAAATCTATGACTTTGAATATCGAATATACTTTGCCCGATACCGTGGATTTGAATGATTATAAGTTATTATTGCAAAAACAAAGTGGGACTCATGGTGATTTATATACTATTATTCATGATAATAACGAGAAGAAATTCACTTTAAATAGTGATATGGAAATATCTTTATAATTTATAAATTAAAAATTCCCTGATATGTCTTCTGACTCTAATCGTTATCTAAAAACCGAGGCTATTATTCTAAATTCTTATAATTTTTCTGATTCAGATCGTTTATATAATGTTTTTTCAAAGGAATATGGAAAAATAGTTTGTATTGGAAAGGGTGTTAGAAAATTAAAATCTAGAAGGGGATCTTTGCTAGACACTTTAAACCTTGTTAACTTGAATTTATATAAAAAAAACTCTTTTTATTATATTTCTGATTTAAACCTAGTTAATAATTTTAATCTTCTTAAAAATAACTTAACTTTATCTAGTTGGGCATTTTATATTATGGAATCTGTTTCGCTATTTTCTGTAGAAGAAGATTATAGCTTTGATGTATTTGAAAATACAAAAAAAGTTTTGAATCAATTATCCAAAAAACCTAGTAAAAGAATTGTATACGCCTTTTTAAAAGAACTTATAGTATATCAAGGATTTTGGGATCCAAGTTATTATATAAAATTTCCTTATTTAAAGGATATCCAGTCTAAAAAAGAGGTTTCCACGGAAAACCAAAAGAGTATTGATTTGTTTTTTTCCACTAAAATTGAGGAAATAACAGAGAAAAAGTTAAATAGTGTACTTTTAATTAGTAGTTTGTAGTATTTTTCTTACAATGCATAATTAATGTATGAATAATATTAATATATCTTTGCCTAAAAAACTAAAAGAGGAAAGTGAAAAACTTGTAAAAACAGGATATTATGCTTCGTTTAGTGATTTAGTTAGATCTTCTCTAAGGAAAACAATTGAAGCGAGTAAGTATGATTTATGGGCTGATGAAGCTAAAGAAGATTACATAGCGGGAAGAGCCTTTGTATTAAAAGACAAGGACGATATAAAAAAATTATTGCATCGATCTAAAAATGTATGAGCTAGTGTCCTCAAAAAGATTTGAAAAAGATTTATCAAAACTACTAAAAAAAATCCTATCCACCCGCCTTTACGATTACCCAAATTAATTGGATTGTACAACAATTATTCTGTTTCTGTTAATATGAATGTACGTTTGATTGTGAATATCGATAAAAATACAATGTTTTTAATTAGAATAGGGACCCACGACGATATATACTAAGTTATTTGTCATATTATGGATATGCAAAAACTAATTGGCCTTTGTAAACGCAGGGGGTTTGTTTACCCCGCTTCTGAAATATATGGGGGGTTGGCTAGTGCCTACGATTACGGACCCCTTGGTGTTCAGCTTCTTCGCAATATAAAAAATCTTTGGTGGAAAGAAATGATAGAAAAGCGTGATGATATGGTTGGACTAGATTCACAAATTATTTTACATGCCAAAACATGGGAAGCCTCTGGACATGTGATGGGGTTTAATGATCCTATGGTTGAAGATAAGGTTACTCATAAACGGTATAGAGCAGATCACTTAATTGAAAATTTTATAAAAGAATTTAAAAAAGATGAAAAAGTAGTTGTTGAAGACATGACAATTGATGAAATGTCTTCTTTTATTACTTCTAATAAAATATTAAGCCCTGTAGGAAATGAAATTACTTTACCCAAAGCATTTAATCAGCTTATGGAAACTCATTTAGGAGTTATTGAAGGTGATAAAGATACTGTTTACTTAAGAGGGGAGACTGCCCAAGGAATTTTTACAAATTTCAAAAATGTATTAGATTCTACAAGAATTACATTACCCTTTGGTATAGGGCAATTAGGAAAAAGCTTTAGAAATGAAATAACTCAGGGCCAATTTGTATTTAGAACTTTCGAATTTGAACAAGGAGAAATCGAGTACTTTTTTGATCCCGAATTAAGTAACTGGGAAGATCTTTACAATGGTTGGAAAGAATATATGTGGAATTTTGTTACAAAAACACTAAAGATTAAAGAAGAAAGTTTACGTTGGAGAAGACATACCGACAAAGAGAGAAGTTTTTATAGCAAAGACACTTACGATTTAGAATATAATTTCCCTTTTGGTTTCAAAGAATTATGGGGAATTGCTTATAGAACAAATTATGATTTAAATCAACATATAAAGTATTCGGGAGTTAAATTAGAATACGTAGATCCTAAAACAAATAAAAAAATTGTGCCTCATGTAATTGAACCTGCTGTTGGAATAAACCGGCTTTTTTTTATGGTGTTAAATGATGCCTATGTTGAAGATGAAAAACATGTATATTTGAACCTACCCGCACGTTTGGCACCCTATAAAGTGGCCGTATTTCCTTTAGTTGCTAATAAAGAAGATATTATGGTAAGATCCAAAGAAGTATATTCCAGCTTAAAAAAGAATTATAACGCCTATTTTGATTCAAGAGGAAATATTGGAAAAAGATATATGTATCAAGATGAAATTGGCACTCCTTTTTGTGTAACTATTGATTATGATACTCTTGAGAATAATACTGTTACAGTAAGAAATAGAAATACAATGGAACAAGAAAGGGTTGAATTGGAAAGATTGGGTGATTGGATAGATAGCAAACTTAAGGATGTATAGCGATTTTTATATATAATAATGTACCTACTCTAAATTTATAATTCTGTTGATATTAGGGTAGGGTATTTATATGCACTTATATATCTTTAATATTCTAGTATCTATTATTCAATATTTATAAAGATTTTCTTTATTGATTCGTACTAATATTTATAGTATTGTCAGAGTATATGAAGTTTTTTCTGCCAAGTATTTTTAATAGAAAAAATCACACCCTTGATAACTTTTATAGGTATGGGTTTTTATTTTTTTCCTTTCTCTTTTTATTTATTGCCATAAATGTATACGCTGTATATTTACCTACAATTCAGGTTATTCCAAACTCTATTCTAACAAGATCTAGCTTAAATGTAATTTTTTGGATTTCTATATTGTTTTTTTTAGATTCTTTTTTTGCATCTATTTTTTATAAAAAGCATGTTTTTTATGGTGTATGGAGGTATAAGAATACTATTTTAGGACTATACTTATCTATTTTGCTTTTGCTTTGCACCGTATTTGTTCTTAATTATATTTTTACTGTTTAATATTTGTATATATATAGTTTCCTAATCTCCTATTTATTCCCCATAAAAAATACGTACAAGTTTTGGTAAGTCACCTTTTGTTTTATCTCCCTTTGCTATACGTTCAAAAAGTGACTTTGGTGTTAGCCAAAAATATTCTACGAAATCGTTTTTGTTGTATTTTGGTGCATTATTCATTTTTAATTCATAAACATTCATATTTGCAGAAACTCCGTTTTTTTGTGGTGATAAATGACCGAGCAATCTAACTTGTGTTTGGTTTATATTGATATTAAGTTCCTCTTGCATTTCGCGTTTTAGGGTATCTTCGTAACTCTCCCCACTTTCAACATGACCTCCCATGCTCATATCTAAACATAACGGAAAAATCCTTTTATCTGCAGAGCGTCGGGGTATCCAAATTTCTCCTTTTGGGTTCACTAAAAAAACATTTACTACTCTAAAGTTAGAAAGGTGTTTTGCATATACTTCTGATCTTCTTTTTTTACCAATAACCTTATCATTTTCATCAACAAGGTCTAAAAATTCATCAAGTGTTTGATTAGAGTTCATATAAATTTACTTTTAATAAAATTTAGTATAAATAATTTAATACCACATTGGTTTATGGAGTTTACTATATCTGCGTTTTGTACATTTTGACTTGAGATGATACGTATAACTTAAAGAATACCCAATCCAATTGCCGCATTGATTTAAATTATTTTGTAATTTAATACACGTAGCATGTAAAACTTTAAACTCACAATAATTTATAAAGTAATTTAGTGTTCATTAAGATTATACATGGTGCCGAGGGTGGGAATCGAACCCACACGATATTTTAGTACCACGGGATTTTGAGTCCCGCGCGTCTACCAATTCCGCCACCCCGGCATATTTTTAATATAATATTTATATAGAACAAAAGATGTGCTCAGCCAATTCTCCCGATATACATCGGGATTAATTCCAGCAACACCTCGCTTATGCTCGGTGGCTGTCATATAACGCCACCCCGGCATTATATATTGTTAATATTATACCTATCTAAGCAGTACTTTAGCAGTATATCTACCTTTTCGCTCCCGATATACATCGGGACTAATTCGACTTACTGTTTTTAGTTTAACTAAAAACAGAGTCTCATTGAGCACCCCGGCATATTTTTAATATAATATTTATATAGAACAAAAGATGTGCTCAGCCAATTCTCCCGATATACATCGGGATTAACAAGACACATTTTACTTACCCAAAAACCTTTAATAAAGGCCTTCCGAAGAACTAGGTTCTTCTAGGAGGTTCTTTTAGGCACTAATTCTACAAATTCCTCAATATTTTACCATTATACTCTAATTTTCACTATAAAACTTGTTTTTTAGGCTTTATGACTTAAAATAGTGTAGTAGGAAGGACAAAAATATGATTTTATCTCAAAACCTTAGAAATGGGACAACTTTTATATACCAAAATGAACCTTGGGTAGTGCTGAAATATTCTCACATTAAAATGGCTAGAAGTGATGCAATTATAAAAGTAAAAATAAAAAATATAAAAACTAATGTAATAAAAGAGGCAAGCTACAACTCTTCTGAGAAATTTGATGAAGTAGTGCTAGAAAATGTAAACATGCAGTATTTATATAAAGATGGAGATAATTTAATTTTTATGAATCCAGATACTTTTGAACAAAGTGCCTATAATCTTGAAGTAATTGGAGATCAAAGGGCATCTTTATTAAAAGAAGGCGAAATATACCAGCTTAAATTTATTGAAAGTACTTTAGTTGATGTATTAATTCCTAAAACAATGAGTTTTGTAATAAAGTATACAGAGCCTGGTTTTAAAGGAGATACTTCTGGAACAACACAAAAGTCTGCCATTCTTGAAAATGATATAGAAATTCAAGTTCCTCTTTTTATAAATATAGGGGACACTGTAAATATAAATACTGATACAATAATGTACAAAGATCGTGTTTCTAAAGCCTAATTTTTATTGATGCTTTATAATAAAAATAAATGACTCAAATAATAGATTTTATATTCTCACTTCAACACCAATATATAAATAATGTTTACTTTGTAATTTTGGGAGGGGTTGTAACTGTTTTTGTACTTACTTACAGGTTATTTACATTTTTAGTTGAAAATGGATTTAATCGGGAGCAGTCTTTAGACACAATAATTTCGGCCTTTATTTTTGTTTCCTTTCCTTTATATTTATACAACCCTCACTTTAGTTCCGAATATTACGATATTTTTTTTAAAAACTTCTATTTTTATATTTTTTTTGTAATGTTAATTTTATTCTTATTATATAAGAGTAAAGTTAACAGTTGGTCATTCTATAAATTATTAGATTTGTTTTCCATAAGCATTTCCGGATTTTTTTCTTTGTCTTTTTTAATTCTCTCATTGTATTTTTTTGATTTATTTTACATTTATCTTTCAATATCTTTCTTGTTAATATATTTGTTTTTAAAAAAAATATATAAAAATAGATTTTCAAATATTCTTGGCATTATAAAAATAACTAAAACTGATGAAATTAGTTTTATAGGTGGTGTTGGGTTAATCTTCTTGATTTATATCACCTTGCTTGCTAATCTTTATATGTTGTTTGTGTTAAAGGATTCTAATTATCGAGTTTATATGTTAATTTTTGGATTTGTTTTGCTTGCCATTTTTATTTATGGCCTTCAAAAAAGATCTAAAAAATACAATTTAAAATGGAACTTACACCTGAATTTATTCAAGAGCAAAAAGAAAGACTACTTAAAAAACGATCCGAACTTACCAAAGAGATTAATAGGCTAGGTAGTGAAGATGCCTATTTAGAAGAATCTAAAGATGTTGTGGGTAGGAATCAAGATGAATACGAAACCGATGCTCAAGAAGATATACAACACTCAAATACTGCCAAATCAATTGAAAGTATTACTCAAGATCTAGATCAGGTTAATAAGGCCTTGCAAAAAATAGAAGATAAAAAGTATGGTTTTGATGAAAATACAAACGAACGCATTGATATAGCAAGGCTTAGGGTTTATCCCGAAGCAACTACCGCTGTAGATTAGTATAATTTTTCCGCATCTATTTTCTCATTTTTTATTTGTAATGTGTATATTCTGTGTTTTTTTTAACTCCTAAATGCCAGTATTTTTTCCATTTATGTCATATTATGGCGTTGTTATCCATTTTCGGGTAAATTTTGCGTTGTTATGTGGTAAGAATTGGTGTTAAATAGTATATAAATGGTGAACAATGGTGATAAGGAAAATTTTAATATTAAAAAAAGCTTATCACCTACATTTAAGCTTTTTTTAGGGGAGTATCAGCCCAATATTACTGGCGGGGGACGTTTGGCCCTGCCTAAAAAAATACGCGAAGTAATAGGTGATACAAACAAAATTGTATTAGCTAGGGGTTTTGAAGAGTGTATTTTTGGCTACACTAAAAGTGATTGGGAAGAAGAATCAAGAAAAACTTTAATTTCACCCATTAGTGAAAGAAAGTCTAGAATGTTAAAAAGATACATGTTCTCGGGGGCTTACGAACTTGATTATGACTTACAGGGCAGAGTTGTAATACCCAAAGTTTTATTAGACTACGGCAATTTAGAAAAAAGTAGTGAGGTATTACTTGTTGGTGCTGGGGACCATTTTGAAATATGGAATAAGCATAGTTGGAAGCAGAATTTTAAAAACATAGAGTCCGAGGTACTAGATTAATAAAAAAATGAATAAAGAGATGTATGGTGAATCAAAAACAAATGATGCTGTTTTGCATGTGCCGGTACTTTTATCAGAAGTTTTAGAATCCTTTAAAAATGTGAAATATTGGATACTTGATTTGACAATAGGAAGAGGGGGTCATTTTTTTGAACTTTTAAAATTTCATAATAATTTAATAGGTTTTGATGCAGATATTGATTGCGTGAACTATATAAGATCTACTTTGGTTAATTTGGGTTATATTTCATACAAAAAGATAGATAAAAAGATAGAGATATTAAAAAAAGGCGAGAATAAAAAAGTAATATTGGTTAATGCCAATTTTGTTGAATTAAAAAATGTTTTAAGTGAGCTTCGAGTTGAAAAGGTAAGTGGAATTCTAGCAGATCTTGGTATAAACATGATTCAGCTAAAAAATTCAAAAAGAGGTTTTAGTTTTAAAAACAAAACAGATATTTTGGATATGAGGCTAAACACTAAAAAAGGCTTTAGGGCTTTAGATTTACTAAACGGCTTATCAAAAAACGAATTAACATTGTTACTAAAAAATCTAGGTGAAGTAAGAGGAGCAAGTAGAATAGCCGAAAATATAATAAACTACAGAAAATATAAAAGTATAAATTCAGTTGAGGATTTACTAAAAGCATCAAAAATAGACAAGTTTTACAATAAAAAAAATATACATCCGGCAACACAGCTTTTTATGGCGCTTAGAATAGCTGTTAACAAGGAACACATAAATTTAAAAGTACTTTTAGATTCCACATTAGAATATATAAAAAAAGGCGCGGTGTTTAGTATTATTACCTTTCATTCACTTGAAGAAAAGGTAGTATATAAATTTTTAAAAAACGAGGCCTTAAATTATGAAGTTTACACAGCTAATGAAAAAGAACTTCGTACCAATAAAAGTTCAAGATCCGCTAAATTATTTGTAATAAAAATTTAAAATAAAACATGAAAAATAAAATACTATTTTTACTAGCTATAATACCTGGCTTGGCCATGGTAGTTTTGCAAGCTTTTGTAGCAAATACTATGGTTATAGATGGTAAAAAAATATCTGAAATAGAGGAAAAATCTTCTAAAATTGAGATTGAAAATAAAAATCTTGAATTAGATATTGCTAAATTAGGTACGATTTCTTATATTTCAAAAAAGGCAGAGGATTTTGGAATGCAACCTGCTAAAATATCATATGTAACCCAAGACAATAAGGGATTGGCTTCTCGCCAATAACTTTTGTTGTTTTATAATTATGAAAAATGTATCTTATGTGTGTAATTATAGAGTTAGGGTTATTTTTATTGTAATAACATTAAGCTACCTTTTAATTATAGGTAAACTTTTTAACACTCAGGTAATACAAAATAAATATTGGATGGCTTTAGCTAAAGCACAACATTATGGACAAAATACCCTACCTGCAGAAAGGGGAGAAATATTATCTTCTGACAATTTCCCATTAGTTCTAAATTCCTATAAATATGATTTGTTCATAGACCCTAGTAACTCGCCTAAAAATTTTTCAGATATAGAGGATTTATTTAAAATAGTCTATAAAAGTGAATTCGATAAAAGTATTTCTAAACGGGATATTACTTTTATAAAAAATAAAGAGGAAGTCTGGAAAGCCGCAGTTTTGGATAAGAGTAAAAAATTTGCTTACTTTGAAAAAGGTATAAACAAAGATACTAAAACTAAAATACAAAATTTAAATTTGCCATGGGTTGGCTTTACTTCTATTCCTATAAGAAGTTACCCCGATAGCGAATCTTATTCACATATATTGGGTTTTGTAGGAAAAGATAGTAATGGTACTGAAACTGGCTATTTTGGTTTAGAAGGGTTTTATAATGGTGACCTAACAGGAGTAGATGGGTATTTAGTACAAGAAGAATCTGCAAACGGATCTCCCATTTTATTTGGTCAGTATAACAATGTAAAACCTATAAATGGTGGTTCTTTACTTTTAACTATTGATAGAACTATGCAAACCACCTCTTTTACGGCACTTAAAAAATCTGTCGAAAAGTATGAAGCCGACTCCGGAATTGTCTTAATAGTTAATTCTAAGACGGGTGAAATACTAACAATGGCTCAATATCCAACATTTGATCCAAATAATTATAACGATTATTACAGTGAAGATCCTACAATTTTTATTAATAAATCTATTTCTTCTACATATGAACCCGGTTCTGTTATAAAGGCTTTGACAATGTCCTCTGCTATTGACTTAAATATAGTTACCCCAGAAACTATTATGGTAGATGACGGGCCTGTAGAATACTCCGGATATTTAGTTGATAATTGGGATTTAAAGCATCATGGAACCATAACTATGACCCAAATATTACAGTTATCCGATAATATAGGAGCTGCCTGGGTTGGAAACCAAGTAGGTGATACAGGGGTGTACAAATATTTTACTCAATTTGGCATGAACAGTAAATTAAAAATAGATTTAGAGGGTGAGGAAATGGGTAAAATACGGGATTCCTCACAATGGCAAGATATTGATTTGGCAACCGCTTCTTTTGGTCAAGGTATAAGTGCAACTCCCTTGCAGGTTTTAATGGCCTTCTCTACAATTGCAAATGATGGTATTTTAATGAAACCCTACATTGTTAAAAAAATAATATACTCTGATAAAACTATAAATAATGACCCTCAGCAAATTAGACGTGTTATTTCTGAAAAAACATCAAAAACTATGCTTAAAATGCTTACAGAGGCGGTTTCTGGGGGAGAAGCAAAATATTTTGTTAGCAAAAAATACTATGTTGCAGGAAAAACCGGTACTGCTCAAATTGCCGAAAATGGCGAGTATTTAAAAGATGCAACAAACGCCACTTTTGTTGGTTTTTTGCCTAGTTTTAAAGAATTTGTTATGCTTGTTAAGTTAGAGAAGCCAAAGGCTAGTGTGTATGCTTCAGAAACTGCGGTACCTTTGTGGATGGACATTGCCGAAAAATTAGCAAATTATATGGGTCTGCCGCCTGATAAATATGAATAATAAGAGTGAAAATAAGATTTTGGTAAAGGGGGGTTTTCCCCTGAGGGGAAAGGTTGTTCTACAAAGTTCTCCAACATTATCTTGTTTTTTGACCACATTAATGCTTATTTGTCGTACAAAAGTAGAACTAAGAGGTGATTTCTTAGATAATTTGGTATCCGACTATATACATCTTCTTAATAATTCCGGTTTTAATATTAAAAATAATGTAGATTCGCTTCAAATATTGGAGCCTTTTAACATAAACGATTGTTCCTATTCAGGTAATCTTGATTTGTCCCACAAATTTTTGTATATACTTTCTTTGGCTGAAAAGGGGTATGTAGAAATAAAAAGTAATGAGGAACTTATAGATTTTTTTAAGTATTTGGGATTTGTGATAGAAGAAAAAAATAAAGTGTCTAAGGTTTATAACAAACTAGCTACCGATAGAGAATCTATAACCTTTTATAAAATGAATGAGGAGTACTTTTTACTTGCAATATTGGCTTTTATGTTAAATAAAAAGCAATTTTCTATTTCTATGTCAGATTCTACATACGAAATTATCTTATTGCTTGAAGAATTAAAGCAGTATGGGGTTGTAAAAGAAATTTCTTATGGAAATTTTATAAATATACAATTTGATATGTCGGAACTTGATCACAAATTTACTAAAGAAATAACTGTTCCAAAAGATTCAAATGAATTTGTTTTTTTTGCGCTATGTGCTATTGCTACAAACGGAGAGGTAGAAATTCAGGGTATTAACCCAAAACATTTAGCATCATCCTTAAAAATATTTTCCGAAGTCGGTGCTGGATATGATTCTTTATCTACCGAAAGCATGAAAATTTGGGGGTCCCATAGTTCCGACTTAAAAAGTTTAAATATTTCTGAAACGGGTGGTTATTTAAATTTAACTAAATTGGGTATTTTACCAATTTTATCTGTTTCCCAAAAATTAGATGGTGTCTCAAAAATTTCACTTGAAGTTGAAACATATAAGTCCTTAATTCGTGATATTAATAGGTTAGGATGTACAATAAATGTAGAAGATAGTTATGTTAGTTGTACCAGTCAAGGAAAGGTTAAAGATGGTAAAATATACATGGAAGAGCATAAAGAAATAGATAATTACGTTAGATTATTGGCTTCTTTACTATCAACTGAGCAAATTGAGATATACGATTTTAGTTATTTATCTTATATAAATAATAATATTTTTAAAAAATTGCTCGATTTGGGAGCTAAAATTGAATATATCGAAGAAGTCTAGGTTTTTATTTTACTAGTATTAATATTTTATATAAATATATGTTACAACTAAACCTTTTATATTTATTTTTATCTTTGTTTATTTCAGCAATTGTATATCCCATTTTAATAAATGTTTTATACAAATATCAGTTTAAGGAGAAAATAAGGGAGTTTGGTCCTGAAACGCATAAAGCCAAGGCCGGAACGCCTAAAATGGGTGGCTTGGGTTTTTTTATAGTAACCTTTGTTTTAAATTTAATTTTAAATTTTAGTTTTATACAAACATTTTTAGTTCTTTTTGTATTTTTTGTTGCCGCAACATTTGGATTTATTGAGGACTGGTTTAATACGTACGGAAAGTCAAAATTTCGTAAGGTGGTTCGTATTGAGGTATATGATATTTTTTCTAAATCCAAAGAAACATGGTTTATTTATAAAATATTACTTGCACCTTGGAATTTATTTAGGGAGTTTGTACGTGTTATTGGTAGCAACCCTTCAAATAATGGAGTAAAACTAAAATCTCATTATAAATTTTTAATGCATTTAGCCCTAGGGGCCTTTATTGGTTTTTGGTTATATTTTAAATTAGGTTGGTCAAGTATTGCCGTACCCTTTGCCGGAGATATTCAACTTGGAATATTATACCCCATTTTTATAATGTTCTTTTTTGTTTTTACTTTAAATTCTTTAGCCATAACCGACGGTTTAGATGGATTATTAGGGGGACTTGCACTTATTATTTTAGTGCCTTATTGGATAATATCTTTAATTTTGTCTTATTATGGACTTTCTTCATTTATAGCTATACTTTTTGGGTCTTTGCTGGTTTATTTATACTTTAACGTATTTCCGGCACGAATTTTTATGAGCGATATAGGGTCATACGCTATTGCAGCTGCTTTATTTATGATACCCCTTTTAATGCGTGTTGAGTTTTTAATATTAATAACTCATGCTCTTTGTATTTTTGATGGCGGTATTTCGGGAATGGCCCAGCAGTTAAGTGTTAAGTTTTATAAAAAAAGAATTTTTAAAATGGCTCCTATTCACCACCACTTTGAGGTATTGGGCTGGCCTGAAACTAAAGTTACTATAAGATTTTGGCTTATACAAATATTACTATCACTTTTGGGTCTATTGACGTTTTTTTATATGGTATGAACTCTTCGATGTACCGTAAAAAAATTTCCGAAAGCAGATCTTTTTTGGTTATTCCCTTAATTTTATCATTATTAATAAGTATTTTTTTAGTTTATAACTCCTCAAGCACCTATGCTTATGATTATTTTGGTAGTGAATACTATTTTTTAATAAACCAAACCATATGGATTTTTGTTGGAAGCATCATGTTTTTTATTATTCAAAAAATACCCGATTCTTTTTTTAACAAATTATTGGTACCTGTTTATTTTGCGGCTTTATTTTTACTCTTTTTTATGCTGTTTCCAACACCCTTTTCTCTTGAGGCTTATGGTGCTCGCCGGTGGTTTTTAATTAATCCTGAGCCATTTCCTGCCATACCATATATAAATAGACTTGGTTTTCAGCCTTCTGAATTTATGAAATTGTTAATATGTTTATTACTTCCCAAAGTACTACTTAGTGTTAGGTCTATGGTTTCAACAAAAGATAAAATAATTAAATATCTAATATATTTAATAGTACCTGTTTTACTTGTTTTACTAGAACCTGATTTAAAAAACGCTGTTCTAATTTTATGTATTGGATTAACCATACTTTTTGTATCCGGTTTTAATGTTAAGTATTTTTTTTATTCTGTACCTGTTTTACTTGCCTTGGCCTTATTATTAATTGTTACCTCTCCCTATAGAATGGAGCGCTTAAAAACATATTTAGGAAACGATAGTGGCTCATCGTATCACGTTAAGCAAATAAATATAGCGCTTGGATCAGGAGGTTTATTTGGTGTGGGGTTAGGACAATCTAGGCAAAAAGTGGAATATTTACCTGAAGTTGTAGGAGATTCAATTTTTGCAATTTTAGGAGAGGAATTTGGTTTTGTGGGATCATTTGTTCTTATTTCTATATTATTTTATTTATTTTTATCTCTATATAAAAGTATTTATTTAATTAAGGATATATCAAAAAAACTTACAGTAACCGGTATTTTTACCTGGTATGGCCTTCAGGTATTTTTAAACTTGGGGGCCGTTTCTGGAGTTATACCTTTAACGGGGGTTCCTTTACCTTTAATTTCATATGGTGGGTCTTCTCTTCTTTTCATAATGTCGGCCATAGCCTTTGTTTACAAGTATATAAAGAGTTAAAATTATATTTATTATGAATAATAATACTTCTAAAACCAATTACGACATTCTTTTTGTAGGTGGGCATCATAATTCGTCATTGCCCTTAATACAAAAATTTATGAAAGATGGATATTCTATTAAATTTATTGGACATAAATACGCTTCTAAACTGAACGATTTTGTAAGTAGCGAATATACAGAAATGCAGTCATATGGTATTCCTTACATTAATTTAAATACTCCAAAGTTTTATAACAACAACGATTTATTAAAATATATTCAGTTACTAAAAAGTGTTGTATTTTGTTTTAAGCTTTTTATTTCGGAAAGGCCTAGTTTAATAATGTCTTTTGGAGGATATTTAGCAGTACCGGTTGTAATTGCTGGTAAATTGCTGAATATAAAAATTGCTACACACGAACAAACTGCAGTAAAAGGTTTGGCAAACAATATGATTGCTAAATTTGCGGATAAAATATATTTAACTTGGGATATATCTAAAAAACATTATACAAATAAATCTGAGGTAGTTGGATTGCCTATAAGAGAGGAAATTTTAAGTGTTAAAAAAAACAAGCCTAATGCCTATATAAAAACTATTTTTGTGCAAGGTGGTAAACAAGGTAGCCATATTATAAATGATTTTATATTTAGTAATATTGATTACTTGTGCAGTAAATATGTTATTTATCATCAAACAGGAAAGCATTCCATAAATGACGATCATGTAAAAGCTGAAAAACTTTCAAAAAAATATCCTAATTATAAAACTTTTACGTACCTCTATGGAAAAGATTATACAAAAATACTTAATAAAGTCGATTTGGTTTTGGGCAGGTCCGGGGCTCATATGGTTTACGAATTGGCTTACTTAAAAATTCCAGCTATTTTTGTACCTATTTCTTGGTCCTCTAATAACGAGCAGTATTTTAATGCAAAATTGGCAAATGAATATTTACCTTGTTATATTATCGAAGAAAAAAATTTAAATATTTCGAATTTTAAAAAGGCTTTAAAATATATTAGCACCACTTTAAGAAAAAACACTTCTTACCTTGAAGTAACAAGCAAGGCTACTGAGGCTATTTACACTTCTATAAAAAAGAATTTCTTTAACGGGTGAATATTGTAACCTTTAATTTATACAGGTATTATGCAAAGGTTTTATTTTTTATTTTCCATAATTTTTATATTACTGACATTAGTGGTTTTGTATTATAAGGGTTATTTAAATGTTTATTACATAAATGTTTCCAATCGTAGCGATATACAAAAATATATGCAGTCTACATATACCGGAAAATTGTTTTTTTTAAATTTTAATAAAAAAAATGTTGAAGAGAATGTGAAAAAATTATTTTCTGATGTGGAGAAAATTGAAATATATAGAAGATATGATTTTGGTTTAAATGTAATTATTAAAGAAAGAGAGCCTTTTGCTAAAAATGATGATAATATTTACATTTCAAATAATGGATTTGTATATACTACTTCAAGAAAATACAAACAAAATTTACCTTTATATACAGGAAATTCTAGTATTGGAGAAACTGTTTTAAGCAAAGATGAGATATTTTTTATAAAATCTTTATCTATTTATCCTAATTTTGAGATTAATATATCTAATTCTAAATTTGTGCTAAATACAAAAGAAGGTTATTATATTGAGGTTTCAGATAATATTGAAAATTTAAAAAACATGTCTGATCCGTTAAATAAAGTTTTGGCCAAGTTAAAAAACGAGGATCAAAAAAACACAAATATAGTTGTTTTGAGCAATAAGATTGTTTTAAAAAATTAGCTTTAATTGTACTATTTAAATTGATTGAGAAACAAGTTATAATTCATAAGTAAATGCCCAAAGAAAAAATAATCACCGCAATAGATATTGGCTCTTCTAAAATATGTACTATAGTTGCTTCTTTAAGTGATGGTAAGCTTTCTGTTATAGGTAATTCTACAATTCCTTCAAAAGGAATAGATAGAGGTGTGGTAAATGACATTGATAAAGCCGTAGAATCTATTTCTGAAAGTTTAGAAAAAGCCGAAAAAATGGCAGGACACGCTGTTTCACGTGCTGTTATTACGGTTAATGGCCAACATATTCAATCTGAAAATTCTACAGGTGTAGTTGCCGTAACTGATCCACAAGGTGAAATTACCCAACAAGATATTGTTCGCGTTAATGAAGCTGCCCAGGCTATTACAATACCTTCTAATAGAGAAGTTGTTCATGTTGAACCCCGCGATTACGAAGTTGATTCCCATGGTAATATAAAAAATCCAGAAGGAATGAGTGGTGTTCGATTAGAGGTTGAGGCCCATATAATTCATGCCTCAAGTACAATTTTAAAAAATCTGGTTAAATGTGTGCGCCAAGTTGGGGTAGAAGTATCTGATCTTGTTTATACTGGCCTTGCTTCAGCTACAAGTGTTTTAACCGATACTGAAAAAGAATTAGGTACTGTTCTCATAGACATGGGTGGTAGGACTATGAGCTGCATGGTTTTTCAAAACGGTTCGCCTTCATACAGTTTTGTAGTTCCTGTTGGTGGAAAACATATAACTGGAGATGTAGCAGTAGGCCTTAGATGTTCTTTAGACGTTGCAGAAAAAGTTAAGCTTAGGTTATCACTAGATGACCCTTCTTCTCCGTTTCCTGATGTTATAGGGGCCGAAGAAAAGGTAAAAAAGGGTGAGCTTTATGTAGGTGATATTGATCCCGACTTAAATACAGTGCCTAGAAAATTTTTGGAAAAAATAATTCATGATAGATTAGGTGAAATGTTTGCTCTTGTTGAAATTGAATTAAGCAAGGCTGGTTTTGCAGATAAACTTCCTGCCGGAGCTATAATTACAGGAGGAGCTAGTGAAACAGTTAATTTAGCGGATGTTGCAAAAGTTAAACTTAAAATGCCTGTTAGAACTGCAAAACCCAAAGGGCTAACCGGATTAATTGATGAAATAGAAGGTCCCGCCTTTTCTGCGTGTGTTGGTGCAATACTTTTAAAGTCTGATAATTTGCAAGAGGAAGGAAGTATGCACATGGGTGGACTTGATGGAAATTTTTTTGGTAAGATCTTTGGTAAAATAAAAGGTTTGTTTAAGTTTATAATACCCTAGTTATTTACAAAAAAATATTATTTTTATTGGCGTTATTCTTCCTTCTTTTTATATTGCCTCTTGCTTTTGTCCCCATTATACTTTATACATTTCTTTAATAATATAGGATATAATGTACACACATGTTGATTAAACCAAATATCGAAAAATTTGCCAAAATAAAAGTAGTAGGTGTAGGTGGGGGTGGGGGTAATGCCCTAAACTCTATGATTTCTTCTGGTGATATTTTGGGTGTTGATTTTATGGCAATAAATACTGATAAACAGGCTTTAAACATGAATAAAGCTGATGAGGTTTTGCAAATTGGTCAAGAATTAACAAATGGTTTAGGTAGCGGGGCAATCCCAGAAATTGGAAAAAGAGCTGCAGAAGAATCGAAAGATGAAATTAAAAAACATATCGAAGGATATGACATGGTTTTTATAACGGCGGGTATGGGCGGTGGTACAGGTACAGGTGCTGCACCTATTGTTGCAGCTATGGCAAAAGCGGTAGGAGCCTTAACTGTTGCCGTTGTTACAAAACCTTTTAAGTTTGAGGGTGCCACACGTCATGACAATGCCGAGGGCGGAATTTCGGATTTAAAAGAAAATGTAGACGCCTTAATTACCATTCCTAACCAAAAGCTTTTAGACTTAGAAGAAAAAACATTACCCCTAAAAGAAGCGTTTGCTTTAGCCGATAGTGTTTTAACTCAAGGTGTTAGGGGAATTTCTGATTTAATTGTTCATCCTGGGCTTATTAATGTTGATTTTGCTGATGTAAAAACTGTTATGAAAAATGCAGGTTCTGCATTAATGGGAATTGGAGAGGCCGATGGTGAAGACAGGGCTTTGCGGGCTGCAGACCAGGCTATAAACAGCCCCTTACTTGATGTAAATATTGCAGGTGCTACTGGTATTTTAATTAATATAGTGGGGGATGGACTAACATTAGCTGAGGTAGAAACTGTTTCTCAAAAAATATCCGATGCCGCTGGAACAGAAGCTAATGTTATTTTAGGAGCAAACCCTATTGAAGATGCAAAGGGTAAATTATTTGTTACTGTAATTGCAACCGGTTTTGAAAGTGAATTTGCTCCTTATAAACCTAGTTTTGGATCAGGTTTTACTACACCTGCTAACCCTCATTTGACAAGTGATGATGATACTACTTTTACTGATGAAGAAGAAAAGAAGCAAGATGAAACTTTAGATGATATTATAGATGACGACGACGATGATCCTTATAAGGTGCCTACATTTTTACGAAGAGGTTAAAATAATTTCAATATGAAAAAGGAATTTTATTATTTGTTTATATTGTTTGTTTTAATAAGTTTTGCGCTAGTTTTTTTACTTATTCGAGCACAGAAGTTTGATAGAATTTATCCAAACCCGCTTCCTACTGAATTAAAAACAGATATTACTGTTATAAACAATAACTAACCTTTTTTATATATCTACTTTTTATCCTAAAGTGTTTGTGATATATTGCTTTTATTGTTTCTTTTATCCCTAAAAAGGAGGATAACTGTGGTTATTACTATTAGGATATACGCATATTGTAATTCGGTTGATTTTTGGAGAGGTTATTCACCTTATGCAGTGGATCTTGGGGAGGTTCATACTCTAGAGGAATTCAACTCTAAAAAGCATACTCTGTTTGATGGAGCGTATCCCTTTGGTTATTGGTTTTTGAATGAGCTTAGATGGATTTCGCAGGAAGATGCGGTCAAACTTCTTAGTAGTTCTATTGTTAAGTCTTGCACACAGTAGATTTTGTAGGAGGTTATGTGGAAACCACTTGGAAGGCATAAAGCCGCCAAGTACCCCCCGCCATTTGGCGAAAGTAGTTTCCACTTTGTTTTTACTACGGTATATATATTAAAAAGGATCTGTGTATATATTCACTACTGCTATAATTTAAGTTATCAATTCCTTCCAAATAGTCTTCTCCATTTGTTGAATATTCCTCAGGGTTGGTCAACCAAAAAGCTGATTGATAGATAGAGCTTACGTCGATGTATTCTAACATTTCATACACTGATAGATTTTCACCTATAGTACGCAATCCGGAATTTAAACCTTCTATGTTTTCTGCAAAAACTTCAACATGAACTAATCTACCTTGGCGTAAATAGCAATATTCGATTATATTATCTATTTGAGGTACCAGATATGAGTGGTATATTCTTTCTGCAGGCACCAAAGAGTTGAAAATAATATTCATTGCGTTTTCCCGTGCAGATACTAAGTTTTCTACAAATGAGGGTATCTCATTTTCATTTATTTGTATAAACTCTATGCCAATTGAGTATTCATCTCCATTTTCAGCCTCTTCAACATCACTTAAGGCTAATCTTTGAGCAAATTCCAGTGTGTGGTTTTCTTGAGATCCTTGTTGAAATTTCGAATTATCCCCCATATTTATAATTTATATTATAAGATATTATTTTTCAACTAAATAAAAATATTATTTCCTCTAAATAGTTTTGTTGTATATACAACGAAACTACTTATAATTTTCTCTTTTATAAGGTAAAACCAAACCCCGGGGGTTTGAGTAATTGTTACAGTCTTTTCATATATACACAAGTTTTATAGAATAGGTTTATAGAAAATAAAAAAGATTTTTCAAATTGCAAGGTATATTATTCCGGGTCTATTAGGGGTGTGCCCGAAATTGACAAAGAATTTCCTTGGAAGTTGGTTCAATACATGACTAAAAATGGGGCAAATGTATTAAGTGAACATGTAGCAGCCAGAAATTCTCAAGAAATGGAAAGCATACGCTTAAAAAAAGTGGGGGGGAGAATAAATGAAATAATAGGTACAAAAACCCCTTGGTTTGGTGTTAGAAAAATAGATTGTGAGTGGGTGGATGAATGTACTCATTTTATAGCATTAGTAAACAGCCCAAGTCATGGGGTTGGTATGGAAATAGAAAGAGTTTTGTTAAAATCTGAACGAGGATTAAATTTTACTCCTGTATTGGCTTTGGTTAAAAATGATTTACTTGATAGTTTAACCTATATGATACGTGGTATAAGGCAAAAAGGTTTTAGTTTAAAAACATATAAAAATTTAGAAGATGCTAAAAAGTTGGTAAATGAATTTTTAGTTAATTAGTTTTTTTATAAAAAATACGTTTGGCAAACTCGAGGTTTGGTGACTTAACACCGACTCGTAATTTGCCAAACGCATGAATTTTTATCTGTGGATCCTTTCCAAAATGCGTGATGGTGTCACAAGACTATTGAGACCCAACTTTGTTAGTATCTCGCCTGTTTCTGCTCTTACAACCCAAGTTAGCGTTCCTCCGGTATGGTTTATGATGAAGAAGGACTCTACCTTACCTTTAACAACATATTGCATAGGAGTCGCACTCCATGGTCCTTGATTGCCTCGTGTGGAAATCACTAGATGAATGGCTTGTTTCTCGGTCAAAATCTTATTCCCACTCATTCTCTTCTCCTAGTAGATTTTTTGAATGAAATTATGTATGTCCTCTAGGTATTTTTTACCAATATTGCGGATCCTCAACAATTGGGCGTCCGTCCAGCTAGGTAGATTTCTAGGTTGAATCATCTCCCTCGAAATTTTATTTGCGACTTTTGGACGCATTCCATGCTGAATATACCATTCAACAAGATCATAGAATTCCATATCTTGTTTCGGTATAGTAACCTTCTCTCCTTTTTCTGCCAATAAAAAGGCAACGTTTCTTGCAAGAATGGGACTTCTTGCTAAAATCTCTGCCAATATTCGTAGGTCTTCCATACTGAGTAAGGACATGTTATTCTCCATATTGTGGTGAAATGTGCGATTGCTGCCTAAATTATAGCAAAATATGTTTATTTAACAACAAAATTAAAACTATGGGGTTGTGTTGTTTTAGGGAGAGGTTGTTGAGGGGTACTCCCTCAAGGGAGTACCCCTAATTTGAGGATGAAATTATTTGGGAATGTGGTATTATTGTAAGGGTAAAGGCTGTGAGCAGATATCAACTGTTAGCTGGGGAAAGAACTTCATATTTGAAAAGTAGAATCCCTCGGGTAAGCCCGTAAAAGTTGTTACAAGGGCCCTTTTTTAGGGAATAAGAGTGGTACCGCGTGAGAGTATATAAAGCTCTTTCGTCTCTAAGCATAAACATGTTTGTAGGCGAAAGAGCTTTTTTTTATCCGTTTTTTACAGAAATATTCTGTATTAGAACGGATTATACTTCATAACTTTGGTGAAGAAGGATGTATGGCTGTATATAAGTAAAAAAAGATGCCGTATTGTAAATTTTAAAATAATTAAGATGGTAAAATTTAATGTACCACAAAATAAAAGCTTTCCTGAAATGGAGGAAGAGGTTATAAAATTTTGGAAAGAAAACAAAATTTTTGAAAAATCAGTAGAACAAAGATCTAAAGATAATTTGTATGTTTTTTATGATGGGCCACCTTTTATATCGGGTCTTCCTCATTACGGACATTTGTTAGGTTCTATTGCAAAAGATATAATTCCACGCTATTGGACAATGAAAGGAAAAAGAGTTGAACGAGTATGGGGGTGGGATGCCCATGGATTAACCGTAGAAAATAAAGTGCAAAAAGAACTCAATATAACAAATAGACGCGATATAGAAAATTATGGGCTAGAAAAGTTTACAAAAGCCTGTTACGAATACACTTCTCGTATTTCACAAACATGGGGTTGGTATATAGATAAAATTGGAAGATGGGTGGACATGGATAATGCCTATAAAACAATAGATCAAAGCTTTATGGAGTCGGTTATGTGGGCTTTTAGTGAACTATATAACAAAAAATTAATATATGAAGGTGTTAGAACTTCATTATTTTGTACAACCTGTGGTACTCCTGTTTCTAACTTTGAGGTTGCTATGGATAATAGTTATAAAGAGGTAGAAGATCCGGCTGTTACTGTTAAGTTTAAGGTTATTTCATCCGGTGAATTTGAGGGTGCAAATATTTTAGCCTGGACAACCACCCCCTGGACTTTGCCTTCAAATAGAGCTCTTGTTATAAATAAAGATGAATTATATGTATTGGTAGAACATGAAAATACAAAATATGTTTTGGGCAAAAAAAGATTAGAAAGTATTTTTAGTGATAAAAAATATAATGTACTTAAAGAATTTAAAGGAGATGTTCTTATAGGATTAAAATACGAACCGCTTTTTAAATTTTTTTCTGCAAAAGAACATGCTTATAAGGTTTACCACTTTGACGGTATGGTCAATATGATTGAGGGTACTGGTATAGTGCATTCTGCACCCGGTTTTGGTGAAATAGATACCGAAATGGGGAGACAAAATGATTTAACCATAATGCTAACAATAGATGACGAAGGTAAGTTTTTACCTGGAGATATAGCTAAAAATCCCTATGAAGGTATGTTTTATAAAAAAGCAGATAAATATATAACAGAAGATTTAATAAAAGCAAATTTGCTTTTTAAAAATGAACGAATTACCCATAGATTTCCTTATCATGATAGATGTAATACCTTACTAATACAGAAAGCTCAAAATTCTTGGTTTGTTGATTTACAAAGTATTAAAAAACAACTACTTGAGAAAAATGAAAATATAAATTGGGTTCCAAAGCATTTAAAACACGGTAGATTTGCAAAAGGCATTGAACAAGCCCCCGATTGGTGTATTTCACGTAATCGTTTTTGGGCTACTCCTATGCCTGTATGGGAAAGTGACGATGGTGATAGAATTGTAATTTCCTCAATTAAACAGCTAGAAGAACTATCAGGAAAAAAAGTTATTGATTTACACAGACCTTATATTGATGAAATTACCATTACAAAAAATAATAAGGTATATAAAAGAAGATCTGAGGTATTAGATTCCTGGTTTGAAGCAGGTTCAATGCCGTATGCTCAAATTCATTACCCCTTTGAAAATAAAGAAAAATTTGAAAAAAATTTTCCAGGTGATTATATAGTTGAATATGTTGGTCAGGTAAGAGCTTGGTTCTTTTTTATGCATGTTATGTCTACTTCTCTTTTTAATTCAAATTCGTTTAAAAATGTTATATCTACAGGTGTTATGGCAGGAAACGACAGTAGAAAAATGAGCAAAACATATGGAAATTACACAGATCCTAAAGAAATATTAAAAAATGTAGGAGGTGACACACTTCGTTTGTATTTAATGAGCTCTCCTTTAATGGTTGGTGAAAATGCCAATTTTGATGATACTGAGCTTAAAAATAAATCCAGAAATGTACTTAATCCTTTATGGAATAGTGCTAAGTATTTTTTAATATATGCAAACAGTAATAACTGGAATGCCAAAAATATTGAAGAATCAAATAATATTTTGGATTTATGGATAAAAATTAGACTAGAACAGGCTTTATGGGAATTTTCCCAAAATATAGAAAAGTATCAAGTTCCAAATGCTGTTAGACCTATTGAAGAGTTTTGTGATGATTTATCTAACTGGTATGTTAGAAGATCTAGAGACAGAATTTCTCAGGGTAATACAAAAGCATTATCTACGCTTTATAGTGTTTTGCTAAAATTTTCAAAAGGTGCGGCACCTTTAATTCCTTTTATAACTGAAAAAATATATGAGAATTTGCAAAAACAATCAAGTAATAACGCCTTGGAATCGGTTCATTTAGAATATTACCCCGAAGTATCTAAACCATCAACACAAAATAATGTTGTTTTAAAAAAAATGCAAATGGTGCGGAATATTGCATCGGTTGGAAATTCAATTAGAAAAGAACATGATTTACCCATAAGACAGCCTTTAAACACCATGTATGTTTTGTTATCTGAAGAATTGGGTAGTGAGTATTTAAATATATTAAAAGATGAATTGAATATAAAAAATATTGTTTTAACAACTAAGTTACAAACAGCAAAAAATTTAGTTGAAAAAGAAGAAAAAAATATAAAGGTTGTGCTTGATATTAATATATCAGAAGAGCTTATGTTAGAAGGGTATTTACGTGATACAATGCGTGATGTTCAAAATCTTAGAAAAAATGCAGGTTTGCAAGTGGGAGAAAAAATAAATCTAGTTTTACAAGAAACTCCCAAAAATAGCCAGCTTTTAGAAAAATACCAATCTGAAATAAAAGATAAAGTAGATGCCCTTACTATTTCTTTAGGAAATGAAACTAGAATAGAAAAGGTTTAGTCTACTTAAAGTTTATAATTGTTGTTCAATCACTTATACTAAATTCATGTTTAAAAAGCGTGACTTTGTTCTAGATATTTATTTAATATTTATAGTGTGTTTTGGGCTTTTTTCATTACTCTCTATTTCTGATTATTACCTAAAACAACAGCTTGTTTTTGTAATTTTTGGATTTATATTATATTTTTTAATACCTTTTTTTAAGAAAGATACTTATAAAATGTTTTTTCCGGTTTTTTATATTTTTATATTTTTAGCGCTACTGTATTTACTGTTTTTTGGCCACAGTATACGAGGGTCATCAAGCTGGATAGATTTAGGTCCTTTTAATTTTCAACCAAGCGAAATAACCAAATTTATTGTTATTTTTATATGTTCTGATGTTTTATCTAGGCAAATTACCGTATTAAAAAAAGTTTTGTTAATGTTGATATATATATTTCCTTTAATAGCACTAACTTTTCTAGAACCAGACTTGGGAACTACAATAGTACTTGTTTTTATAGTAGGTGTGTTAAATTTTATATCTCTTATGACGCCTAGAACCTTTATTATAGGACTTTTTGCTGTTTTACTGGTTTCGGGAATTGGATACAATTTTTTACACTCTTATCAAAAAGCCCGAATTGACACTTTTTTAAATCCTGGGCATGATCCCTTGGGTTCTGGGTACAACGTAATACAGTCAAAAATCGCTATTGGATCCGGAGGTTTATTTGGAAAGGGCTTTAAAAAAAATACACAGGTAACACTTAATTTTTTGCCTGAGCCTCATACCGATTTTATTTTTGCAGCATCTTCGGAGGCATTTGGATTTTCTTATTCAATAAGTATTTTATTAACCTTATTTTCCTTTATTTTTTGGGTGATATATAAATATATTTATAAAGTAGAGGACCCTTTTAAAGTTTTTTTTGCTTATGGTACACTAGCTACCTTCTTTTTTCAGATTTTTCTAAATATAGGTATGAATTTAGGCTTACTTCCTGTTACGGGGCTAACTTTACCTTTAATATCATATGGCGGTTCTTCTCTTTTGGCTTTTTTTACAATGTTTGGTTTTTTGCAAATGTTCAATTTTGATTCCTAGGTGTTTGTAAGCACTTATTTGTTGTACAAATAGCTTTATTTTGGTAAGATAAGTCCTTGTAAGAACTTTTGGTTAAATTATTTAAAAAATGAAATACGCTGTAATACAAATAAAAGGCAAACAATATTTTGTAGAAGAAGGAGACAAAATAAAAACTCCTCAAATGTTAGAAGGGGACACTGTAAGCGTTTTATTACTAAAAAATGAAGATAAATTGGTTATTGGTGATCCTTTAGTAAAAAAAGGTGGGGTAGAACTATCTCATTTGAGTGATAAAAGAATAAAAACAGAAGTTCGAAGATACCGATCTAAAGTAAGATATAGAAAAAATAAATCCCATTCTCAAGTATATTCTCTTTTACAAGTTAAGAATATTTCTGATTCTTTAGACAAAAGTGTTGTTTTAGTTATGAAAGATGCTAAAAAAGAAGTTAAAAAGGTACAAAAAACCGGTGTAGAAAAAGTTTTAAAAACAGAAAAAAAAGAAAGTCTTGACTCATTAAAACTATCTACAAGGGTTTTAAACTCTTTAGAATCCGCTCACTTAACTGTTGATAAAATAAGTAAAATGTCTGTAGAAGATTTGCAAAAAGTAGAAGGAATTGGAGAAAAATCTGCAAAAGAAATAGTAAAAAAGTTAAAAACTTTAAATAAGTAATTTTTTTAATGTAAAAAATGGCGCATAAAAAAGCGACTGGTTCAAAAGCCTCACAAAAATCAACAGTTATTGGAAAAAGACTTGGTCTTAAGGCCTCTGGGGGTCAATTAGTAAAACCAGGGCAAATAATTGTAAGACAAAGAGGAACAAAGTATAAACCTGGCTTAAATGTTGGAATGGGACGAGATTACACGATATTTTCTAAAATAGACGGCAAGCTTGAATTTTCAAAGACATACAACCATAGAACAGTTATAAACGTTGCCGAAAAAAAATAATTTTAGTTTGCTAAAATTAAAGATCCTACTGATTGCGGAGGCCAAAATCTAAACAAAGCTCTTCCAACAATATCACTTTTTTCAATAAAACCCCATTGTCTTGAGTCTGAAGATCTGTCCCTATTGTCGCCAAAAACTACGTACTTTCCATCTGGTATTTGTAATATTTGACCATCTTTTATAAACTCTCTGCCTTGGGTTATTGCTTTGCTGTCTAAATAATCTTCTTCTAAAACAAAACCCTCTGGATTATTGTTATTGTATATAATTACCTTATTATTTTTAACTTGTATTTTTTCTCCTGGCAGCCCTATAACTCTTTTTATATAGTCTTCGCTTCTATTTAGAGGGTACTCAAATACTACTATTTCACCACGTTGGGGGTCACGCAGCCTATACGTGATTTTTTCTGTCATTAAATGGTCTCCGTCGTTCAAATAAGGGTACATTGACATTCCTTTTACTTCTTGAGGTTGTATTATTAATACGTGTAAAATTACAATTAGTATTGCCGATATACCTATCACTTGTATTCCTTCAAGAATCATCATTCCCAATTTATTTAACATGTTTTTTTGTTTTAACTAATAATTAACTATTAATATATAATTAATTAGTTCTAAATTTAGTACTATAAAGGCAACTTGTACCTTTAATTGTTGTTAGGTGGATTAAGAATTAACCTTTTGTTAAACTTTATAAATAATATGACAATAAAAGCTAAAATTTTGACTAATACATTATACCAACTATTAGCAAAATTTGTATCCACTGCAGGTACCCTTTTAATAACCATAATAATTACACGAATTTTAGGAGCTGTTACCTGGGGAGAGTATTCCATAGTTATTTCGTATACTACTTTTTTTTATATTTTTACTGAATTTGGGTTAAATAGTATTGCAGCGAGAGATTTTTCTTCAAAAAAAAGAGTGGGAAGATCTGACTTTTATAACTTTTTGTTTGTAAGGGGAATTCATACACTTATTATAATAACCTTGGGTATGGTAGTGCTTGGTTTTATGCATTATCCGACATACATAAACAAGGCTATATATTTATCGCAAATAAGCGTATTATTTTTTTCATTAAGTAGTGGTTACAATGCTTTGTTTCAATCAAAATTGCTTTATAAATATTTATTTATTATTACCTGTGTTTTTTCAATAATTAATTTATTTTTATTTTTATTTGTTGTTAATTTCATAAAAATAAACTTAATTTATCTTTTTATACCCACTGTACTTTCTGATTTAATACGGTTTATTTTTGCTACGGTTATTGCAAATAAGGTTTTAGAAAAAGACAAAATTATATTAACTTTTCATAGAATGAAGTATTTCTTTTTTATGGCCATTCCACTTGGTGTTGCTCTAATTTTTAATACTTTAATGACTCAAATTGATAGATTAATGCTTTCTGTAATGTCGCAGCCTGTTTTTGTAGGTTATTATTCTTTATCTTACAAACTATTTGATGTTTTATTGGTTTTACCCACCTTTTTTATGAATGCGGCTTTTACTATTTTTGTTAAAAAGCATGCAAGTAACCAAGGTTATAATAAAGAGCTTACTCTGAGTATGTACGCCCTTGGACTTATTTCTTTTTTTATTACAATAGTTGCTTTGACAAGCGGATGGTTTTTTATACCCCTAATTTGGGGACAAGCTATGAAACCTGCGGTATCCTCGTTTAACATACTTATTTCAGGATCTATTTTATTCTTTTTAAGCTCGCCTTTATCGTGGATATTTGTTGTAGAAAATAAAATAAAATATTTGGTATATTTTTACACCGCCGGTTTTATTATGAATTTTGTATTAAATATTTTTGCAATAAAAATGTATGGCTATAATGGGGCTGCTGTTACAACAATAATTACTGAATTATTTGTTTTAATAATTTTAGAAATATATAGAAGAAAAAAATTAAACGTAAAATATACATCTTATAATCCAAAAGAACTTTTTAACCTTATAAACCTTAACAAGTAGTTATGTTACAGAGCGTTACTATTTTAATACCAACCTGTGATAGGCCAAAAGAACTAAAAAAAACGCTAAGAACGTTATCTAGAGTGGTAGAAGAGCCCTTTTTACATAAAGTACTTGTTATTAACAATTCTTTTACAAAAATACCTCAAAAATGGGCGAAACATAAAAGGGTTATAATTAAAAATTACTACCCTCTAAATCTTTTAGAGTCTAAAAATAAGGCATTAAGTCAAATTAAATCAAAATGGGTCTTAGTTTTAGACGATGACCTTTTATTTGACCCAAACGTTGTAAAAAAATTTGTAGATTATTCAAAAAAGTATAAGTTTAATGTGGCCACCGGCCTTTTAAAAGAAAAAAACAGATATAAAATATTTGATTTTTTAAATTTTTCTACTTATGGGAAATTAACTTTTTATAAAGTTGCCTGCTTAAATACCCACAAAATATTATCTAATAAACCTCATTATATAGATTTTGCACCAGGAGGTTTTATGTTTGCAAAAACAAGTATACTGAAAAAAATAAAGTACGATACGAATTATTTGTTTCCTTTTTATAACGAAGATACTCACCTTACTCTAAATGCAAAAAAAGTTATGTTTTTTCCAAAAATAAAGGCGTTACATTTAAAAGCAAAAAAAGGTGGTAATAGAAATATTAGTAATTTAAAAGACTGGTATTATGCCTTTGGTTTTAATAATTCATACTTTGTAAATAAAAATTTTAGCGGTTTTTATTATTTTTTGTACAGTGTTTTTAGAGCACGAGATCATTTACATGTTTTAAAAAAGCCTAACTTAAGTTTATTATTAACTTATATTAAGGGTATTTATTATGGATACATTAAAGCAAAAAACAAAAATTAGTATTTTAATTGTTAACTTTAAGCAGTCAAAACAGGTTGTTAATTTAATTTCTAAATTAAAAAGAGATTTGACTGATTATATTTTAGAAATAAATATATACGATAATACTCCAAATTCTTTACTATTAACCTTGTTACATTTAAAAAATGTAAAACCTATAAAATTTGTTCATCAAAGTGCTGTTTTGTATAAAAAAGACAATATTGGCATATATAAGTGTGGTACTAATATTGGCTATAGTAGCGCTATTAACTACCTGGCTTCAAAGTCAGCTGGTGATTTATTTATCATATTAAATCCAGATATAAAAATACTTAAAAATTTTTCTAAACCTATAAGTTTTTACAAAAAAGCAGCAATTACACAACCTGCTTTTAGTTTGGGTGAGGCCGATAAGCTGTATACTGTGCCTTTTTTTACACATTTATTTAATGCAAAAAAAAGATTTTCTTCGTATGGGTTTATTGTACCAAGGAATCTTTTTAATTCTGTTGGTGGTTTTGATAATAGGTTTTTTTTATATTTTGAAGATGATGACTTTGCCTATACCTTAATTAGGTTTGGGTTAAAAACTAAATACCCTAAAAACCCTTATATTGCGCACTTAAAAACCTATACAAATATTTCTTTTATAAAAAGAAAGAGTTATTATTATGACTCTTTAAACTTTTTTTTGTATAAAAACAAAAGGTTGTCTTATTATTTATTTTACTTTCCTATTTTATTTTTAAAGCTTTTAAGAGGGTAATATAAAAATGAATTTAGCTTGGTTTGTAAGTATTTTACTAATATTCTCACTTGTTTTTGGTCATATTCCAAATATTATGTTAAATCATTTTTTTGGCTTGAATATACCATTTTATCTATACGATATTGTTATTTTTATTATTTTTATTACATCTTTATTTTTAAATAAATATAGAAATATTAATTTAGATATAGGCCTTATTTCCTTTTTTGTATTTAATTTATTTTTGATTTTTTTTAACTTTAAATATTTAGTATCTCTTTCTTCTTTTGTGTATTTGCTTAGGATTTGCATGTATATAGCAAGCTACCCTTTTTTTTCTTACCTTTTTAAAAAAACAAACCTGTTAAAATCCTTTTTTTATAATTTAAGCTTTTTTTTAATACTCCCTAGCCTTTTGATTTTTTTAGTATATCCCAATTTAAATTTGGTGGGTTATGATCCGCATCAATTTAGGCTTTATGGTCCTTTTTTTGACCCTAATTTATACTCTGTTTTTTTAGTTATTTTGCTTATTTTTAATTTATATGGAAATTATAAAAATAAAATGATACTGGTTTTACTTTTTTTAAATATTGTAAGTGTTTTTTTAACATTCTCCCGTCTTGGGGTTATTTTGTGTTTAGTGGTACTGTTTTTATATATAGTAAAAGAAAAAAAATATTATTTTATTACCGGTTTATTTGGCTTAGTAACTTTATTATTTGCAAATACACGTTATTTAATGCGTTTTTTATTAGTAGATGGTAATTTTGATTCTTTTTTTTATAGAATACTTTCGTATTTTGAGGGTTTTAGAATTTATTCATTAAGCGTTGTTCCAACGGGTTTTAACAATATTTCTATTTATAAAACTTTTATTTCTTCTTCTATTAATCATGCAACTTCGTACACAGATTCGTTTATTTTAAATCTACTTCTTACGGGTGGACTTATTAATTTAGGTTTTATTTTTGCTTTATTAATATTTGTTATTTTAAATAATAAAAAATCATATATTAATATAATTATTATAGTTTTAATATTATCAAGTTTTATAATAAATACTTTTTTTCATCCGTACTTTCTTATTATTATGACTACTTTAATAGCATTAAGCGTATACAAACCAACTAAGGTTCAATAAATAAGTTTATTAATAATTGATTATTTATACTAGAAGTATCTAAAGACTGGTATTTACAAATGAGTATTAGTCTGATTTCTTTTCAAAATATACCGGTACATTTATAACTGTTTCGTTTCCGGCTTTATCGGTGGCTACTACTTTTATATCGTTTACTTCATCTTTTAAACCAATAGTTGCCGAAAATTCCTGACTGGTATTAACTCGGGCTAATTTGTCGTTTACTAGTACTATAACATCGGGTTCTGTTTTGCCGGTAACTTCTAATGTTCTTGAGTAAGATTTTATTCTATCATCGGGTTGGGGGCTTAAAACCTCAAGTTTTGGTTTGGTTTTATCAAATGCAACTGTAACTTCGTTTGAGCTTGCGCTTTCTACATTTTTATTGCCAATTACCTTGGTATAAAAAGTTGTTTTATCTTCTTCTTTAGTGCTAATTGATACATCGTTAAAAAAGTAGTTATTTTGAGCATCAGCTATTGTTTCTGCTTCTTTTGCTCCATTTTTGTATAAAACTACTTGTTTTCCTGTTTCTGCTATTCCTTCTAAATCAATTTTTTCTTTTTTGGTAAATTCTTGTTCTGTTTTTAAAAAGGGTTTTGCAGGTTTTATATTGTTATCTTCAACGTATTTTTCGCTTGGTTTAAAAAATCCCCATAAATTGTTTATGTTTGAAAATATACCAAAAAACACAAAAAAACTTGCAACTCCTATTATTATATATAGAACAAAAGAACGTACTATAATACGAACATATTCGGATTCTTTTTTGGTAAATTTAGTGTTTCTTTTTATTCTTCTTGGGCTGAAACTATATGATTTTTTCATGTTTTATTAGCTATTAGTGAGACAGATTGTTAAAGTTTTGCAAACGGCTTACCCTGTATTTTAAGGCACAACGTAAGTTTTTCTTTTATGTTCTTTATTTATAAATTAAAGAACTTATTATTTCACTTGCCCCGTTATTCAATGGGACACAGAAAAACCTAAGCTTCTTTGTCGCTAATGTTTTTCGTGTGGCGGAATCGACGGGACTCGAACCCGCAACCTCCGCCGTGACAGGGCGGCGCTCTAACCAATTGAGCTACGACTCCACTAGAAACTCTTAATAAGAAACAACTTTATAAAATTGTTCCTATTTTATAAATAATAAACTCCTTCACTTTAGCATAAAAGCCTTAATAAAGGAATAGTTTATACTAAATAAGCTTATAAATATATAATTATGTTAACTTTTAACTTATAATACGTTTGTGTCTGTGTATATTATTGGTAATCCTGCTATAAATGCCAGAGTAGCTTAATGGTAGAGCAACGGTATCGTAAACCGTAGGTTGTGAGTTCAAATCTCTCCTCTGGCTCCACTCAAAACATTTAAATACTTGATCTCTTATAGGTAACTACTATATACTAAATTAAATTATATATTTATATCTTATAAATTTATAAATACGCTTAATAATTTATTTTTATATTAAAATGTCTGAAAGCAAAAAGCCTGAATTAAACGTAATAAAAGATAAAAGCGCTGTATCAGTTGCCATTGCCACTTTATTTTTACTTTTATTGAGTTTTTTTGGTTTTAGATATTTTGGTAATCCCAGTAGCAATATTAACGACAAAATAAATGGAGATGGGGCATCTGATACTTTAGTAGAAGACAGCACAGATTATACCGCGAACTCTGATTCAGATAAAATGGATTCTTCTAGTGACCCTATCAAAAATACAGACTCAGATAAAAATATTTCTGCAAACTTTTCAAGTAATTCAACCTGGAGCGCAAACAATTATGAGCCGAATGAATTAAAAGGTGGTACTCATAAAGTTGAAAAGGGTGATACTTTGTGGGAACTTGCCGAAGCTTATTACGGAAACGGTGCAAATTGGCACCAAATTGCATCTGCTAACAATGTAACGTACCTTGCTAACGGTAATCCTTTAATAATACCTGGCCAAACTTTAACTATACCAGCACTGCAGTAGGGCTTGTATAGATAGTTTATTAAATATTTTCTAAATATAGTGTAAGTGTTCTAGTTATTTTGTGTTGTGTGTTATATGCACAATATACAATTAGGTGTTTTTAAAATTTTGTAATATTGCGCCTTAATAATTTTTTCTATAGGTTTGTATATATCATACCTTTTGTACACATGCACACCCTTGTCGTGTGTTTGTAGCTGTTGTTATACTTGAGTGAGATTGGTTTTTTTAATTATTTGTATTTATTAGAGCAACATACTCAGCTGGAGTAATTATTGGAACCTGTTTAGAAATAAAGTGTTTTTTATTTCTAATAACAATATAATCAACTTTTTGTTCTAATGCTGCATAATATTGTATAGCGTCTTCAAAATCTAAAAAATCTGAGGCTAAAGCAAGATCTACAATTTTTTCTGTTACATTAGAAACATTGAATAATAGACGAATTTTTTTAAGAGCAGCCCAGGCTTTACTTTTGTTTTTCACTTTTGTAATAATATAAAAACTGTTTGTAAAAATAATAGGAGAAGTAAAAGCTTTCACCTGTTTTTGTTCAATAAGAGTTAGTAACTCCCTGGAATATTCAAAGCTTTCCCTTTTAAGTAGAACGTCTAAAATAACATCATTATCTACAAAAATCTTCATTTATACTTTTCTAATAAATAATTAGATATAATTTCCGTTTTATTTGTTTTTTTAGAGGTACTCGCAATACCTGTAAGTTCTCCAACTATTGGAGTATCACTTGTTTTTTTGGTTTTTGTAGCAATAAGTATTTTAAAATAATCCTCAATAATAGAAGAAAGGCTTTTTTCTTTAGTTTGCAAGTTTTTTTTTGCTTTATTAATAATGTTGGGATCCATGCTTAAAGTAAGTTTTGTATTCATACGTATAATTTTACACATACTATACGTATGTATCAATAATCGTAATTTGCATAAAATTCTAAGTTATTTAAATACCCTAATAGAAGGTTTTAAATAAAATCACATTTTATGAGAGTTGAACTATTTTGCTAAAAAACATGAACACCTGTTCACTTTTTTTAGAAATTATTTAAAATTTTGGTGGATATCTGAATATATTGCTATATCTTTTTTGGCAGATTATATAAAAATTCCCGTTCCAGATCGGGAACTTTTTAACGATGGGGGCAGCCGGCCCAGCAGCAAGGTCTACGCATTCCACTGTGCATTTTACTAAGTCCTACTTTAATTCGGTGTTTTCGAGTTTCTTCTTTTTTTGCAGAGATAACCCAGCAAATCCACTCATTACGGGCAAGCGGTGTAATGTCTTTCCATACGTTTTTAACAAAGGTGTCACCTTCGATTGCTTTACGAAAATCTGCGGGTAATTTATGTACTGTACCTGAAGAAATTGGGTTTTTGTCCATACACTTATTATAACATTTTACATTTTAGGTTGAAGCATACTTACTTTATTGCCTTCGGTATCTATAAACACTGCCCATAAGCCAATGTTTGGTATTTCTGTAGGTTATCCCACCATTTTACCGCCTGCTTTTTTAACACTTTCTACACCTTTATTTATATCGTCAACCGATATAACAAAAGAAGGGTATGGATTGCTTTCATTGGTTTTTTTATAAAAGCCCCCATTAATAGCTCCAGGTGTTGTAGGGCGACCCATTTTTTTATCTACATCGGTAGTAATTGCAAGTATATAATCTCCATATTCTGGGCCTGGGTTTTGCATATTCCACCCAAAGGCGGCCTTATAAAAGTCACTTACACGTTTTGAATTTTGGTAAGGCATTTCAAAATGAACTACAGGTGATTTATTCATAAAATATATTATAAAGGAATATAATGTTTTAGGAAATATTTATTTTTATCAATATGTATATATCTTCCATAAATAAAAAATCTAAAAAATACATATTTCTAAAAAACATGAACAGGTGTTTATGTTTTTTAGAATAAAAAGGAAAAAGTGAAATGAGATGGTGGCTTAGAAAATGGGGCAGGTGACCGTAATTGGTTCAAACCACTTTGGCCTGGATCACTATATCAAAACATATCTACTCGACACTGATTCGCCACTTATTACTAAAATAAAAATCGGTCTGCGTTACTATATTACAGCCCAACCTGTATTGATTTTACAACTTACCGTTTTCAAAGGCTACCTGGAGAAAAGTAACCCATTCCTGTTTTTTGAAATCTTCGGTAAAGATCACAAAGATAGAAAAATATGGTAATATTTGGCTATCGAATGATCTCTGTGGTGAACGTACCTTTTGAGGGAGCTGAGGGCATAATACAAATTTATGATCCATCTTAGCCAGGGGGATCGCCTTTTAAGGTAGTTAGTTGATTACGTCTGTATGTTTTTATAATCTGTATGAGTATCATCTTCTATACAAATAAAACAGTATAACTATTGACACGGGTTGGTTAAATCAAGGTTATTTTTGTTGTTGGTACACAGGAAGAGGATAAGACATAACAAGTTCTCCATCGAGGAAGATTTCAACCCAATATACTCCAGGCTTTTTAAAATTCACATTAACAAAGCCATTAATAATATCTGCGCCATTAGTTTCTTCTTTTAACACGAACTCTTGCTCAGGAATCTCAGCAACTATTTTTTTCAAGTCTGGATCTTTTATTGCAGTTTTCTGTTTAAATGTTCCTTTTCCATACGTCCATCTATTAGCGATAAAGAACTGAGCTATGATTCCAGTTCTCACAAAGTTGCTAAAAACGCCAATAAATACTGGCTTATTGCCTTGATTAGCTACACCATCACACAAAACAGAGAATTGCAAAATTGGTTTGCTGATTTCTGTCTGAACGTGCTTGTTTTCTTTATTTTTTGCCATATTTTTGTGATATGTCCTTAATAAAATTCTTTTCAATTGGCACCGAGAAACTATCAGTTTCTAAAATTGTCACAACTTGTTTATATTCCACTAAATTTTCTGTCAGTAGACGTTCATTCCGATTATTTCTCATAATGTCATCGTAAAGTTTGTGTAGTCTCCAAACCGATTTCCATACTTCTTGATCAAAACCATCTTTGCCAGGGCAAATTACATTAAATCCTAACTCTGCAGCCTTATCGGTGCCAATTGCATAACCATGAGAGTAGTAACCTTCGGTTAGATGATGCGCAATGTTTTTGTACTTTGGAGCTTTCTTTTTAGGATCGCTAGCGTCTGACTCCTCAACATTTTTATCCTTAAGAAGATTGCTCATAAGCAAAAGATCGGAAGCATATTGCTTCGCGCTTTGGATAGCTCTGTCATATTGACCAAGAACCTTAAGATCGATCTTTTCAATGAGAGGCATATATTTTAAAGCTTTATCTTGATTGTCTCCCGTTAATCCTTCAATTACTCTTAAAGCGTCTTTGATAGAAAGTGCTGATACTTGCATTGTTCGACCATATTCGTCAGGGATGCGGATTTGCGGATCTATTGGTCCAAGCTCAGATGAGGGACCCATTAACAGAGTGTCAGCTCCCAAAGAGAGCAGTGTTGCAGCACTTTTTGCATAATACGGAATAATCACATTAAATTGGGTAGCGTACTGCCTACACCAGCGTGACATATTGAAGGCTTGATCAGCAAATCCTCCAGGGCTTAACAAAAATAGATCGAGTTTTTCTTGTTTGCCAATCTCTTGTAGTAGCTCAAAAAAGATTTCTGCGTGTTGAGCATCAAGAGTATCATGGGAATAAAAAACAAACACTTTCGAACCACGTTTCTGTTGAATGCTTTTGATCAGCTCAATCCGCGCCTGTCTCAAGCTATTTTCAAAATTTTGATTATGCTGACTTCTCTTCTGGTTGAGCTCAAGCGAAACAGGCAGAGAAACACCTTCTCCTGCTTCAGGTTTTCTTGGGCTTGGTTCTGATAAATCCAGTTTTTTGGGCTGTTTTGGTTCATTGCTCATATCTTATTTCGTTATTTGTAGATGGGTAATAATAGGGATTTACATCTCGCAAATAGTCATCCAAAGGATTTTCCTCTTGTGTTTTGGGTAAAACTTTACCTTGATATTTTTCTTTATATTCGCCATATAATTCAAGAAGATTTTTCTTGCTACCTCTTGCTGATGTGGCCTTGTCTTGTTGGCTAGAAGAAAAGAAATCTGTATAAGTACAGCCAAGTGCTTCACAGAATTTAGATAATTCTTCTACTGCAACTTTTCGTTTACCTTGTTCAATAGAAGTAATGGTCACTCGAGATAATCCCACTTTGGCAGCCAATTCTTCTTGGGTTAGGTTAGATTTTTGTCGTAAGTCTTGAATTTTTTTAGATATGTTCATAAATAGAAACTAGAGCTGATTAATAAATATAATGTAACAAAGTCTAACATCATTGTCAATATTTCTTACATGCTCAATTTTTAATAGGTTCTATTCTCGTTACTGGTGTCGTAACTTTCCAGGCTGACCCAATTTATGTAAAAAGTGAGGCTCGAACTCGGGAAAAGATCCATTTCTTGGGGAAAAATGAAGCCACGACAAAACTAGTCCGATATGGAGCGGGAGAGGGGAATCGAACCCCCGAACTCTTCCTTGGGAAGGAAGCATTGTACCACTCAACTACTCCCGCATGTATAAATATTCTATCTTTTTATATTAGTGTTGTCACTTATGGATTTGCGTAATATATATGTAATTGGAACTTCATAATATAAATTCTTTATGGTAATCTGATTAGTGTAAATAAAATTCTAATTATATATTAGTATCATCCTGAGTATGTTGAAAAAGAGTCTATACAGTAATATATCCGAAAATAGATTCTTCGTTCCAATTTAATTTGAACTCAGAATGACAGAATGTTAAATATGATACTTTCAGATACAGATATATTAAAATCGGTTGAATCTAAGCATTTAGTAATTACCCCTTTTATAAAAGAAAACGTTCAACCCAGTTCGTACGATATAACTCTTTCAAACAAAATTCGTGTATTTAAAAATATTCATAAAGCTTTTATAGATGTTCGTGAAAAAAATGGAGAAGATTTAACAGAACTTGTTGAATGTGATGAGAAATCAGGAATAATAGTTCACCCTGGAGAATTTATTTTAGGAGCAAGTGTTGAGTATTTTGAGTTTCCAAATGACTTAGTTGGTTGTTTAGAGGGTAGAAGTTCTTTGGGACGTTTAGGCTTAATTGTTCACTCCACAGCCGGTTATTTTGACCCGGGTTTTAAAGGTACTGCCACCTTAGAAATAACTAATTTATCTAGAATACCCTTAAAAATATATCCTACAATGAGGGTGGGACAGTTTGTTTTTTATAAAATGACGTCTCCCGCTGCAAACCCTTATGGAAGTAAAAATTTGCAAAGCAAGTACCAAGGTCAGGTTGATCCAACCGCTAGCAGGTTGCATAAGGATTTTGAATAATTAAGATGTTATTTTCCTCTCAACTGTTCTTTAAGTTCTGCTTCTTTTGCTTTTATTTGTTCTTCTGAACCTCGTCTTGCAAATTCGTAATTATTCATATCGGCCATAATGTATTTAGAAAGAAGGGGATACTTCTTTTTTATGATTTTAACTTTTTCTTGTTCAATTTTTCTATAGTCAGGGTGTCCTTGTGCAATTGTTCTAAGTTCTGATTCCCAAAAAAATGCCCTTAAATTTTGATATTGCACAAACTTAACCAAATGAGAAAACGAAACACAATATTGAGCCAAATCTACATCTACCTTTTCTACCTTTTTGTATAAATTTTCAAGCTTTTCAATTGCATGAACATACTTTTTTTCATACCCCAATTTTTTTAACTCTTTTGGTACCTCAAAACCATTGTATATATTAAATTTTTCTCTATATTGAGTTTGCATTCTATGCCTATGTAAATCTCTCCATCCTGCAATATTCATTGTAATTTCAAATCGCAAATATGCATTTTCAAATGCTCTTGGCATTTTATACCATCTCTGCTTTCTATTTTTTAAAACCTCATCAAGTATTTTTTGTTTTTTTGCCTTAGATAACTTTTTAACTTTTTTATATATACTTTTATATTCTTCTTTATTTTCGGTATAAATTAAACCTGCAATTATTTTATTTTCTGCATTTTTATCGTATTCCAATAACTTTACGCCTCTTTTTGACTTATTAACTTCATTTTTCCAGTTTATACTTTTTAGCGCCTTTTTAAGGTTACTACTTCTAGTACTTAAGTAATTTCTGTATTCTTTAGCACCTGTACTATCAATTCTTCTTAAAAAGGCTGGAATTACATAATCTAGCTCTTTTTTTGCCTCCTCGGCTGCCCACCTTACCTCGCCTAAATTATTATCAAGTCCCCTTGCCACAAAATATTCAAACGATGCTCCATTTGCAAAAAAAGAAACTTGGCTTAAAGTAGAAAGTGGCAACAAACCTCTAACTGTATCTAATGCCTTTGTTCTAATTAAATATTCAGGTTCATTTGGATTATGCTTTTTTAAATATTCTGCATATTCTACATACAAACTGGTATACGTTTTAAATAAGTTATCCATTACTTGTTTATATTCTTTATCTAAACCTAATATTTTAAATTTTGGATCTATATAATATCGATATTTGCCATTTACCTTTGAAGAATAATCTACGTACCTGGTAGATTTTTCTATAGGAGCAATGCCAACACGCATATCCTCAAAATATTTTATTGCAATTTGAGATAAGCTTTGATATATAAGGTGGGTACCAGACATTTGAGCAATAGAATCATCGCCATATTGTGCAAGCCATTTTATATAAAATTCTCTACCTTTTGGATTTGCAAAAATTAGCTCCCAAGGGTTTTTATGTAAAAAATCTATTAAACTTTGTAATGATTTACCGTATTTATCCCCCTCTTCTAAAAAAGGTTTTATAAATTCATTTAGTAAAATTAGCCGCAAGTCATCTTTTGCCCTGCTAGACCTAGAACAAAGCGCCCCAATAACCTCAGGAGGCAAAAAAGTTACAGCATATACCGATTTTGAAATATTTGTAAAAAATGGCTCAAGTAAATATTTTTCTTTTTTTGTTAATTCTAATTTTTGATAATTAGGTACATTTGACATTAAAAATATTTTAAAGTTATTACAAAAAATATCTAGCATTTACTTAATTTTTATAAGCTTTCTTTTGTCAAATTCTTATATATAGACTAAAAAGTTATTTGTAGCATTCAGGTTCTTTTTGGAAAGTATTATTTTGTATATAATAAAAATATGAAAATTAAAAAAAGCCATGATTCCCTTATATATAGCCTAATAAAAAAAGAAGAAAAAAGACAAAAGGAAGAATTTCAAATGATACCTTCTGAAAATTATGCAAGTAGTGATGTGCTTAACCCACTGGCAAGTGTTCTTTCAAATAAGTATTCTGAGGGGTATCCTGGTAGAAGATATTATCAGGGTAATAAATATATAGATGAAATAGAGAATTTAGCTATAACACGCGCCAAAAAATTGTTCAAAGCGGAGTATGTTAATATACAACCTTTAAGCGGAACCCCTGCAAACCTTGCTGCATATATGGCATTACTAAAACCTGGAGATAAAATTTTATCTATGAATTTAGCATCAGGTGGTCATTTATCTCATGGTAGCCCCGTTAATATGACCAGTAAAAATTATAATATTGTTTTTTATAATGTAGATGAAAAATCTGGAATGTTAGATTATGACGCAATTCATAAACTTGCTAAAAAAGAAAAGCCCAATCTTGTTTTAGCTGGAGCATCTGCTTATTCTAGAGAAATAGATTTTAAAAAATTTTCTGAAATTGCTAAATCGGTAGGCGCTTTTTTTATGGCCGATATTGCTCACATTGCAGGTTTAGTTGCAACAGGCTTACATAATAGCCCTATTCCCTACGCCGATATTGTGACAACCACAACTCATAAAACCTTACGTGGCCCAAGAGGTGGTTTAATAATGGCAAAAGAACAATATGCAAAAGAAATAGCAAAAGCTGTATTTCCGGGTGGGGTACAAGCTGGACCTCATAATAACGTTCATGCAGCAAAAGCAGTTTGTTTTTACGAAGCTTTACAGCCTGAGTTTAAAAAATATAGTAAGCAAGTTATAAAAAATGCAAAAACATTGTCCAATGAATTTATTAAAATGGGTTATAAAGTTGTAAGTGGTGGAACCGATAATCATTTAATGTTACTTGATCTTAGAAACAAAAATATCGATGGAAAAACCGTTGCAGAGGCTTTAGATAGTGCCGGAATTGTTGTAAATTATAATATGATTCCTTATGATCCTGGAACTCCCTTTAGGCCTTCTGGAATACGATTAGGTACACCCGCTTTAACCAGCAGGGGAATGGTGGAAAAGGATATGGTTACAGTTGCCGAATTTATAAATAGGGTAATTGATAAATATGACAATGCCTTTGAACATAAAAAAATCAGATTAGAAGTAAAAGAATTTGCTTCTAAATTTAAAGTCCCAGGACTTGATGATTAGTTTTATATGGTTAAATTGTTAAATTGATATATTGTTTTAGTTACATTAGATTCTGCTATTAATAACAATTTGACCATTTAGTAATTTAACAATATTTAAGATATACCTTGAACACTATTGGATGTTGTTTGATACCTTTTGTTTTTCTATTATTTCCACCCCCTTTCTGCTACAATATAACTGTTACTAATTTAATTTATTACTATGGGAATTGGAATTTGGATTTTAATTATAATAGGTGCTATAGCTCTTTTCTTTTATTTTATGTATAACCGCTTGGTTACTTTGAGAATGAGAATAAAAGAAGCTTGGAGCGATATTGATATTCAACTTAAAAGACGAAATAGCTTAATACCAAACTTGGTTGATACCGTAAAAGGTTATATGAAGCATGAAAGAGAGCTTTTAACCAAAATAACAGAACTTAGGTCTTCTGTTATGAGTGCGAGTTCCCCAAAAGAACTTGGTCAGTTAAATAGTCAACTTTCTAGTGCCTTGGGTAGCTTAAAAGTTGCTGTTGAATCGTACCCCGATTTAAAAGCAAGCCAAAACTTTCAACAATTACAAGAAGAACTTACAAATACAGAAGACAAAATAGCGTATTCAAGAAAGTTTTATAACAGTACCGTTTTAGATTATAATACTTCAATTCAAGTGTTTCCTAATGTTTTATTTGCGAATATGTTTGGATTTAAAGCATTTGAATTTTTCGAAGCAAATGAAGAAGAAAGAAAAGATGTTAAGGTTGATTTTAGCGACCAGAGTGCTAAATAGATAAAAACCTTATACTATAATTTATAGTTTTTAATTTGAGATTTGAAATCAATTTTAACTTTATTAATTAAAATTGAGTAAAAATTACAAACTTTAAGTTTCAAATTTATATGACTTCTTTATATTCCCAAATTGATCATAATAAAAGAGAAACTTGGATAATTTTAGTACTATTTGTACTAATAATAAGTGGTTTAGTATATCTATTTTCCTATATTTTAGGTGGTAGCGACTATGCCTTTTTTTTGTTTCCTTTAGCCTTTTTGTTTTCTGTTTTTAGTTCGGTCGGTTCTTATTACTTTTCTGATAAAGTGGTTTTGGCAGTTAGTGGCGCTAAAAAAGCAGACGGTACTGAGTTTACCCAATATAAAAATATAGTAGAAAACTTAAGTATAGTTGCAGGAGTTCCAAAGCCCGAATGTTTTTATATAGAAGACACTGCTCCAAATGCTTTTGCAACAGGTAGAGATCCAAATCATGCAGTTATTTGTGTTACAACAGGATTATTACAAAAATTAGATAGGGCAGAACTTGAGGGAGTAATTGCACACGAAATGGCTCATATAAAAAATTACGATATACGTTTAATGGCTGTAGTTGCTGTTTTGGTAGGCTCTATTGCGTTAATTGCCGACTGGATGCTACGATCTAGTTTTAGACGAGGTAATGATCGAAGATCTGGTGGGGGAATATTAATACTTTTGGCACTTATTGCTGCCCTATTAACTCCTATAATTGCACAATTAATAAAGCTCGCTATGTCTAGAAACAGAGAATTTTTAGCCGATGCTACAGGAGCCTATTTTACACGGTACCCCAAGGGCTTAGCAGATGCCTTAATTAAAATAAGTGAGGATACCGAGGCTTTAGAGGCTGCAAATAAAGGTACCGCGCACATGTATATTATTAATCCTTTTAAAGGAAGGCATGCAAAGGGAATATCTGGTTTATTTAGCACCCACCCTCCCATGGAGGAAAGAGTTAAGCGATTACAATCTATGTGATAGTATACTCCTAATGGATAAAGAAATAATAAGAAAAACAGAAAAACTTGCAAAACTTGACTTAAGAGAAGAAAGATTTGAAAAAATATCTAGAAATCTTCAAGATATTTTAGAGTATATAAAGCTTCTTGAAAAATTGGATGCGTCTTCATACTCCTCTATATATAATGCAAGTGGCCTAAAAAATATTAGTGTTGCTGATGAACCTGACCTAAATAATGTTTTAAGTCAAAAACAAGCAGTTTTAAATGCGGTTAAAGAAAGTAATGGTTATATTGTGGTACCTAGGGTGATTAAGGGTTAGGTGTTTGTACTATAATCTATACTGATCTTTGATATACAAATTAATAAAAATAAATCAGAAATGTCAAAGTTCAAAGCTCAAATACTAAAAGAGTAATTAAATGCCCAAATGATAAATTTGTAATTTAATTATTTGACATTCAATTGGTATTTCTAATTTAGCATTTGTAATTTTTTTTGATAAACATAGTTTAAATTCTAAATTTTATTTAATGAAAAATATTTTAACCATTAAGGATCTATTAAAAGGTTACAAAAAAAAGGAATATTCTTCTGTAGATGTAATTAAGCATTTTGGTAGTGTTTCTAAGTCTTTGCAAATAAAGCTTAACCACTATATTACTTTGAATGAAGATCTAAAAAATATTCCCAAAAATGCAATTCCTATTGCATATAAAGATATATATAGCACAAAAGGTATTAAAACTACAGCAGCTTCTAAAATACTTGATAATTATGTACCTCCCTTTAGTGCAACAAGTATAAAAAAGTTAGAAGAAAATAACTTTTATTCTCTTGGTAAACTTAATTGTGATGCCTTCGCTCATGGAAGTTCCGGTGAAAACAGCGATTATGGGCCTACAAAAAATCCTTACAACTTAAGTAAGGTTCCAGGTGGTTCATCTAGCGGTTCTGCTGTTGCGGTTTCTTCTTTATCTGCCCTTGTAGCTATGGCAACGGATACGGGGGGTTCTATTAGATGCCCTGCAAATTATACCAATACTGTAGGTATAAAACCCACATATGGTAGAGTTTCTAGATATGGTGTTGTGTCTATGACCTCATCTACCGATTCTATTGGTCATATTACAAAAACAGTTTGGGATAGTGCTTATATTTTAAACATAACGGCAGGCGCAGATAAATTTGATGCTACAACAAGCACAGAACCTGTTCCAAATTACACAAGTGACCTTGAAAATTTTAATGTTAATGGATTAAAAATTGGTTTGCCCAAAGAATATTTTGATAAATCTGTAAATGCAAAAATAAGTACTCAAGTAAAAAATACATTGGATATTTTAAAAAGTAAGGGTGCCAAACTTATACCAGTAGAGTTACCCCATACCAAATATGGAATTGCAACTTACTACATTATTACACCAAGTGAAATAAGCTCTAACTTAGCTCGTTTTACCGGAATACGATATGGTAATAAAAGAGATTCTTTTGGAGATGAGGCAGTTAGAAGAATTATGATTGGCACTTTTGCACTTTCTAGTGGTTATTATGATGCTTATTATAAAAAGGCACAAAGGGTTAGAAATGCAATTGCTGAAGATTTTGAGAACGTATTTAAAAATGTTGATATTATAGCAGGACCAGTTACACCTGATTTTGCCCCAAATTTAGGTGAAGTTATAAATGACCCTTTGAAAAATTACTTAACCGATGTTTTAACTGTAAATGTTAACTTAGCTGGTTTACCTGCTCTTTCTATACCTGCAGGTTTTGTTGAAAAAATGCCTGTAGGATTGCAGCTAATTGGACCTAAATTTGCGGAACATTTATTATTTAAAGTTGGATCGGTAATCGAAAAAGAAACGGAGTATTATAAAATTTTGCCAAAAATTTAACTGTCTAATTGCTAGATTGTTTTATTGATTTACAAAATTAATTTTAAATATGAGTATAATAGTAGATTTCTTAAAATTTCTCTTTAAAGGAAAAACTGTTAGTGGAAAAACAAAGCGGTTTATAGATGCTGCAATTAGTAAAGCAAATGAGGCCTTGCGTACTAATGATAGCCATTTAAAAAGTTCTTCGGTTACCCAACTTGATAGTATGTTAGGTATGGCCTTAAACGATATATATGGAAAAAACACAGTTTCTGAAAATTTAAAAAAGGCTAAAAATAGATTTGCATCTGATTTATATGAAAAAGCTTGGAAATCTCATAAATTACGAAATACAATAATTCATGAGCCCGGAAAAACTATTGATTCCAGGTTTTTGGACTATGCAATAAGAGATTTTGCCAAAGTACTTAATAAACTGAGGAACTAATGAACAAATAAATTAAAAACTATGAAATTTGAACCAGTAATAGGTCTTGAAATACATATACAATTAAACACAAAACGTAAAATGTTTTGTTATTGTCCTAATGATATTTGGAAAAAGGCTCCAAATAGCGTTGTATGCCCCACTTGTCTTGGTTTGCCAGGAGCTCTTCCTGTGCCCAATAAAGAGGCTATTAAAAAAGTCCAAATATTTGGCTTTGCTTTAGGATGCAAATTAAGCAAAAAAACAAATTTTGATAGAAAAAATTATTTTTACCCGGATTTGCCTAAAGGTTACCAAATATCCCAGTACGACAAACCTTTTTGTTTTGATGGTGTGGTTAAGTTACCCGATGGTGATGTACGCATTAAAAGAATTCATTTAGAAGAAGATACCGGCAAATCGATTCATGATAAAAAAACAGATTCTACTTTGCTAGATTTTAATAAGTCGGGAATACCTTTAATGGAACTTGTTACAGAGCCCGATATTAAAAGTCCAAAACAAGCTTTTGAATTTGCTAAAAAAATAGCTGAAATGGCCGAGTATGTAGGAGTTTCTAATGTAAATATGGAGCAAGGAAATTTGAGGTTAGAACCAAGTATTAGCCTTAGAAAAGTTGGTGATACAAATCTTCCAAATTACAGGGTAGAACTTAAAAATATAAACTCTTTTAAGTTTATGAAAAACGCTTTGGAATACGAAATAATAAGGCAAACTGAAGAGCTAGAAAACGAAAATAAAATACCCCAACAAACAAGAGGATGGAATGAAAAATTGGGTAAGAGCTTTTTACAAAGAGAAAAAGAAGAAGAGCATGAATATAGGTACTTTCCTGAGCCCGATATTCCGCCTTTTGAATTTGACGAAAAGTATATTAAAGCCATTAAAAGTCAGGTTCCAAAATCTTTTGAAGATAGTATTGAAGAGTTAAGTCAAAAGTCAAAAGTTGCAGGTCAAAAAATTGAAGAATTATTGAGATTAAATAGATGGGAATTAGTAGAAAGTCTTGTTATAAAAGGTTTAAATTACTCTACTGCAGCAAATTTAGTTTTATCTGCAAACTCTGATGTTTTAAAAAGTATAAAGGAGGATCCTGAAGGTTTTGTTAATAAACATAATGGTGCTAAAGAATTTATGGTAAGTTCTAGCGAAGAACTTAATCCTATTATAAAAAAAGTAATCTCAGATAATTTAAAGAGTGTTGAAGATTATAAAAAAGGAAATGAAAATGCTTTAAATTTTTTGCTGGGCCAGGTTATGAAAGAGACTAATGGAAAAGCCAATGCAAAAATTGTGAGGAATATGATACTTAAAATTTTGCGTGATAAATAAGGTATTTACTAAAATAAAACATACTTTTGTACACGTATAATGTATGCTGTATTTGGTATACCTATTTTTAATATTTTCCTAAAGTAACAAAGTCCAAATGTGAAATGCTAAATGAATGTCAAATAAATAAATTCTAAAATTTTTCATTTAGGTATTTAAGCATTCAATTATCATTTATTTCTTTTTGTATAGAACAAAATCTCCCCCTTTTATATCGATCCTGGATATAAGATAATATACCTATTATGGTCTCAAATAAACAAAGTGTGAGTGTAAAACCAAATATATTAAAGGATCCTGAGTTTATTCATGTTAAAACTCAAGAAGGTATAGAGGAGATTTATGAAAAACTTAAAAATGAAAAAATAATAGCAATTGATACGGAGGGTACAGGTTTAGATCCCTATACCTCAACACTTACTTTATTTCAAATTGGTTCTAGAAATTATTCATATGTAATTGAATCCAAATATATTAAAGACTGGACACTTATAAAAAAATTATGTGAAGACGAAAACAAATTAAAAATTCTTCAAAATGCAAAATTTGACTATAAGTTTGTAAAAGTTGCCTTAAATATAGAAATAAAAAATATTTACGATACCATGATTGCTGAGGCTTTGCTTAGGTGTGGGCTTCCCCGTAATGAGAATTTAACTGGTTTGGCTTTTTTAACTAAACGATATTTAGGAGGAGAACTTGAAAAAGAAGTGCGAAAATCATTTTTTAATTATCATGGTAGTATGAATGCCGAGCAGGTTAAGTATGCTGCACTTGATATTATTGTGCTTTTTAGCATTTTTGATAAACAATATCCGTTACTACAAAAACAAGATTTAGTTAAAGTTGCAAAACTTGAATTTAAAGTTGTACCTGTAGTTGGTGATATGGAACTTAGAGGTTTTTATATTGATGCTCAAGAATGGAGAGATCATATACATAAAGTAGAAATTGAACGTAAAAGAATTGCAAAAGAGTTACAAAAAGAAATAAGACCCTATTTTGAAATAAAATCGTTAGACTTATTTGGTAACCAAGCCGAAGTAATAAACTTAAATAGCCAAATACAGTTAATGGAACTTTTTAATGACAAACTTGGTTTAAGTGTTCCTTCAACTGGTGTCGCGGTTTTGCAAACTGTAGATCATCCTATTGCCAAGCTTATGTTAGAGTATAGGGGTTATGAAAAGCTTATTTCTGCATTTGGAGAAACTTTACTTAATAAAGTTAACCCTGTAACCCACCGATTACATCCTGATTATATGCAAATGGGAACTACAACAGGAAGATTTGCCTGCGCAAGTCCTAATTTACAGCAAATTCCGTCCCGAGGTGAGGGTGCCTTGTTTAGAACATTTTTTAAAGCACCCAAGGGTAGAAAACTTATTACTTGTGATTATTCACAACAAGAAATGCGTGTTTTAGCTGATGTGTCGGGTGACCCTACTTTGCTTGATGCTTATAAAACAGGAAAAGATTTACATTCTCTAACTGCTGCCCAAATGTATGGACTTGAGTATACTGATGATTTTAAAGAAAAACACGGCGATTTACGACAAGCTGCAAAAACTATAAATTTTGGACTTGTTTATGGAAGAGGACCTAGTTCGTTAGCAGTTCAGCTTGGTGTTAGTGTTGATGAAGCTAAAAACTTAGTTAAAAAGTATTTTGAAAAAATGCCTCAAATTGGTAATTGGTTAGATAATGCTGCTAAAGGAGGCGCAGAAAAGGGATATGCTGAAACATTACTTGGACGAAAAAGATATTTTACAAAGGCAGATCCTGCTGATCCTAATTATACTAGGGAATTATCTTCAATTGAGCGTGCCTCAAAAAATATGCCTATACAAGGAACAAGTGCTGACATGACAAAATTAGCTATGATACATATAGCAGAAAAATATAAAAAAGAAGGTTTAGATGCTGGTATTATACATACTCTGCACGATGAAATTGTTAGTGAGGCAAGCGATAAAGATGCAGAAAGGGCATATGAAATACAGCACGAAGAAATGGTAAGTGCAGGAAGCACTTTTTTAAAAAAATGTCCCATTGAAGCTGAGGGTGGAATTTCGCAACAATGGGAACACTAGAAATGTATTTAGTATCTTGTATTTTGTATATAGTAATTATTCTTCATTACACAATATAATTGATACGTATGTACTTGCACTCTTGTATAAAGATTGCTAAAATTCTAATACTATGATTATATGTCAAAGATGTCAAAAAAGGCCCGCAGAGGTTCAAACAACTCAGTTTGTTAACGGTAGAAACGTTTATGTTGCTCTTTGTAGACAATGTTTTGAAGAAGTACAAAATAACCCGGAAAATTCACAAGAACAATTACTAAAGTTTGGAACCGATTTAACTGAGCTTGCAAAAAATAATAAACTTGACCCTGTTGTTGGAAGAGCTAACGAAATAGAAAGAGTTATTCACGTTTTAAGTAGACGTGTAAAAAATAACCCTGTTTTAATAGGTGAACCAGGTGTTGGTAAAACAGCAATAGTAGAGGGACTTGCCCAAAAAATAATATCAAACCAGGTACCCGAAATTTTGAGAGGTAAAAAAGTTGTAACTTTAGATATGGCCAATTTAGTTGCCGGTGCTGCACACCGAGGTGTTTTTGAAAAAAGATTAAAAGATATTATAAAAGAGGTACAAGATGCAAAAGGACAAATAATTTTATTTATTGATGAGATTCATACTGTAGTTGGGGCTGGAGCTGCCGAAGGTGCAATTGATGCTGCTAATATTTTAAAACCATATTTGGCAAGGGGTGAAATTCAGTTAGTAGGAGCTACCACCTTAGATGAATATAGAAAAAGAATTGAAAAAGATGCAGCTTTAGAGCGAAGATTTCAAACTGTTTTTGTAAAAGAACCAACTGTAAAAGAAACTCAAAAAATTCTTGAGGGTTTAATACCCCGATATGAAGCACATCATCAGGTTAAATATACCAAAGCGGCCGTTAAAGCAGCCACAGAGCTTAGTAGTAAATATATATCTGATAAATTTTTGCCAGATAAAGCAATAGATTTAATAGATGAAGCTGGTGCTAAGGTTAGACTTGCAACTGTTAAAGAACCCGCAAATTTAAAAGAGGTAAATGATCAAATTAAAAAACTTGAAAGGAGTAAATCAAAAGCTTCTGCCACGGACATTGCAAAAATAGAATCTGAAATTGAAAATTTGCAAAAGGTAAAATCAGAACTTATGGAGCTATGGACAAAAACAAAACTAGAAAGAGTACCTGAGGTTACTCGTTTTGATATAGCTTCTGTTATAGCCCAAAGCACTGGTCTACCTTTAGAACAATTATCTCTTGAAGAAAAAGAAAAGTTACAGAATTTAGAAAAAGAATTACATAAACATGTAATTGGTCAAGATCCGGCAATTGAAGTCGTATCTCAAGCCATTAGAAGGTCTAGATCGGGATTAAAAGATCCAAACAGACCTATTGGAGTTTTTATGTTTTTAGGTCCTACGGGTGTTGGAAAAACAGAGCTTTCAAAAGCGCTTTCGCGAGTACTTTATGGAGATGAGAGCATGCTTGTTCGTATTGATATGACTGAATTTGGAGAAAAACACACTGCATCAAGACTAGTTGGAGCTCCTCCTGGCTATGTAGGATACGAGGAGGCAGGACAACTTACCGAAGTAGTAAGACGAAGACCTTTTTCTATTATATTGTTGGACGAAATAGAAAAAGCTCATCCAGATGTTTATAATGTTTTATTACAAATAATGGATGATGGTAGATTAACAGATGGTCAGGGTAGAACAGTTAATTTTAAAAATTCTATTATTATAATGACTTCTAACATAGGAACAGACACTATAGAAAGAGAGTCTATTGGATTTGATAAAAATTCTGCGCAGCATAAAAAAGCCCACGAAAAACTAGAGGAGAATTTACAAGAAGTTTTAAGAGATAAATTTAAGCCGGAATTTATTAATAGAATTGATGAAGTTGTTGTTTTTAAAGAATTAGAGAAATCTGAAATTGTTGAAATTGTAAAAATGCAGCTTGAAAAGGTAGAATCATTATTAAAAGCCCAAAAAATAAAATTAGCATATTCTAACAAAGTTACCGAGTATATTGGCGATTCCGCTTATAATGCAGTTTATGGGGCAAGACCAATAAAACGTTATATACAAAAGAACATAAGTGATCAAATAAGCCAAATGATATTAACCGATGAAGTATTAAAGGGTGATATGGTGAGTGTTAACGTAGTAAAAGATAAATTAAACTTTAAAGTCAAAAGCAAAGCAAAGGTTAAAGCATAACGTTATATTATTTGCTATATTGAGTAGGTTGTTGGCAATACTTGGTGTTGTATATTGCAAATTTCTCATACAATATACAACATACTATATACACCATATGCTATAGTTTAGAAATTTTAGGCGTTTTTATAAGAAATCCTCTTTACTTAGCCGATACATCTGTGTATAATTCCCCCTGTTATGGCTGAAAAAAAGGAAATTACAAAAACTAAAGAAGAACCCAAAGAGGAAAAAATTATGGAGACTCTTGAAGTTACTCAAGAAGTTAAGGTAGAAAATCCTATTAAAAAAGTTGAAAAAACCGAGGATATAGTTGATTTAAACGATTCTTTTAGGGTAGGAGATACCGTTAAGGTTTTTTATAGAATAATAGAAGCCGGCAAAGAACGAATACAGCCATTCGAGGGAATTGTAATTGCCAAAAAAGGCAAAGGCGTTTCTAAGACTTTTACGGTTCGTAGAATTGGTACTGGACAAATAGGTGTTGAAAGAATATTTCCTGTATATTCTCCTAGAATTAGTTCTATTGAGGTTATAAGACATGGTAGCGTTAGAAGGTCTAAATTATATTATTTAAGATCTAAGCAAGGCAGAAGAGAGACAAAGATAAAAGAGAAGATTACCTCTAAATAAATAATTTTTTGTGTTCTATTACAATATCCCTGTTTTAGTATTTAAAAAGGTTGGTTTAACTCCCAAAGAGTGTATAAACGAGCAAAAAAAGAGTAGGGGAGTGAATTATTTTCATTTAGGTAATCTGGACCCTATGGCCGAAGGGTTACTCGTTTTAATACCTTTTGCTTTTAGATTTTTAGAAGGCTTTTTAAAAAACTTTAAGAAAGAATATTATTTCTCTGTATTACAAGGTATTAGTACCGATAGCCATGATTTACTTGGCTTAATTATAAATTACGACGTTAACTGTTCCAGAATAACTGACAAAAACTTTAAAGAGATTATTGAAAAAATAAAAAAACAAAGATTGCAATCTCCTCCAAAAATTAGCTATAAAAACTTAAATACTCAAAATAAGAGAATAAATTTTTTAAATGGTATTAATTTACCGAATTTGCCTAATAAAAAAGTTTGCATTTATAGCTTTGACTATATTGGACATAAAGTAGTACACAAAAATAGGCTTATGTCTTATATTAGAGCAAATTTTAGGCCTCTAAAAAATGATTTTAGACAAAAAGAAATTTTTGAAAAATATAAAAGCTTATATACAAAATTTCCTGAAAATTTTATAATTTACGACTTTAGAGTTAAAGTATCTTCCGGATTTTATATTAGATCTTTAGTTCGTGATATAGGAACCATATTAAATATACCTTTAACCGTGTATAAATTAAAACG
>Ga0210057_1000557_pt1 | contig 61288 bp, 49 predicted proteins | sample CryGeyCG2114_010_2_FD_183968 | JGI IMG/M metagenome (GOLD analysis project Ga0210057, IMG submission 183968) | Groundwater microbial communities from aquifer - Crystal Geyser CG10_big_fil_rev_8/21/14_0.10 (SPAdes) (version 2) | ecosystem: Environmental > Aquatic > Deep subsurface > Groundwater ...
GTATCGCTGTTGGACTCATTTTTGTTCACGCGATATCAGTTTTTTTTGCAGTACCTTTCCTCGCCCTCTACACATACCTTCATCGTGAGACATTTAAGATTCACCGAAGAGACATTGTAATTTTTAGTAGTGTTGCAGTAGTCGGATTCTTTTTTGCCGCACATATTCTTCACCTCTCCCCCATACCGGCCTTTATTCGCTTACTACATATGATTACTTTCCCGTACGGGTGGGGAGTGGTAGAAATGCAAAATAGTTACACGGAGTTTTATAGTACAACCGGTGTATTCCTATCACTACTCGGAGTGGCATACCTCCTACAACATAAACAACGTCGTTACTACGCATGGTATCTACTGTGGCCACTCACACTCCTTATAATGATATTGGTGTTTAGACTTACTCATTATTCATTACTTTCTCCTTACCAACGTAACCTATACTACCTCGCCCTTTCGCTACCTCCATTATCTGGGCTTGGTACATATTATGGATACCGCCTCTATTCTAAATGGCTCAAAAATACACGGGGTGAACCATATACGGCGCAGCTAGTAACTCTCCTCGCATGTATCTTGTTGTATGGACTTTTTGCAAACTACACAACACTTCCTACATTAGCTCATACATATCAACCAATTACAAAAGAAGACTATGGTGCTTTGCAATTTATTGGTACATTACCCGAAGGGCAAGTGATGGCGGAAGCATTGCCCTCGATTGCGATCTATCCCATTTCAAAACATGATCCCGTTGCATCGCTTGCTTTTGACGGAAAAAGAGAAATCAATGATACATTTATGTACGAGGAAAGCTGCGCTGAAAAGAGAGATGCTGCCTTTAAAAATCCACAAGTGCGCTATCTCCTTTCCCGAGTAAAGCTGTACTGTGGCTGGGTACAAATATACGCAAAAAAACGTTATGTCTATGACCTCCACCCCTAAAATAAGCGTCGTTATCCCCTGCCACAACGAGGCGGGAGGAATTGCACATTGTATACAGAGTGCTTATGGTGCATGTAGTAAGGCAAACCTAACAGTAGAAATTATTGTAGTAGATAATGCCAGCACAGATAACACAAAAATACGTGCGCAAGAAGCGGGCGCGCGAGTAGTGAGTGAAGCACAGATCGGCTACGGGAGAGCTCTTCGTCGAGGGTTTGCTGAAGCACATGGGGATATTATTATTTTTGGTGATGGCGACACCACCTACGACTTTAATGAGATTCCTCGTTTTGTATCGCTTCTTAAAAACGCTGATTTTGTGACGGGTGAGCGGCGCTACCTTGCGCCGCGATCGATGCCCCCACTTCATAAATATATAGGGAGACCACTTTTTGCATTTATCATACGTTACATTTTTGGTGTGCCTGTTTATGATTCACACTCAGGATTTGGGGCTATTAAAAAGAATACTTTGCAACAATTAGTACTGACGAGCACAGGAATGGAATTTGCTTCAGAAATTTTAATCACTGCATATCGCAATAACGTACAAATCCTTAGCACTCCCATTTACTATGCACCCCGGATTGGGAAATCAAAATTACATACTTTTCGTGATGGATTACGACACTTACACTACATGGGGAAAGCTCTCCTCCTCCCATGAAAATAGCCATCTTTCATAACTTTCTTGATAATATCGGGGGTGCAGAAAAAACAGACCTACTTATAGCGCGCGAGCTCGGTGCAGACATCTACACCACTAATATCGATGTATCCAAAATTAAGGCTATGGGATTTTCTACCGATAATATTTTCTCCATAGGACATGTACCAATTAATGCTCCTTTTCGTCAGGATGCTACCAGTTGGCACTTTAGTCGTCTTAATCTCAAAAAAAAATACAACGCATACATCATAGCTGGAGATTGGGCACTCTCGGGAGCAGTCCACAATCATCCAAATGTATGGTACGTATACTCACCAAGTAGAGAGCTTTGGGACCTCTATCCATATACCCGAAAAAATTTAGTTCCACGGCATGGGCGTTTCCTCTTTGATATATGGGTACACTATCATCGCCACAAGAGCCACAAACTCTTACCGTACGTGGATAAAATTATTGCTACGTCCAATACAGTTAAGGATCGTGTCAAACACTACTTAGGTAAAGAGAGTACGGTCCTCTATCCGCCTATCGACACAAGTTTGTATAGGACTGGTGAAGATTATGGATATTGGCTCTCTGTAAATCGTTTAATCACCCACAAACGTGTTGATATACAAATTCAAGCATTCGCACAACTACCAAAAGAAAAACTCGTTATTGTTGGCAGTTATGAAAAATCTAAACACTTTGATCGATATGCTCAATATATCCACAGCATCCTCCCATCAAATGTAGAGATACGAAGCTGGGTGTCTGATGAGGAACTCCGTTCTCTCTATGCACACTGCCATGCTTTTATTACCACCTCATTTAATGAGGACTTCGGGCTTACTCCTCTTGAGGCAATGGCATCAGGTAAGGCAGTTATTGCACCAAAGGAGGGTGGCTATAGAGAAACAGTTACCACAGAAACGGGCACCCTCCTTAATGAACTCTCCTCATCATCATTAATTACCGCTATACAAACATTTCCAAAAAATACTACTGGGTACACCGATGCATGTATACACCGCGCACAACAATTTGACATACAACAGTTTTGCCCACTTCTCGAGAGACATATCCTTCATGCATAGTACAAATAACCAGCCTGTATGGATACTATGCACTAAACAAGAGGCTCGGTACTTTAAAAAAATTTCTATTTCCGTACCACGGAAAAAATTTCTAGTTATAGCATTTGATAGGATTGTGAGTGCACAACTCACTCAAGATGGAATTCATCACCTCTGTGCAGACACAATATTGACAGAGCATATTCGACGCGAAATACTCACCTCGTCAAACCAACAGTTAGTGCGTTCATATAATGTACTCACACAACAACTTGAACAAGAACATACACCTCAGCTACTGGGAGATTTTTTTGATGCGGTTAAATACCAAAAGTTTTCAGAGTTCGCCACTATCCTGTACTACTACACCTCCATACAAATACTAGTTGCCACACTTAGACCAAAGCAAGTAGCCTTTTTTACCCCTCTTTCTCTTGTTACGATCTTACTCAAAGATATATGCGCCCAGTCTAGCATTGACACCTACGCTGCGTCATTACCTGTTGTACACCAGTTAAAAACAGTCTGTGATACAAAACTTCCTTTTTTGACAAAACAAAGGGGGGTAAGAGATAGAATATACACATACGCAAAAAACATGTTCTCGTCTGCCCCAATCAAGCATACGGGGACACGAGTGCTCCTTACTCCCTGCGACAATCAAAAAACATTTACGAATGTAATACAGGGATTACATTCATTTAAAATTGAGCCAGCGATGCTATACGAACCACTGCATCCCTCTCTACACTGGAACTCTCGCGAAGCAATAGAACGCTATCCTCATCTATGTACCTATACGATGAGAGGTACTCCACCCTCATCCCAACAAAAATCTTTGCGCCTTCATGAATCACCAGAGATGTTTAATTCCTGGATAGAAACGCTATTCAGCGTACTCCCTAAAAAAACACTCCCGTCTATAATCCAGCACACCCGGCATTTTGGTTTATGGAATTGGTACCACTACTTCATAGACATACGCAATAAATTTGAACACGAAATGGCCCGCATACAGCCAAGTATTTTTTTTGGTGATAATTTTTATGATATGGTCACTCGCACAGGTATAGCATGCGCACACCGCCATATGATTAAAAGTTACGCTGTCACCAAATTACACGAGGAGCTATTTTCATCACCATACCCACCTCAAAACATTCTTGATAAATATATACCATACGCTGTAGGAGTACACACTCAGACTGCGGCTCAAAAAGTTTCTATGCACACCCTCGTAACTAATACACTTCAGGCACCCATCACAACACTATTAGAACATCTCACAAACATCGATAAATACAAAGTGTCTCACCATAAAAACAACGGGATTACAATACTATTTACAAGCCAACAACATCTCTATACATTTGATTACATACGTATTGTCGCACAGGCAATTAAAACACTATCAACACGTTACCCAACGACCCAAGTAACGATGCTCGTACGCCCTCACCCTGTAGAATATACATTTTGGTATACATATACACTCCGGCGCTACAAGCGATTAGGAATAAAAGTTGATAAATCAAAGTCACTTGGAGAGGTACTGGCACATGCTGATGTTATAATTACTTCTCACTCTTTTACAGCTTTTGAAGCATTGGAACAACAAAAAAAAGTTATTTTACTTAGTTTTTCTCGCTTAGCTGTTGAGCCAGACATTCTTCTCTATCGACCAACAGAATTTTTCCACCCTCTTTGTACAGAAGTGCACACTCCAGAAGAGCTCGTAAACACACTCCGATCGCTCATACAAAAACAGCAATGAGAGTACTACTCATCACATCAACAGACTCATCGTATCTAGGGGGAGAAGTAACCTACCTAAAAAACCTTGCCCCAGCCCTCACAGAGCACGGCGTTGATATCCGTGTCTTAGTGCTCAGCACACAAGCAGGCATGAGAAATGATTTTATAGACAATCCCTGTTTCCGGACGATACATATTTGTAACCCCTATACGTATAGGGGACTCTTTGCAAAAAATCTTATATACCCAAAACTCTACACAGCTCTTCGCAGAGAACTAAAGGATTTTTCTCCAGATGTACTACACTTCCATACTGTATTCTTCCTAAAGACAGTGCTCCTCGCAACTCGAACTATCCCTAAAGTCCAGACATTCCACGAGATGTCACTCCTTGATCCATTTTATCCACTCTTCTTCTCTGCCGGAGAGCACCGCACCTATCACGGGAAGCCTACCCTGAGTGCAGCTAAAAAAATCGGCATCAAACGGAGAACCATTCTCATCGATTACCTACTCTTTGGAGACCACTCCTGGAGTAAAAAAATGATTACCGCGTTTCTCTGTCCATCTCGTCACCTCCAGAGGGAGGCCGAAAAACGCAGACTAGTCCCCGCACTCCATGTACCCTACTTTTACACAGCACGGGTGAAGAGCACTCACGTACCCAAAACCGCTCAATTACTATTTGTCGGTAGATTAGAAAAAATAAAAGGAGTAGAATTCCTCCTAAGGGCACTCCCTCAGATACTAGCAACAGTACCTCACACAGAACTCACCATCATAGGAGACGGACCTGAGGATAAACAACTAAAGGAACTCACTCGTACCCTCTGTGTAACTAACGCCGTCCGCTTCCTCGGGTGGATACCAAATGAAGAGATAGCAGACTACTACCAGCAAGCCTCCGCTGTTGTTATACCGAGCATCTACCCAGAGGTTAACCCTCTGGTAGCACTTGAGGCTATGGAGGCAGGTGTACCCATCGTTGCATACCGATCTGGTGGATTACCTGAGATGGTAGAGCATAAAGTAAGTGGACTGCTGGTAGAGACCTTCAGCATCCCTAGTCTTGCCGACGCTTGTATAAGACTGTGCGCAGATCCCCTCTATGCCAGAGCGCTGGGTAAAGCGGGACGAGAATTACTAGAGCAACGGTATACAAAAAAACAGCATATTGATAGACTAATGGCCATCTATGACTCCTCCATTAAAGTTCGTGCAGTACCTCAAAACTCACGTATCAATTTTTAAACAGGGGCGTCGTGCGGCACTCTTCCCTCCAACCTTAGTGATAAAGCCAGAGGGAGCACACGTACTCGTCCTCTCCCCTCACTTTGATGATGAAATTATTGGATGTGGAGGTACCTTGTATAAACATATCCAAGCAGGTGACAGGGTCTCAGTTGTCTACCTCACTGACGGAACAAACGGGACACCAGACATCCAAGACAAAAAGGAAGCGGGACAGATACGCAAAAAAGAATCAGTAACAGCTACGGAGTCACTCGGTATTACGGATCTCTATTTCCTAGACGAGATTGAGGGACACATAGACACAAATCCAAAAACAGTAGTACATCTCCGACAGCTCATACAGAAGCTCCACCCCACTCTTATATACCTCCCCTGGTTTGGGGAGAACCATAGTGATCATCGAAAAATAAATCGAATCTTTTTTGAGGGCACTCAGAGTATGGTGCCGCAGTGCAACATAGCTGCGTATGAAGTATGGACGCCACTACCCCCTAATATAATCGTTGACATAGGGACCGTCTTTGAGAAAAAAATGGAGGCTCTCGAGTGTTTCAAAAGCCAACTCAAACACAACAACTACCGCAGAGTAGTATCGGGGCTCAACGCTTACAACAGTAGATACTGCCTTAATGGAGAGTCATATGCAGAAGCCTTCTTGTACTTACCCATACGTGATTACTTGAAAATCCTTACTACTTATAAAAATGTTTGACATCAATATAAAAGGAGAACAGATAACCATTAGGGAATATCAAGACGGAGACGAAGAAAAAATCGTGCAACTTCTTAGGCAGACTTTCGGTAATCACTGGTCACTTGAATATTGGCAATGGAAGTATAAACAAAATCCATATGGCTCTCTTATCTTCGTCGCCTACAACTCTCAAAATGAGCTCATCGGACATATTGCGTGTCAGATTATGCAGGGAATAGAGGGAGGGGAAACAAGGAGCTTCCTCTACGCATGCGATAATATAGTCACAGAAAAATATAGAGGAAACGGTATCTCTAGTATATTTATTCGCCTTCTACCAAAAGATGTACTCGTGTTTGGATTTCAAAATGCGAAGGCTCTCTCTGTAACTAAAAAATATGAGAAAGAATATTCATCACCATTACACTTCTTTAAAATTCCGATTTTCAGTAAAAAAGTAACCCTTGGCCAGAGGATGAGAAAGTCCATATTAAAATTAACTATCTCCTCTTTTGAAATTAAAGAGGTATCTGATGACAATCTACTAGTCCTCGACAGTCTATGGGAGAAGAAAAAAAATGAACTGGAAGAAAGCGTCGTACGAGATAAAAAATACATCCTCTGGCGCAATTACTTAAATCCAAACCGTATGCCGGTATACGCCATTCATAATAAAAAGGATTGCGTAGGATACTTCTCACTGAGCCGCAGAGGCTCTATCTGTTATATTACAGATATACTACTCATGGATCAGTGGGTATCAGTCCCCTTGATCTCATCTATAGAAAAATTCATCACAAAGCTACACACTAAAGACGTAACCCTTATCAGTACTGACATCAAAATACAGACGACTCTTCTAAAGAGTGGATATATAAATCAGGATAGTATCACAATGTCAATCGCCGTACTCACAAAAAAAGGAACCTTGCCCGCTCATCCTTATGTAACTTACGCAGATTCTGATCTCTTCTAATTACAGGCTCCTACCATCTAAATACCGCCGTCCCCCACCCTAATCCTGCACCAAAACCACAGAGAACAACGACATCGCCTTTCTTTATTTTTCCTTCAAAAAGAGCTTCATGAAGCGCAATCGGAACAGATGCCTCTGAAGTATTCCCGTAGCGATGAATATTCATATATGTCTTCTCAAGAGGGAGCCCTAGATTCTCCATAATAGCAGTGATAATATTTTTATTTGCTTGATGGAGGATAACAAAGTCAATATCAGAGATACTGAGGTGAGCTTCTTCTAGACTAAACCGTATAGTCTTAGGCACCTCTCTCACAGTGAAATCAAAAATTTCCTTCCCCTCTATACGACTCCCTAAAGATGTATCTTCGTACACACTTTTCTCTCTTAGTGATGCAATCCCTCCAAAAGGGAGATGGAGAATCCCTGTAGTAGTAACGTCATTGCCCATGTCACAAGAGAGAATGCCTTTTCCTTGAGGACACTGCTCAAGAACAACTGCGCCAGCTCCATCCCCAAAAAACACAGCCTTAGTCCGCTCTCTCCATTTAAAAGCACTCAACAGAGTCCCGTAAGAACAGACCCCTGCAACAAGAATTTTTTTATACGTTCCATCAGAAATAAATTTGGATGCAGTAATGAGTGCCGTCATAAATCCCTGACATCCATTTCGAATATCAAACACGCTCGCCCGTGTCGCCCCGAGTTTCTTTTGAACAATCGCGGTGGTTGCGGGGGATGAAAGATCCGGTCCAGACAGTGCCACAATGATAAGATCAATATCGCTTGCGATACTTGCGGAATTTTGTAGCGCCTCCCGTGCAGCATGCACGACAAGATCAGAAGGGAGCTCGTTTTCTGCCGCGACCCTGCGCTCATGGATTCCTATCTTCTCTCGAATCCACTCATCCGAGGTATCAATAAAACGCGTCAAATCTTCATTAGTAACAACTTTCTCAGGAACATACATCCCTGTTCCTGTGATACGACATGAGTGAGTATTCTTCATTTATTACATTGAGAGACCTCCGTCTATTTTAATAGATTGTCCGGTGATATAGTTCTCTTCATTTGTCAGTAAAAAGTACACGAGTTCTGCGACACTACGTGGAGAACCAAAGCGCTTTTGTGGAATCATTGAGAGCATACGCTCCTGCAGAGGCAGGGGAATAGATGAGACCATACGAGATTCAATCAACCCTGGACTGACAGCATTGACACTTACCCCATACTTCGCCATATCTCGCGCAAGAGCTTTTGTAAAACCAATGAGCCCTGCTTTACTCGCAGAGTAATTACTTTGTTGATTATTACCAATCTCACCGCTTAACGAAGCAACAGTTACAATCCTTCCACGACTCTCTTTGATTAAATGAAGAAAAGCGCGTGTTAAAGCAATCGTCCCTATTAAATTTGTACTAATAACCTTCTCGAAATCATTCCACCCAAGAGTATCAAGGGCACCATCTTGTTTTATCCCAGCATTATTGACTAAAAAATCTACCCCTCCATAATTTGTTTGTACATACTCTACACAGTTAGCTACTGACTGTTGGTTAGTTATATCGAGCTGAACATACGATACATTTGCACCAAGAGGCTCTTTCACGGGATGGGAAAGATACGTACCAATAACCTGTACCTTATGTTCAATAAGATATTGGGTAAGTGCTGAGCCAATATCCCCTGTTGCCCCCGTTACTAAAGCACGCTTCATTATTCCCTCATACTAATGGGGATGCACAAAATCAGCAACTGACTTAGTGATACCCTCAGCATCGAGACCAAAATGCGTCAACAGCTCATTCGGCTCACCCGACTGACCAAACACATCAGGTACTCCAATACGTCGAATAGGTACTGGATATTGTTCCGAGAGTAATTCAGTGATTGCACTACCCAAGCCTCCAAGAGCCTGATGCTCTTCCACAGTAACTACTCGTCCGGCCGTACGTGCAGCAGCAAGAATTGACTCAGCATCTAAGGGCTTAATGGTATGAACATTAAGTACCGAGGCTCGAATTCCTTTTTCCATAAGCATACGCGCAGCAAGAACTGATTGATACACTAAGACCCCGCAAACAATAATAAGTACATCAGGATCTTTTGGTTGAAGGAGGAGGTTTGCTTTGCCAATAGTAAACGGAGTGTCGTCAGTTGTTACAATAGGACTCTTTTCTCTCGCAAGTCGAATATAGACCGGGCCTTTATGTTGAGCGGCGGCAACTGTTGCCTTACGTGCCTCAATAGTATCGCAAGGGACAATCACGGTCATACGTGGAATTACTCTCATAATAGCAATATCTTCTATTGCCTGATGGGTACCACCATCAGGACCAACAGACACTCCAGCGTGCGAACCAGCAATTTTTACATTCTGATCGTTGTAGCAGACGGTTGTACGAATTTGTTCCCAGTTTCTCCCTGGGCTAAACATTGCGTAAGAGGTAATAAAGGGAACCTTCCCCATCGCTGACATCCCAGAGGCAACAGCAGCCATATTTTGTTCACCAATTCCCATTTCAATAAAACGATTTGGGTATTTTTTTGAAAATGCGAGTGTTTGGGTTGATTCAGTCAAATCTGCGCAAAGTGCCACCACGTGTGGGTTAGTGTCTCCTGCGATTACTAATCCTTCACCATAACCCTTGCGTATTGGTGTTTGTTCAACCCCAACCTCAAAAAGGTGCGGATTGAGCTTAAGATTTTGGTTAAGTTCATTCATGTTCACTTTTTATTTTTCCACCCAACGTACGTAACTCATCTAATGCTCGCCTCCCCTCTTCTTCAGATGGTGGTTTGCCATGCCATTCAAATTTACGCTCAAACTCAGGTACCCCCTTACCAGGAATTGTATACGCAATTAACACGCTTGGTTTTCCAAACACCGCTTTTGCTTGCTCTACCGCATCATGGATATCCTCAATACTATGTCCACCAACCTCAATCACATGCCAATTAAATGCTTCAAACTTATCACGCAGTGGATCAAGTGGCATTATAGTCTCTGTGTATCCATCAATCTGTATGTAGTTGCGGTCAATAATAGCAATGAGGTTATGGAGTTTCTCTCGTGCACCAAGTTGTACCGCCTCCCACGTTTCTCCACATTCTAACTCCCCATCAGACATGAGTGTGAAGAAAAAACGCTCTGAGGGGCTTCCTGTATCAATACGGTCTGCAAGTGCCATACCAACGGACTGAGAGAGACCTGAGCCAAGTGGCCCAGAACTTGTCTCTAAGCCTGGGAGCCACTCACGATGAGGATGTCCTTGGAGGCGCGAACCAAATTTTCGTAAAGTCTCGAGCTCTTCAAGCGGAAAGTACCCAGAATGTGCCATTGAGGCATACAACACAGGACAAATATGACCATTAGAAAGGACTACCCTATCACGTCCCTCCCAAAAAGGATTTTTTGAATCATGTTTAAGTCCATGGAAATAGAGGTAGGCAAAAATATCTGCCATTCCTAATGGTCCAGCAGTGTGTCCAGAGCCTGCGTGGACCAGCATCGTTATAATTGATTGGCGTATAGCGTTTGCCTTTTCCTCTATGAATTGAATTTTTTCATCATGTAGATGTGCCATGCGAAAGTGTATCGTTGAATGCGTTCCAACGAGTAACAATATCCTCACTACGAAAGAGTGCTGAACCAACTACAAATGCAGTTGCGCCAGCGTCTCTTAGTGACGAAATAGTATCGAGAGTAACGCCACCATCAATAGTAATTGTAGCACTTGGGTACAGAGCTCGCAATTCTTTAATGCGATTAAAAATTTTTTCATCCAGCAGACGTCCTTGTCCACCAATTTCTGCAATACCCATTAACTGAATATGCGAAAGTTTTTGTGTATACGGACGCAAAACTTCAACAGGTGTGTCCATACACAGTGCAACACCCAAGCGCGCGACCGAATGTTCCATAGTATCAACCAAAGACTCGAGTACATCAGTTGCTTCATAGTGGACAATGATGCGATCAGCAACTGATGTCCACGCTACAATCTCACCCTCCGGATGTTCCACCATTAAATGTGCCTCTATCTTTACTTTACCCTCCACAGAGTTAAGGAGGTCAGGCTCACGCCATGTCTCGGGGTGTGCAAATAACCCATCGCACACATCTACCTGTACCCATGGCGCAAAATCTTCGACTAAATGAATTTTTTTTCTTACCTCATCGAAAGAAGTCTCAAGAACTGCCGGAATAATACGTGGGCTAGAACTCATGCTCCTCATCTGACTTAGTGTTATCTAACTTACTGTTGCGTCGACTATGTCTATCATCATTTGAAAACTCGGTGTTGAGCCAAGCAATAACAGCTTTCTTTGCTTCTTCCGAAGTGAGGAAGCGTGCACCAAGAGACAAGACGTTAGCATTATTATGGAGGCGTGAAAGATGAATAATATGTTCATCGTAGTGGTAAAGAACCGCGGCGCGCACATGAGGATAACGGTTGGCACACATTGCCTCACCCTGACCAGATCCTCCAATAACTATACCTCGGCACTCGTCCGGCGCACTTGAGACTTGTTTAGCAACAAGTGACACAAAATCAGGGTAGTCGTCATCCCCCTTTTCCTCATAGGCACCCTCATCTTGTACTGTATAGCCTTGTTCCTTCAAGTGCTCCTTCAGATCTGCCTTGAGAGCAAAGCCAGCATGATCCGAAGCAATAAGAATTTGCATACTAATTCGCTACAAGGAGCCCAGCCTTCACTACATGGTCAATGAGTGTACGCGTGTAGCCACTCTCGTTGTCATACCATGCCAACACTTTTACTAAATTACCAATAACACGAGTAGAAGAGAGGTCTGCAATGGAAGCATAGGGAGTATTTAAAATATCGGAAGAAACGAGTTGTTCATTAGTAACAGTAAATATACCCTTCCACCGAGGATCCTCTGAAGCAGTAGTGAGGAGTGTATTTACTTCCTCTTTTGTAGTATCACGCTTTGCGATAAACGTAACATCAGCAATTGACCCAACAAGAACTGGTACACGCAGAGCAATACCATCAAACTTCCCTACTAAGTCAGGGATTGCTTGTGTGACTGAAATTGCTGCGCCCGTTGATGAGGGGACAATATTTTGAGCTGCGGCCCTACCACGACGCCAGTCTTTGGCATCTGGAGCATCAACTAATTTTTGTGTTGCGGTATATCCATGCACAGTATTAAGCATAGCGCGCTCAATACCTACAGTCTCATGGAGAATTTGTATCAATGGACTTGCCGCATTAGTAGTACAGGATGCGTTTGAGGTAATAGCACAGGTAGGAATACGATCTTCATTTATACCCATTAATACAGTTGCTCCTTGCACAGCTCCTGTAGTATCCTCTTTACCTGGTGCAGAAATAACAACACGCTTAGCTCCACCGGTAAGGTGCGCATGTGCCTTATCGTAACTCTCAAAAAGACCCGTGGACTCTACTACGACTGTTACCCCAAGTTGCCCCCATGGTATATGGCTTGGATCCTTTTCATTTACCACACTAATGTCCTTACCATCAACTACGAGCACCCCTTCTCGTGTAGTAACAGTAAATGGAGCTTTTCCATAGGCGGTGTCGTATGAGAGGAGATAGGCAAGATTCTCTAAGTTACCGAGATCATTAATCGCCACCACCTCAATATCAGGATGATTGTGTGAAAGGCGGAGGAATGCTCGCCCAATACGTCCAAATCCATTAATACCGACACGGATTTTTTGATTCTGTTCCATGTAAGTATTGTACCCAGAATATCTATCCAACACCACCCTTGCCTTTGTGTATTGTTAAACATCTGATGTTTAACATATAATAGAGACTATGAGAAGAACAGCTATCGTTCCTGGGGAGTATTATCATATTATTAACAGAGGGGTTAACAAACAAAAACTCTTTATTGATAAGCGAGACTACACACGTTTTTTATTCTCTCTCTTATATTTACAATCACCAATAACATATACTAATTTAGGGAGACAGGTATCATACTTTGTTAAACATCAGATGTTTAACAATTCTGAAAAAGGAGAGCGCGAAATTCTTGAAAGTCGTTCTGTGTTTTTACATACTTTTTGTATTATGCCAAATCATTTTCATCTTATACTATCCGAAATAACTGAGGGTGGTATCTCTCGTTATTTACAACGGATCCAAAATAGTTATGGGAAATATTTTAACACTCGCTATGGAAAGAGCGGTCATGTATTTCAAGGAGTATTTCGTTCTGTGCACATAGAAAGTAACGAACAATTGCTGCATACATCTGCGTATATCCACAAAAACCCTAAAGAAATGGCTCACACTAAGCTCTCTCTAGAGGAATATCCATGGTCAAGTTATAGGGATTACGTAGAAAAAAATCGGTGGGGAAAACTACTCGAACAAACTCTCATTCTTGATCAATTTAAAACAAAAGAAGAATATCGTACCTTTGTCAGGACAAGTAACGCAAAAGAAATAGAGGCAAATAATATGGAATGTTAAACATCAGATGTTTAACATTTAGGATAATATACGTTCTCGTAACAATTTAACGAGTGTTGCTGGATTACCACTCCCTTTACTCTCCCGCATAGCTGCCCCTACAAGGAATTGGAGAGTTTGCTCTTTCCCCCCACGAAACTCTGCAACAACTTCAGGATTACTGGCAATAACCTTCTCCACAATGAGCGAGAGTGCCTCTTCATCATGAACTTGGAGGAGACCCTCTCTCTCCGCAAGTGTCCGTGGATCTCCTCCCTCCTTAACCATAAGCATAAGGATATTTTTTGCCCCCCGTGAGGAAAGTTCATCCTCTGCTACCATACGGATAAGCTCTGCAAACACTCTGGGAGTTGGAAGTGTTGTGGTAGTATCTCCCTTTTGTATCCCTATCAGATCAGAGGTAATGTAGTTAGAGGCAAGCACTAAGAGTTTCCCCTCTGATGCAAGCTCCTTAGATACTTCATCAAAAAATGAGAACCACTCCTTATCTGCAACATATAACTCAACATCCTCCGACTTAAGACCGAGGGAGATCAAACGTTCACGTTTACTCCACGGGAGCTCTGGTAAGGTATCATCTAAATTCTCAAATTCAGGAATTTGACTTATCCAAAGTTTTGGTACATCAGGATCGGGGAAATAGCGATAATCGTGTGACTGCTCCTTTGAGCGTTGAGTAAAGGTCTCCCCTTTTTCCTCACTCCAGCCACGTGTCTCTTGTGCGATAGATTCTCCTGCCTCTAGCGCTTTGGTATGTCTCTCAATTTCACATTCAATTGCACGCTCAACAGAACGAAATGAGTTAAGATTTTTTATCTCAACCTTTGTTCCTAATTGTTCTGAACCTTCAGGTGCTATAGAAATATTTGCTTCTACGCGCATCTCACCCTTCTCCATATTTGCCTCAGAGACACCGAGTGTGCGGAGTAAAAGTTGAAGTTCACGAGCAAAGTGCGCAGCCTCAGTCGCACTGTGGATTACGGGCTCAGTCACTAACTCCATAAGAGGAACTCCTGAGCGGTTGAAATCTACTAAACTCACTGCTCCCTCATGCACAGAGCGAGCGGTGTCCTCCTCAAGATGAACTCGGGTAAGTGCTACACCATCGAGCGTACCACCAGAGACCAGTGGGTGTTCATATTGACTCAGTTGATACCCCTTAGGAATATCGGGATAAAAATAATTTTTACGATCAAATTCAGTAAAGTCTGCGAGCGTACCGCCAACAGCGGTGCCCACACGGAGCACATGCCTCACCGCCTCTTGATTGATTGTTGGGAGCGTCCCTGGGTGACCCATACACACCGGACACACGTTTACATTTGGGCGCACCTCATTAGGATCATTCTTAGAGGAGCAGAACATTTTGGTAGCCGTCTTAAGCTCCGCGTGAACCTCCATCCCAATTGTGGGGATATACTTCATACAGGTCGGATTATAACACTACCCGGCACTAGCGCCAGCATCAGCCGCGGGAGCTGCTTGGACTGGGGTAGGCGCAGGAGTCTCTGGAGCTGGACTTGGTGTTGGAGGGGTGGCTGCTGGAGTCGATTCGGGAGCTGCTTCAGGAGGAGTTGTTGCTGGTTCTGGAGGGACTATGTCGGGACTTAGCTCAGGAGTTGGCGGTGTATCTCCTTCATTAGGAGGAGTATCTCCTTGGTCACTCGTGCCCCCACTCTCATCAACTGGCGGAGTAACACTCCCCCCTCCTGTGCCTGTTGTGGAAGCTGTAGTACCATCACCCCCGCTCGTATCAGCACCTGTGTCAGTACTACTGCCAGTAGCGCCACCACCGCCTGTGTTACCATCACCTGTTGCTACCGGAGGAGTACTGTTATCGATGGCGCTCGAACACACACCCGCACTAGTGCTAATAGAGCCACCATTGATATGTAAACAATACGGTTCACCTGTCTGTTGATCAAAGAGTGTGATACCACTGCGATTACTTGGGGTACCAATAGTTGCTTGCCCACGCACCTCTAAGTTCTCTACCACCAAAGTGCCGTCCTCATCGATAGACCATTTACCTGAAGCGCTTTGGATTGCTTTAACATTAAGGATAGGAAAGTTGTTGAGATCAACTGGTCCAAGTGCCTTAATACTCCCCGTCTTTTCATCAAGTGTCCAGTATGAGCCCTCAATAACCCCTTGAGCAATCTTTGAGTCTAAGTGGTAGTAAGAAAGATTTACATATACCAAGATACTCCCCACACCGTTCTGCTGGTCTGAACTAGAATTAAACGTCTCAAGCGCGATACCTACAATAGCTCCAGTTGAGGTAGCCCTCATACCAACCCCGCGTACCGACGAGATACTAATACGATCACCAGGCTTAATGTTGCCACCTTCAAGAGAAACCTTGGTAGGTACTCGCCCAGCAAGTGCTATTGCTGGCTTGTGTGCAGGATCAAGTGCTGCACCACCTAGGCGGACTGGCCCCTCATCAGTAAGAACAACTCCTGGTGCTGTTGCAACAATACCTATTAAATTGTTACGATTTGCTAGGTCAGCCTTGCGTACTGTCTTGTTTGTACTCACATCAATCATTGCGATATCACCCGGCTCCATCGGCTCAGAAGATGGGTACTCTTCAGCAACGTCTGCACACCCTGATCCAGAATCAGCACACGTACCAGTGATATCTATGTTTCCTTGGAAGTTTGCTGCCTTCCCCGACTTCCCCTCAACATACAAACCATAACCCGTTTGGGACACAAACGCGCCGGCATATTTGGAATCGTTTCCACTGGTTGTCGAGGCAGCAAAGAATGCCATAGGGGTTGTGGTCCCTGAACCAATAAACGAGGTCGTTTGGTCAATTGTTAAATAAACACCAGAACCACCTCCCGTATCAGGCCGCATACCTTGAATAGTAAATAATCCCTCATTGGAACGCATATAGGTTCCACCTTTTGTTACTGAGCTGTAGTTTGCTGCGGTAGAGTCTAGGAGGTAGAGTTCCCCATACCCACCAGTATTAGTAAACACTGCATTTCGTGTATTTAAACGAGATGTCGTTCCGACACTAAAGAACCCACTAGTATCCCAGCTCCCTTGACCACTACCACTACCGAAGTATGCTGTTCCACTGTTTGTAATCCCCGTAGTAGACGCATAGGGGAAGATGGATGCAGAGGTGGTGGTAGAAACAATGTTGCCACCCACAAAGAGACCACTGGAGATATACCCTGCTCCGTGTACGGAGAAGAGACGTGCGGGAGTAGTTGTGCCGATGCCGACATTGCCTCCAAAATAATTTGTCCCTGTTTGTGAATATAAGGCATAGTTAGTGGTTGCGCCAGACGCAGTAGTCCAAATGCCATAGTTAGTATCTGCTGTTCCCGAAGTAGTAAAGTAGCCACCATAATGAACAGTGGTACCAGTGGTAGTTAAATTACCTGTTGCAGACCCATACACTCCATAACTGGTTACTGTTAAGTCTGAATTACCCGGTGATGTTTGGGCGTTTGCAAAGCGTCCACCATAAACATCTGCGGTGTTAGCTTGTCCTGAACTAATACTCGTTATTGTTAAACCAGATGAAATATCAACGTTACTACCATAAATAGCGAGGGTCTGTTTTGTAAGGTCAGCGGTATCATTGTAGGTTATATTACCGCTAATCGACGCATTACCTCCATAGACACTCAAGTCACTATTAGAACTAAAGAGTGTTGCTGAATCACCGAAGGCTAATGAACTTAACGAGAGTGAATGATCAACACCATAAATATTAGCATCAGCGGTAGAAGTTAACGTCACGTTGGGTGTAAAATTATTATAAATACTTCGAAGATTTCTAGTGGTCACACCTATACCAATAGTGCCCGAATTAGTTGTATTTGTAATATTAATGGCAGTATTATCCTCACTCGCATTATTACTATGAGTAATCGACAAAGTATTGTCCCAGTCTCCAGTTGTACTATTTAAGATATCAACAAGACTATTACCATTAGGAGTGCTTGTCCCTCCGATACCAACTCTACCGCTGTTATCAATAATAAAGTTAGTCGCTGTTGAAGACCCAACAACAAACTGATTGGAAGCAGCCCCTGCTGTCGGATTGATTGCGAAACTAGCCCACGGAGTGCTCGTGCCTATCCCCACACTACCCGTTGATGAAATAAATATTGTTGACGTAGCCTGAGCTACACCTGCGTCATTACCGACAATAAAGTATCCCTTGGTTAAGGCAGTACTCATAAACGGCATGGAACTTGTTGCTATCCACGTGGGAACACCGCCAGACACCGCGAGGATGTTGCCGTTCGTCCCCGCTACTGTTGCTTGTATCGCACCACCACCATTGCCATAGAGAACACCGTTACTTGCAAAGGTATTTGCACCAGTGCCACCGTAGGCAACAGAGAGTGTTGAAGAAGCAGATACAAGACCACCGACTGCTTGAAGAGGACCAGTAAGAGCGGTGTTGAGGTAGGTAGTGCCAGATACAGAGAGCGCTGTTGTGGAGGCGTAGGGGAAAACGGAGGCGACAGTAGAGGTGGAGACAATATTTCCTCCTACAAAGAGGTCACTGGAAATGTAGGCATCCCCGTGGACAGAGAGGAGTGCGTGCGGAGAGGTGGTACCGATACCAATATATCCAGAATCAGTAACCCTTAACCTTTCGTAACGAGTTGCCGAGCCAACAGGGGTTGTGGCAAACGAGATGTAGGCTCCCTTTGCCGTCGTTGTGTATGTTTGCGCCGCGACCATTTTAATCGAAGCACTATTTGAAGACGACATTGCGCCACTGGTCATAAATCCTCTGCCGTGCAGAGCGAACAAATCGTCGCCAGATTGAACAGCGCTCGGCGAAGAAACAGTCCCTCTAGCCTTCGCCGCAACAAAACTGCCTCCAGCTGCATCACTACTGTATTGAGTCAGAGTGACGATTGACGTAGCGACACCATCACCAGCACCACCGGAAACTATATGTAGCCCTGGATCCGGACTACTTGTCCCCACTCCGATATAACCTTTATCTGTAAGTGTAAACAATGTCTCACCAGTTGATGAAGCAATTGTAAATGGATTTACACCGGCCGCGCCAGAGACAGTGAGCGTGTTACCGGGTGTTGTCGTCCCAACCCCCACCCGATACGCAAAAGCAGAAGCAACTGTCGTACTTGTTGCCACTAGGTAATTAACAGTGGGCGAGGTAGACGAAGTAATAGTTGTACCGTCAGTGTGGAGCCACCCTTGTCCAAAAGAGCTCTGTCCGGTACCACCCTTTGCCACCGAGAGTGTGCCCGTGGTGTCAGAGAGTGCAATACCAAGAGTTGAGGTACCAGTAAGTGTGTATGTGCCAGCAGCGCTACCTAAGAGAATCTGCCCATAGGTAGGGGCCGTGGTTAACCCAGTGCCACCGTAGAGTACGCCGATGGATGATGTCGCAGAGACGAGTCCTGCGTTTGCCTGGAGGGGTCCGTCCAGTGAGCCAGCATAGAGAGAACCGCTCACACTTAGTGCTGTTGTGGAGGCATAAGGGAAAATGGATGCAACAGTAGAGGTAGATTCAATGTTCCCACCCACAAAGAGTCCGCTGGAGATATACCCTGCTCCGTGTACGGAGAAGAGACGCGCAGGAGTGCTGGTGCCGATGCCCACATTGCCCGAAGAGAGCACGCTCAACACGCTCGCTGAACTCTGCCCAATAAGTTCCATTATTTTACCCGCGCCACTTTGTGTAATGCTAATAAAAGTACTTGCCGTAGATGTTGAGTTAGCAGTATCTATACGGAGGAAGGAGGAGCTCGCAACTCCCCCTAAACGAGAGGAATCAAACGCGTTTGGCACTGTACCAATTACTTTCCTCGGAGTCATTTCAGAATCACCACTCACTGTTACACCTAAGTAGGTTGGCTCGTTCCAATTAAGAGTTTCCAACACTGTAGTAGACGCACTCCCCAGCATCACAGAAAAGAGTCCATTAGTAAGAGTTGCGCTTTGTGTCTCATCAAAGAGTGTTGTACCACCAGAACTTGCCGTATAGATACGGAAACGTATGACGTAGGTACCATCGGAAACTGCTGCGTTAGAACTATCAGTTAACTTCCCTTGATAGTTGATTTGGTAGGTAGGTGCAGCAGAGACAGCACTGGGGCTAAATGCCCACAGACCCACAACAAATAACCCCAAAACAGAGAGGGCTACTGTTCCTACCGCAAAAAATACTGCAGTAGTTCTGTGCCTTGGGTTCATCGATATTTAACTCTCCTCATTATAGAGAAAAACCTGATTTTTACTCGCAAAAATCAGGTAAAAGGGTGGATAACTGTGAGCGTTTTTATACCGGAATAAATTCGATGTCGTTCTGAACAACACCAGTTGTTAAACTCATTGTTTGTGAAGTAAATATTTTTTTATATGTTCCATCATCCTGCCGTTCTTCTACCGTTATATAGTACTGTCCCGGACGCAAAATTTGATAGAAGCGTCCGAGCTCATCAGTCACAACAGACTTCACCTCTTGAGCAATATCGGGGATAAAAAATCGGACAATAGCAAACGGCACAGGGTGTCCAGTAACAGCGTTACGTATCGCAACAACCTTATGCCTCCCCCGCCAATACACTGTTGAGCCCATAATAGTACAGTACACAAGTACAACTCCAATATTAAACACTGCGGGACTGAAGATGAGAGTAAGACACGCAGTGGCAAAACCAAGGAGGTAGATTGCATTAAAAATACGAGTACGGATTACCTCTCGTCGAGAGTGAAAGGTGATAAACCCTACCTTGTCTTTTGCATACTCATTCCAATCAAATCCGACGGGGTCAAGTGGTATATTGCGACTTACTACCTCACCCTCATTCACAATAATCTCTCCACCAAAGTAGAGGTTACTATACATTTCATCCTGTGATTTACCAGCTAAGAGGAGCGACGGGAAGCGATAATGTGTTTTTTGTGCACTTAGTGAGTAAATACCAGGGGGGAGGAAGAAGCCAAAGCGTCCATCAATGTCAGTGATAGCACTTTTGTACTCTTTTTCCCACCGAAGTGCAGTTACATATGCAGGATCAAGTGGACGTTTTGTTGCCGCGTCATACACAGTACCCCACGGCTCACGTTTACGTTTAAGCCCTAAGAACCCGAGTACTGCACCGAAGAATCGGAGTATAACGAGATATACGTCAAAAAGAGATTTTACTTGTGTAGCAGCCGCAATACCTTGCAGGGCACCTGCCCCGAGGCCAACAGCCATCACTAACGGAGAAGTAACACGAACCGCGGCTGAAGTAATTGTCCCTACACTATATCCATTGTAAACAATAAGTGTCCCCGTAATCTTTTTTAAACGCTGATTTTGATAATCAAAAAGATGTATCGTTAATGGGTACGACCCTGCGTGTAAAAATGGGATAATCGTAGCCGCATAGGTTTGCTGCGCATCATCAACACGGAGTATAAATGAGTATGATTTATGTGCAACGGGGTCTGTGATAGTAATACCAATTGTTTTAAGTACTTCTGGGAGCAAATCATAATTAATAGAAACGGTAACCGGCGTGCTTCCATCAATAGAAACAGCACCTCCAGAGAACTTACTTACCGAGCTACCTTGGATAAAATCAAATGCAAAAAGAGACCCCGAGAGTTGCCATTGTGATTGTGGAAACTGTTCAAAAATGTCTGTGGGAAGAATCTCTGTGGGACAGTCAGGTGGACAGGTTGTTTCTTCCTCATTTTCAGAAAGAAGAACGCTCCCTACCGCCGCCGCAGAATATTGATTCGTGATAGTATTACGCACATACGCGGCATAGTAGTAGGTCGTGCCGAGGGAAAGATTTGCATCAGTAGTACTCTGCCCCCCTCCTGTATATACCAAGGTTCCATCAAAAGGACCGCCAGGAAGTGACGTTGAACGAACAATCCTTACTTCTCCAAACTGAAACCCTTGTACATTTGAAGGATTGTTCCAATCTAAACGTGCACTTTTTGACGAGAGAACTCCTGTAACAGTAAAATTACTCACACCGAGAGAAAGGTATCGACATGAGCCGTCATCAACACTAGCAGTAGAGTTATAGTTTACAGCGAGAGTGTCGGTGCACCCACGAATAATTTCATTAGGGGGAGGAGTTGTTTTACAATCATTGGGACAATTTTCGTGCGTCTCGCCCGCTTCACAAATACCGTTATTATTACAGACCGCAGTGCTTGCCGCTGTTACGGTGAGAGTAACATCCACTCCATTGGTTGCAGCACGCACAGATGATGCACCAACAATTATTACGATGGCAATAATGAAAGCGAGAAAAATGTTGAGAGAAAAGGTGCTCCGTTGCATATTATTGAGCAAGAGCCGTTACTGTTAATGTCGCTGTGTAAGAACCTGCGGCCTGATTTGCAGAGGAGCCCGTCTCCGCCTTTACACTCACGGTTGTAGCTGTACCACTCGGACTATTTCCTGAACTTGCACTTGCTATCGTAACATTTGAGGTGGAGAGGCCATCCCAGCAGGTGCTCGCTGTCGCACTCCCACCCGAAGAGTTACACGATGTTCCGTTATCTAAAAATCGTGTGGCCGTATCACTCCCATCAACCGTATACCCAAAAGCTGCTACAGAAGAAGAAACTGACCATGTATAATCTGGCGCTGAAGATGCTGGGGTATAGTCAGTAAAATTTCCTCCTGATGCTTGAAGTGCAGGATTAGTAGAGGCTTTAATAGCGAGCGTATAGCCACCTGTGCTGTCTGTTGTTACTGTCCACGCAGCAGAACCATCTGCTGACTCTGAAGACCCACTGATTGAACCAAGCGCAATATCACTGGGAGATGTTATGGAAATGGAACTTGCTGTCATCTGTTGATACCCCGCCTTAATATTATAAGTCGTTCCAGTAAGCTCACCAGAGCTTAGCTCCCCAAAAGTACTTTCTTGATTATATGTTGCCGAGGAACTTAACCCTCCACCAAAGTTAATACTATCAAACTGAAGGCGATAACTTGTCCCAGCAGCAACATATGCATGTGCAAGAGGAATCGCTACGTATAAACAGAAAATGATTATAGCAAGGCGTTGTATCATCGTGTTTTCATTCTAACAAAGTACCACCATAATCCGAGCACTATACTGATACCTATAAGACCTGCTACCCACTGCCATGGGAATATCCATACAGAAATAGTACGTACATCCACACTATTTTTATATCCACGATTTAACTCGAGTGTGACAAGGTAACGCCCAGGAATCCTAATGTGTGAGAGCAGTACATCACGAGAACGAGTGCCCCCAGGGAGTATATACCATGGATCAACAGCAAACGTTCTTACATTTTTACCCCACCACGGAGTTAGAGTAACTACTCCATAGGGATTAAGATGCACGTTCCCAGTATTTTTATACTCAAGTACTAATGGAAGTTTTGTAGAAGAGGAGAACAATTTCCCTGAACGAGGTGCAAAGCGAGCAAGCGTCCCCTCCTCTTTAATATCCCCTGCTACACGAACAAACAGTAAGGCCCCTAATCGTGTAACGATACGTGCCGCGGCTGTTGTTGTAGCACGAGGAGCGGTTGCGAACATAAGTGCTCCATAGTGGCCGCCAGGAGTAACATTTTGTGGGAGCGCAATCTGAGCCTCTACCGTCTGTTGTGCACCAGGAGCTAACGTAAGAGAAGTATTCAACAGAAGCGTATATGCCGCGAGCGAGGACTCACCCGGAACTCGTTGACCTAAGGGAATAACTGCCGTTTTAGAATCAAGCCCAGCCCCAACATCCTCTACATCAACCGAAAATGTTATCGCCGTAGTTCCACGGTTCTCAATAAGGACAGTAACAGAACGCTGCTCCCCTGGGCTCATTGTAATTTCCTGTTTTGCAGGCGAGAGATAAACACTCGCCTGCACTGTCAGTACAGGAAGTGTAAAAAAAATGAGACTACAACAAACGCTACTTAGTAGAAACCGGGACCATGACATAAAGATAGTCTTCTCCTATTCCACTTCTAAAAATGGGTCGTATAACACCAGAACGTCCTGTCTCATCACTACTTACTATGACCTTATCAGAGAAGACTCCTTGGATTGCTTGCTGGCGAATACGATCTGCCTCTGCCGCACTTGTTTTAGGGAGCACGACAATTCCCTCTTGCCCAAAGGATGTAGTTGGGGCACCATCAAATACTGCACTACTACTTGCTTGGAGTGAACTTAAAATTTCTGCTCGTATTTGCGCCTTTAGTTCCTCTTTTGCATCTGTGAGTGCTTGAGCATTACTGTCCGAACCAGAGAGAAAGAGGTGCCACTTAGCAGACATCCTATTCCACACATCTCGCAACCACAGATGAACCGTATCTAAAAATGAAGAAACTCTTTGCGTCAGCACACCAACCCCATACGAAAGTGAGGCAACTTGCACACGAGCATCTTCACGTACAGTAGTAACTGATGTTTGTGTGTCTATAGCTACTGAACGAACATTTTTGCCTAAGGAGGTAATTTTCCCAGACAGAGCTACATCCTGTTGGTGAATAAACTCTGTAGCACCTCCAATACTTGTAGCAACAAGCGCGAGCTCTTGCTGGGCAAAGGAAGGGAGTGTCCGCGCAACAGAAACAAGAGTAGTACTCAAGGCAGAGAGTGGTCGCCAACCAAAGATTAAGATAACCATCACCAGCATCGCCAGCAATTGCCGTGGAGGAATATCACGCTCCGTACTCGGATGTGTATCGGGAACTATTTCTAAAGGAAAGTGTGACCCTGCTTGTGGTACATCTGCAGGTGGTGGTGGAAGTATCTCACCAACGTGCGGATACTCGCCGGGCGCATGCTCGGAATCCATATACCTACAGTATACGTTCCTCTTTAATTTTTTGCGAGCAAACTGTCTATAATTTGCTTAACATCCTCAAAAGGATACGCACCAACGAGCGGGATTACATCACCCTGTTTCGAAATAATGACACTAAACGGAGTACCATCACCACCTGCGTTGATGGCATCTTGAATACTTGCGTCAATGTTTTGCTTATAGGTAGCAGAGGTCATACAGGTATTAAACTTTGTTGCGTCAACACCTACTTCTTTTGCAAGTTTTGGTAACTCAGCTGGGTCAAGCTGATTGTTAGAGGGAGTAATTTCAAATATGCGATCCACAAACTTCCAAAAAGCATCATTGCCACCGAGCGAAGCTACACATTCTGCTGCAAGTGCTTCATTTGCAGCTTTAGGGTGAATATTGAGAGGAAAATGACGATATACCCAGGCAACCTTACCACCACCCTGATAGGTCTCCATCAGTTGCCTCATTGTTGCGTGGAATGTTTTACAGAATGGGCACTCTAAGTCAGAGTACCCAACAACAACCACCGATGCCGTCGCGGGGTTACCAATACTATGGTCCTCAGCACTCACTGGTTTCACATTTTTTGCTAACTCTTCAGCAGAAGGGCCAGTAGGACCCTCGGCTTGTGTACCAGCACTACGAGCACCACCACCAAAGTAGATACCGCCAGCAATAAGTGCCCCAGCAATAATAATAGCCGCAGGGACAAAGAAATTATTTTTTGTATCTTTCATAGCATTAGTATACAGGTGGATGTAATGAGCGCAACTAGACTAGGCTCCGTGACACTTCTTATATTTTTTACCTGAGCCACAAGGACACGGGTCATTACGACCCACTTTCACTCCTCCAAAGTTTGAGTTTTGGCGACCTGTTTCTTCTCCTGCTCCTGATTCCACAGTAGGACCAATAGTCTGAACCGTTGATTCTGCTGCAGGAGCAACATGAGGAAGTAAATTTAAAATGTTATTAAACACAGCTTCTTCTAAATCTTTAAAGAGTCTTAATCCTTCACGCTTATACTCAACTAAAGGATCACGTTGGCCATAGGCACGTAAGGAGACGGACCCACGTAAGTAATCCATGGCCTCTAGATGCTCCACCCATAAGGTATCTATTGTCTGCAGTGCAAGTTGACGTACTGCCTGTAAAAAGACAGGGTGTCCTAATTCAACATCTTTCTTTTGAATAGTTTCGGTAGTTTTTTCCGCTTCCTGAGTACTTGAAGCATGTTCAGAGAGTCGCTCCACAAAAGAATCAAGATCTTCCTCTTTCCCTACCAACAGTGCGCGACGACGCTCATACATCGTCTTACGCTGATGGTTCATCACATCGTCATACTCTAAAACATGTTTACGTGCATCAAAGTTGAGCCCTTCAATTTTACTCTGAGCATTCTCAATGATACGCGAAATAATAGATGCTTCTATCGGCTCGTCTTCAGCGACACCAAAACGGTCGTAGATAGCACTAATACGCTCTCTCCCTGGTCCAAAGACACGCGCCAAATCATCTTCGAGTGAAATATAAAACTGCGTGATACCAGGATCACCTTGACGTCCCGATCGCCCACGGAGCTGATTATCAATACGTCGTGCCTCATGACGCTCAGTACCAATAACACAGAGCCCTCCGAGTGCACGTACCGCCTCACGCTCTTCCTGTGTAGCAAGAGCTCCGCCGAGTTTAATATCCACACCACGTCCAGCAAGGTTTGTAGCAATCACCACACTCCCCTGTTTTCCAGCATCAGCAATAATTTCCCCTTCCCCTTCGTGATTCTTTGCGTTCAGTACCTGATGAGGTACACCGGCACGCGTAAAGTATGCTGATAATACTTCATTTTTTTCAATTGAAGCAGTGCCCACCAAAACCGGCTGCCCTTGCTCATGAAATTCCTTTACCGTACGGGCAACAGCAGTAAACTTACCTTTTTCTGTTTTAAAAATAAGATCTGACTTGTCGCTGCGTCGACTGGGCACATTAGAGGGAACAGCGGTAACATCGAGACCGTAGACAGTCCGAAATTCTTCCGCACTCGTAAGTGCCGTCCCCGTCATTCCTGAGAGTTTGTCATACATACGGAAATAATTTTGGAAGGTAATAGAGGCAACAGTACGACTCTCCCGTTCAAGAGCAACGCCCTCCTTTGCTTCAATTGCCTGATGGAGTCCTTCTGACCATCGACGCCCCGGTTGAAGGCGTCCCGTAAATTCATCAACAATAACAACTTGCCCATCTTTCACCACGTACTCCTTATCTCGCACATAGAGTGCACGGGCACGAAGAGCAGTTTCGAGATGGTGAACATACTTCATTCCCTTTTCCGTATAAATGTCCCCTACTCCAAGGATTTTTTCAGCTTTTGTTATACCGGCATCAGTAGTAAAAATTGCTTTTGCTTTTTCGTCTATCGTATAGTCCTCATCAGGAACAAACTCACGTGCCATATGTGCAAATGTATGGTAGAGTTCCTCTGATTCTGTCGTTTGAGACGAAATAATAAGCGGAGTCCGTGCTTCATCAATAAGAATAGAGTCAATTTCGTCTACAATCGCGTAGGAATAGCCACGCTGTACCAACTGATCTGGCCGATACGCAATGTTGTCACGTAAATAATCAAAACCAAACTCATTATTGGTTCCATAGGTAATATCGCATGCGTATGCATCGCGTTTCTCACACGGAGTTAAAAAATCATGAACAATGTGGAAGGCTCCACGCTCATCTCGAGTAGCATCACCAGCAGCCTGCGGATTATAACGGAATGAGGCATTGTGATTTAAAATACCCACACTCATTCCAAGAAGTGCGTACACTTGCCCCATCCACACAGCATCACGACGTGAAAGATAATCGTTTACTGTAATAACATGAACACCACGACCAGTAAGCGCGTTTAAAAAGACAGGGGGAGTTGCAACAAGAGTCTTTCCTTCTCCTGTCTTCATTTCTGCAATACCACTACGGTGAAGAATAATACCTCCTAATAACTGCACATCATAATGTCGCTCACCCAACGTTCTGCGGGCGGCTTCACGCACCAACGCAAAACCCTCCGGTAGTAACGCTTCTAAAGGCTCTCCTCCCGTAGCTCTAACACGCAAATCAAGCGCTTTTTGTCTAAGCTCTTCATTAGAAATTGTCTCTAAACCAGCTTCCAAAGCGTTAATTTGAGCCACCACAGGGGAAAGAGAGCTCACTGTGCGCTCAGAGCGGGATCCAAATACTCTATCAAGTATACTCATGGCACCCTATACTAGCACTCTCGTGGACAAAAATAAAATTCCTTCCACCGAGGTGGAAAGAATTTTATTTGTAGTGATAGAAGTAACTAAAACTACTTCTTCTTGCGCTTTGCGGTCTTCTTCTTTGCTACTTTTTTTGTGGTCTTCTTCTTTGTTGTCTTCTTTACTGCTTTCTTTGTTGATTTTTTAGCAGCTTTCTTTTTCTTAGCCATAAATTTTTTTTATTTTAGTAACGGTGGTTGATGCGGTTCGACCATTACCCGCTCGCTTGTTTAATTATAGTGTGTGTGCAAACACAAAAAAATTTTTTTTATGTAATTGTGTGGATAACTTTTTTATAAAAAAATATTTAGAAAAAAAAATGTACACACGTGGTCGGCGAGGGCGAACTCCAACAAACATCTTTGTGAGTGCAGTCGCCGACCACGTGTGTACATTTGTAAGAGAAAGTATATCAGAACATTAGGTCCCATAAAAGAAACGTAAAACCCCTCGCTACCGAAGCAGAAGGGGCTTTACGCAGATGTTCGTTTGGTACTCACCTACTCCGCCGACTGGCGGATGAGCACTCACAATAAAAAGTATACTCTATCTTTAGTTGCCGTCAATGGTATTACTTATTCGAACTCAAATGGATTAAGACCCGCTTTAATAGCTGTAAGCAATTGCTCTGTCTTTGCTTGAGTACTGGATGAATTTGTATCAATCTTTAGTCTATCTAAAATTTCCACCGAGTGTTCACGGTTACCTGCATAGAGATAAAGCCCTGCTAATAAAAATATATCATCATCACTAGAGACCCCTTGTTCATTTAACACACCTTCTAAGGATTCTGCTGCTCGTTTATAATTTTTTTGACGTGCATACCAGGCGGTAAAGCGTCGGTCAGGAACAGCTTGCGTCCCATACACTTCTTCCATTAACTGATTTGCGAGAGCGGTATCGCCGGCATCGATCGCGACAAGCGCATATCGCTCTCTCGCTTCAAGATAATTTGGATCAGATTCAAAAGTTTGCTTAAGTGCCGCGAGAGCTTCCTTAGGGCGATTAGAGTTTAATTGGACACGAGCAGTCTCAAATGTGATTGCTTGTTTTAATGGAGACAAAATAAGTGCTTTATTGAGATATTCTTCGGCTCTTTCAAGTTGATTCGTACGAGAAAGAAATGTCCCATAAATAAGAATTGGGCGTGCATCTAATGGATGGAGACTAATTTCATGTTCAACAGTATCAGCTGTAAACTGGAATAAGGATTGCTTCACTTCATTAGAAACAGCAGGCTCAGTAAGAATATTTTGAGTAAAAGATATCAATTGTAAAGATGCTTCGGTATTTGCAAAAGTATTCCTTTTAAAAACAGATTCAAATGTATTAATATTCTTAGTTAAACCTTGTGCTTGTGGAGTAAACGCTTGAATTAAATCTCTTGATGCTAATAACGGCTGTGCGTTTACGTAGTAGAGAACAGCCACTGTAATAATTAACACTACCCCTACTCCCCACAGAGAAGTCTTGACACGTGGTAGTCGTTCGCCAATAGACTCTACATTTGCTGCTGATTGGGTATGAATATATGCTAACGTAGCGACAAAAAGAATGAGACTGATTATATTATCAAAAATGAAAAGATTTTGAAATAAATACCCACACAAGAGACCTGTGAGCACGGCTCGCTCAGGCACTGAAAAGGATGTTTTTTTAGACCATAACTGAACAAGCCCTGCAATATAAAGACTCAAATAAAAGAAAGCTCCGACGAGGCCTGTCATAACAAGCCAGTCAATAACAATATTATGTGAGCGATCAAACCATTGCTCCTGACGCCATAAACGTGGATCATAATATTTATTAAAGACTACACTATAGTTTTCTGGTCCCCACCCAAAGATCGGATGCTCAGCAAAACCCTTAAGACTTATATTCCAAATAATTAACCGAGATTCAGTTGTTCGTTCAGATAGAGATATGGCGGCAAACCGAGAAAGAACAGGGCTTGTTTGTACAAAATGAGTATTACGAGCAATAAAAAACAAACCAACAACTACAATAACTGTCGCGATACTAATTCCTGCGATTCGTCGGGCAAGAGGATACTCTTTACCGCGAAACCAAACAATAGCACCAGTCACTAGTAGCCCAAGAAGAAGACCGAGGATGGCCCCTCGAGTAGCTGTTTTATAAAGAATAAACAATTGGATGAGCGCGCATAATGGATATAAGTACCACATGACGCCCCGTTTTTTTAATCCTATCCATAAAAATGCTGTGTAGAAAAACCCAAACAACATATACACAGCAAGATATGCAGAATTACCAAGTGTAGCATCAAGACGAACACTTCCTTGATGTATAGAATAGAGACCAAAAATCTGAGAAAGAGCGACCAGAGCAACCCCCATACTTGCAACCACATTGACTTGCCAGAAACGTCTCCACGACTTGAGGTTCGAAAGAGTACTAATAAGAATAATAAAATATAAGAGTAAATGAAGATAAGTAACTGCCCCCTCCATACGCTCAAAATTAGACCAAAAACTTCGATAGGGATCTACACTGAAAAAGGTAGAAATGAGTACCGCACTAGTAAGACCCAGCATGAGCCATGGAAGAATACCTCGCTTTGGTCGTGACGGTGGATCTTGAAGAACAATCAGGAACCATAATGCAGTCAAAATTTCTATGATAATACGAAATGCAAAGTTTTTTCCGGTAATAAACGGAAAAAATGATGAATTTGCAACAAAAAGTGGCGTGAATAAAAGTACATAAAGCCCCCATGTAAGAGAGCGCTGATACCATGTAGCACTAATCATGATGAGTACTGTAACACAAGAGCATTAGCGACGCTACTGTAAAGAAGGGGTTGAATATATGGACTTTAGCGAGTGAATAAGAGAAGTGAGGGAAAAATAACTGCACGCAAAAGCATACGAACGCTCCCCCATTGCTATTCGGCCTTGTTGAGAATATGCGGATAATTCTACGATCGAGTGAATAAGATTTTCAATAGTAAGAGGCTCAACAATAACACCACACTTAGCTGTTGTTATAATATGAGGCTGATCACTCGTTGAGGAAGCAATAACAGGTCGTGCGGCAGAAAGATATTCTGATAATTTATGAGGATACTGCAAATCACTAACTCCACCAGGAATACGCGGGGATAACAAGACATCACACTTTTGTAAAACAATAAATACTTCTTCTCGAGGAACCTTACCGAGATAGTGAACGTTTGAAAGACGCGGAAAACTAGCTTCGTCTGACGCATCAAAACCACCAACAACAAACGTAATATTTTTATGTATAGATAATCGTTGTGCTGCTTCAAGTAATAAGGGTAACCCCTGCCACCATGCGTCATTACCTAAATATCCAAAGGTTACAACATCGCTCTCTGCACGTGGGGCTGAGTATTTAGGAATAGTATCTACCGGACCCCAAATAACAGTAATTTTTTGGTCGGATGCAATATATCTCAATAAAAAATCTTTCTGTGTATAACTCATTACAATTACAGCATCGGCACACAAAAGACCGAGACGATCGAGTAGCAAAAAAATGGTTCGAGTAAATGGGCGACGAAGCGCATGCATCTCAAACCACGCCCACCCATGCATTTCATATACAATACGCACTCGTGCGTTAAATAAATATCGATAGAGTAGGAGTGTGGGGACAGCAGCTGTGGTTACCCCATGCACAACATCAGGGCGAAATTGTTTAAGTATAGATAAACTTTTTTTTGTAAAAGATAACAAACCACCAAGAGTCACCGAGGAACACTCCACGCCATCAGCCACAGCCGTATAGCCCTGTGACACAACATAAACCTGACCAACATGAGATGCCGCGGAAATGGTTGTGCGAGTTCGGATTGGCGTACCAGTTAAACGATCAAGATTAAATGGACAAATGAACGTGATACGCATTACGATACTCTACTTAACAGCTTCCACATTAAGACTAAGAGGAATAGAAAGTGTGCCTTGGGTAAGGATCCGCTCAGCTCTGTCATGCATAGTATAATGCTCAGCTGCTTGCGGATCCCAGCGACGAACAGAACTAAATCCTCTATCTACAAAAAATTTCTGTATAAAATTCCAATTCCACACGCTGTAATGATTATTATAAGGGGGCTCCTGTCCTAGTAATTGAGCAAGGATAGAATTAATATCATTTCCTGATGCAGTATAAATCTTTAAAAGATTATCAAAATCAGGAACAGAGATACGGAGAACACCATCTTTTTTCAAGACCCGCTTCCACTCAGTAATGACCCCATCTAACTCATGGCGTGGAATATGCTCCATCACATGACTCGCGTAGAGTAAATCAACGCTCTCTGAGGCAAACATATCAAGTATTCGAATATCATGTACATAGTGAATATTAGGGTTTGGAACAATATCAACATTTATATATTCCGGCCCCGACTGTAACCCACATCCAACATTTACAAGAACCGGACCGTTGTGGTCGTGCGGAATACGTGGAGTAACAAAAAAACGATACCACCGATGATATATACGCCTAAAAATATTATAGATATATATAAAGAAACCTTTAGCAGTTCTCATTGTTTTTTAGTCTAGCATATTCCCCTCTTTTGCGTTAAAATGGTCCTCTCAATGAAAATAAAAAAACTCGTACGAAATATAATGAATAAGGGTCATATAGATATTATACGGTATCAAAAAAAACAACCTTTATTACAATTTCTGACAAAATATAACATTAAAACAGTATTTGATGTAGGAGCAAATATTGGAGAATTTAGTATGTATGTTAGAGAAGTACTACCTACCGTTGACATATTTGCGTTCGAACCACAACCAACATGTGCTCAACATATACGATCTCGCTTTTCCAATGACACACATGTACATGTTCTAGAATACGCAGTAGGAGACAAAGAAGAAACTAAAGAGTTTCTTCTTAATACCTACACACCAAGCGCTTCACTACTTCCACTAACAAAAACACATTTAGAGAGTTTTCCACACGCACAAGAAACAAAACCTATAGCTGTAAGTGTAAAAACGCTTGATAGTATCTATATGCAATACGAAGATATTATACAAAAACCCCTATTCCTTAAACTTGATATACAGGGATATGAATTACCAGCTCTTGCTGGGGCAGAAAAAGTATTAGAACATTCACAGATAGTCCTTGCTGAAGCGTGTTTCGAGGAACTCTATCAAGGACAAGGACTTTTTGACGACATCTTTCACATATTAAAACAAAAAGGATTCTACTACCATGGAAGTATTTCAACAAAATTTGATTCAAAGACAAGACTTCCTCTTTTTGAAGACGCGCTTTTTATTAAAAATAAGTTGTAAGGAAAACTACATCATATACTTTGTCCAAAGGAAGTACGTAACGCAAAATATTGAGCACTTTCCCATCAGCATACTCTTTATATAAAGTACGATGAAGCCCTAATATAGGCTCAAGAAAATAACTAAAGAACAACACCCCCCACGAGGAATGGAATTTATTGGATGAAAGGTCAGCGAACCCATTTCCATAAATAAATTTATACCAACGATTTTCAATCAACAATATTTTTTTAACCTTTGGATAATAAGAGAGAATGCAATTTTCTTCAAATAGAGCATTATTACAGCTAATAAATGTATCCCCTTTTTGGATGGGTAAGTTCTTTAATATGTGAGCGCTTTTTATTGCGGAAATAAAAGGGGCTAGCCCTACCCCATACCAAACACGAGAGACAGGAAGTATGATTACTTTATCAAAAGCCCTTTGGATTATAGAGTTTTTCAATCCTAAATTCCAACGCCTATGATTTATAACTAGTAACTGTGTTTTAAGCTGAGGGGTAGATTCTTTCAATTGACGTACTAAAATCGCACCCCGTAGACCTACCGATGGATCGCTAGCTAATATCCATAGTGTCCCGTGTGGATTAATGGCTTGTTGAATTTCTTTTAAAGCATTCTGCTCAACATCTTGCGGAACAGCAACTCTTCGAGGTAATGATTGTTCAAAAGATTTAATAAAAAATGAATCTGGAAGACCTGAAAAATAACTGCGGTACCCGACGATTGATTCTTCCGAAAGTGCTCCGTGTAACATATCCAGAAATACGACCGAATTAAACCCCATAGCATATGCTGATATAGATGCACCTGACTGAGCAGAAAAAACATAATCTACAGTATCTGCGTGTTCGTACAAATATAATTCCGCGATAGTATGTTCTCCAACAGTAAACCCTTTTAAATTAAGATGGGTATATTCATCAGTCTCATTTGGATGTGGTTGATAAATAAAAGTATGACCCGGTAAATGCACCCTCATATATTCAAGAATTTGATTTGTCCGTTCAATAAAAAGTGCTCGACTCGAATCAAGTGGCAAATTATAAAAATCAGCACCAAAAAAGACTGCTATATAAGATGTTTTTCTGTTTACTTGCAGATCAAGGGCATAAGGAAACTCTATTTTTTTAATGCTCTTCACAAATAATTACGTTTTTTTAGACTTCATTTTTTGTTTTTCAAAAAAAGAAATGGCTTGTTTGAGCGCCTTCATTTGGACATTCATATCTTTTTCGATCCCTTGATTACATGTAAACTGCATAAGCTTTGGCTGCAACGATTCTGCAACCGGACATGCAATACGTCCATTAAGGAACCCTTGAAATTGTTTTAACTGTGCCGAACCATCAGGAAAACAACGCCCGTCAGTATTGATCATTTTCATTACCGGCTCATTATAGACAAGCGCCCAAGCGGCATAAATACCATCACCGCCATATTCTATAAACTTTTTTCGAAAGTCATACCACGACACTCCGATTTCTTTTTCTCCTTCATACCGCACCCCAAAGGTAAAATAGGAGTTTATTTCCCCTGAAGAAACTTTTTGCGGAACAAGCCATGTACACTTAGTGTCGCGAATTGCTTTTAAATACTTAGCGGCAATACGCCGACGTTGTGCAACAAGATAGTTAATACGCTCCACCTGAGCCAAGCCAACCGCTGCTACAACTTCTGGCATACGATAATTGAACCCGAGCGAATCATGACGCAAGTACTTAGGATCCTGAAATAAATTTTTATCCTTACGTATTCGTGCGTTCTCAGCTTGAATATTTTTAAAACCAATACCTCCAAACTTGCGCATACGTACAGCAAGCTCTGTATTATTCGTTACCAAAATCCCTCCTTCTCCCGTTGCAACATGTTTTGAGTTCTCAAAACTAAAGCTTCCCACATCAGCAATAGTACCCCCCAGACGGCCACGATGATCTGTCCCTAAGAAACATTGTGCACAATCTTCTAGTACGTACAATTTATGTTTACGTGCAATACGCATAATTGCGTCCATATCACATACTTGGCCATACAAGTGGACCACCATTATCGCTTTCGTTTTTTTAGTAATTTTTTTCTCTATATCTTTTGAACTAATAAGAAAAGTACCAGGATCTACATCAGCAAAAACTGGGACAGCGCCCGCATGGAACACAGCAAAACCACACATTGCTACGGTCAGAGCGGGAACAATTACTTCATCGCCCTGTCCCACACCAAAAGCTATCAGCGCCTGATGAAGTGTAGAAGTACCAGAAGTTGACGTGATGGCATATTTCATTCCAAAACGTTTTGCAAAAGCCTCTTCAAGTTGCTGGTTCATGGTCCCCATAGTAGAACTGCCGAACCCCGACGTTAATACTCCACGGACATAGTCCAATTCATTACCAGAAAATCTCCAACTATTACTTGTTCGAACAAATGTTTGTTTTTTTGCTTTCATAACTATTTTGTGAGTGACTCACGCATTGTTGCGCGTTTTGCTAAATAATCATTCTGTCTAAAGAGATTAATCTCGATCAGATCATACCGCTTAGAAAGAAACTTCATAATATCACGGAGCGGTATCTGTGGATTGTAGAGAGGCAACTCAGAAATAACTCGTTTAAAAAACTCATAATCCTCATGATAATCGAGAGTAAGACGAGCATCACTACCGCAAATCTCATCTGTGACAGTAACCGGGCAACGCCGTAAATCAGGAATTGCCTCAACATACGGGTCTATCATTTCAGTATCATCAGAATGTTTTCCTGCAACAATACGCTCAAGCGCATCCTTAGTAAAAGCAAAATCAAAGCCGCCACATACCAGTTCACTCGGTGGGTATACTATGTCACAGTCTCCAGAGCGAAGTATGCGGACTGATTCATCAATTAATTCCGGATCAACAAAAAGATCGTCATTGTCGTACGTTACGAACCCTTCTGCGCCAAACTCGTTCAAAGCACCGAGCCAGCGGGCAAGCTTATCTTTTATACTTCCACGATACACACGGGCTCCTGCTGCTTTTGCGACTGCGGCAAGTTTATCATCGGAAGATTCGTTTGTAGTACACAATACGACAAAACGTATTTCTTTTGCCGCTTGAGCACGAGCAATATTGTGCTCAGTAACTGTCGTTTTGCCATACGGCAAAAGCGCTTTTCCAGGAAGGCGCGTTGACTGGGTACGAGCAGTGATAAAACAGTCCACAGGAAATTGGTTCATAAGTATAGAGATTCTATCATACGATACTGTTGCCAAAAGTGCAATTTTAGTGTAGTATCCACTGCGGATATAGAGCTTCTTTCACATTTATAGTCAAAAGGAGGGTTTCCACCCATGAGAGATATCAAACCAGTAGTCATTGCAGGACGAAAAGTCGGCCCGGAAGAACTCCCATTTATTGTTGCCGAAATTGGCATCAATCATAATGGGTTTGTCTCAACCGCAAAAGAACTTATCGATTTAGCAGTCGAAGCAGGATGTGATGCGGTAAAGTTTCAAACCAGAACTGTACCAGTAGTTTACTCAACCGCAGAGCTCGACAAATCGCGAGATGTACCTCGAGACATTTTGGAACATGCCATCAAACGTGGTGTATTAAGTTCAATATCAATCAAACGTCTCGAGCAGTCAGATTTTCGTAACTCACTCAATAGCGATCTCAAGTATGCGCTTGAGTTTACCGACGATGAGTATCGAGAAATTGATACATACTCCAAGATGCGAGGGATTCTGTGGTTTACGTCATGCTGGGATAGCCAATCGGTAGAACGAATAGAACGACTGTTTCCCGATCTTCCCTGCCACAAGATTGCATCTGCTTGCAACGAGGATGACGGACTTCTTACTCGTCTCCGAGCAACAGAAAAGCCGCTCATTCTTTCGACAGGAATGACCGATCTTGTGGGCGTACATAACGCAGTAAGGATGTTAGACAAAAAAAACCTAATCATCCTCCACTGTACCAGTGTATATCCGCAAGGAACAGGAGTAGAGTACGGAGCAGAAATGCTCCGTCATATCAATCTCCGTGGTATTGAAACACTCCGCGAAGAATTCGCTGTTCCTGTCGGATTCTCAGGGCATGATACTGGCATCCAACCAGCATATGCAGCCGCCGTACTTGGTGCCTGTATGATTGAAAAGCACATCACGCTTGAGCGTGGCATGTGGGGTTCTGACCAAGGAAGCTCCCTTGCTCCAGAAGGATTGCATCGACTCTGTGGAATGGTACACGAATTACAGTACGTACTTGGAAATGGAGTCATTGAGGTCTATCCGGCAGAACAAGCCGCGATAACCAAACTCAGACGTGTTCGTAGAACACATCCATAGCTCACAGCCGCCAGCACACCTGCTGGCGGCTATTTCTTTTTACAAAAAGACACCCCACTAACGTAGTGGGGTGAGTATCTTCATCTTTAGACGGGTTCTGCTGTTTGAAACAAACCTTTCGCAGTGAGCAGCATCTCAACAACTTCCCGAATAGCATGCTGCCCACCAGGCGCAAGAGTTACAAAATGGGCACACTTTACTACCAAAGGATGAGCATCTGAGACGGTGATGGATACCCCCGCCCACGATAGCGGCTCTAAGTCGTTGATGTCATCCCCCATATAGAGCACGTTCTCACGAGAGAGCTCAAGTTTATCGGCAAATCTTCTGAGGATAGTAAGCTTCCCCTCTCCAGACTCAACACCCTGACACACTGGAATATTAAGTTTACGAGCACGCATAGTGACCACAAGATTAGTTTCCTTTGAGATGATACACGCATGGATCTCCGCTTTCCGTAACATCTCAAATGCAAGTCCATCTTTTCTGCTACACTGAACGGACTCTATTCCCTGTTCGTTGACTGACAAAAATCCGTTGGTATGGATTCCGTCAAAGTCTGTTGCAAACAGCTTAATGTTCGCCAAATAATCACTTAACACCCTAGGGTCAAGCATGAACACATGCCTCCTTATCTTTCAATTTCTAGTTCAGAATATATAACTTTTTAGTATATATGTCAATATATCTACCACGCACTCCGTCCTCCATCAATTAATAGATTTGCACCAGTCATAAACGCTGATGCATCGGAGCAAAGAAAGATAATTGCACCATTATATTCATTTTCTTGCGCCATACGTCCAAACATCGTTGTATCACCATACCGTTGAACAAAATCTTCTGCTATACCAGACATTTGCATACCAACAGGAGAGAAAGTGTTCACTCGTACATTATAGCTTCCTAAGCGTGCTGCCCATTGGCGCGTAAAACCAAGAACAGCTGATTTGCTCGTAGTATAGGCAATTGATTTAAATCGTCGATTTTCTGAATCTGCATACAGACGATGATCATGAGCGATAACCGAGACATCTGAAGAGACATTTATTATTGATCCGCTTCGTTGTTTCATCATATGTGGAGCAATCGCTTTTGTGCAAATCATCATACCAGTGAGATTAACTTCCAGCTCCTTTTTCCATAATTCTATAGAATATTCTTCATACGGAAGCGAGTATTTTTTTGCCTCTTCACTTCCTGCAGGAGGGTTCATAGCGGCATTGTTAATAAGCACATCAATATGACCATACTGTTCTACAACATCAGCAACAGCTTCTTGCACCGCCTGTTCATCAGTAATATCTACAACAGTCACACCAGATGCTTCGCACATATCCCAACGAATTACTTGTGCACCACCCTCAGTTAATGCGCGAGCATATTGAGACCCAAGAAATCCACCTCCACCAGTCAGAATAATGACCTTATCTTTTACTAAAAATAATGAATGTGATTCGTTCATATTAAATTACATATATGCTTGGATAAATTGTAACTGAGTACGCGCATCAGCAAGATAGTCATCTCCTCGCCAAGCTTGTAGTGTGTAAGGACCTATAAAATGTAACTCTTTAAGTGCTTGGACAGTCTCAGGAAAAGGAACGCTCCCCGTACCAAGCAACAACGACTGGCGGCTTCCCTTCTTTCTATCCTTTAAGTGTACTGAAATAATCCGTTCTCTCAATTGTTGTATATCCTGAGGACAATCAAAACCGAGTGATACAGTATTTCCAGTATCATAACAAACACCAACCGAGTCATCATTCAAAGAATCTAGAAAAACAAGAAGTTCTGATGCGGGTAACTCAGTCTCAAGAGCAATGCGCGCACCAAGCGGCCTTATATGTTCCGCAAGAAAATGAATTGTTTCCCGAACCTCATTCCATGATGAATCAGACTGAGGAGCTAAATCTTCCACAAGAGCAAACGTTACGATCTTACTTGTAAGCCGCGGAATAAGTACCGGGAGCAGCTGGTGAAAAATTTTTTTTGTTTCTTCTCCTTCTGCTCCAAATAAACCAAAGCGACCGCTATCAAGCGCGTTGAGAGGAAGTATTGAGCAAGCGCTATCAATTTTCTCCAGAACTTCGGAACGCATCCATACATCATAAATAGGATCAAAACCTTTAATATCGCGGTCTAAAAACCAGTCAATGTGAGAGAATCCCATATTTCGTGCAAGCACAAACTCCTCCTCCCAATGCTGTGGAAAAAATTGTAATCGTCCACTCTGAGACGGTGAAAGACGTCCCTGCATAATGCCAATAGTAGTCACACAATAATGGTAACACTACTATCTTGGCACACAAAATTAGATATACCACAAAGTTGACGTACATGTAAAATATAGTGTATTATCAGATTAGATAGGGTCTTTGAACCTGTCCATATCAACTAGATACAAAGGAGATCAGAAATAGATGAGCTTAGCACCAGCACTCCAACACACAGCAGCAGGTCATCCAAGCGAAGCAGTTGCGGCAATGAGATTCAACGAACTAAAAGGATTGAATGTTCTGTTTATCAACATGCCGCTCCGAGAGTCCGCCACTCCTAATACTCCTCCGCAAGGGCCAGGTCTACTTGCTGCGCGTGCGCGACAATATGGGGCGCAGGTAAGCATTGTAGATTTGAATGCGTATCGCATTAAAGATAGTATGCAAGGAAAACCAAACGGACGATGGCTCAGTTACGAAGAGGCAGAAAATCTACTCCAGAGACATATGGGGGTGCATGGAGAACCCGATATTATCGGATTCTCCGGAATGATTACCACCCTGCGATGGCAAGAATGGTCTGCTCGTACATGCAGGGCGCTCGTCCCTAATGCCTTTATCGTGTCGGGTGGCGGGTTGGCAACAGAGATTAGAGAAGGACTCTTCTCCTGGGTTCCCGATCTTGACGCGGTAGTACATTCAGAGGGTGACGACATCTTCTTAGTCCTAGCTAAAGATGTACTCGCTTCAAGGAAACGGGGGCACTCAATGTTCCATGCCCCCTACTGCCTTGGTGAACAGGGTGGTAAGTTACGCTTCCTTTATGGAGGAGATCGGGTACAAGATTTAGACGTCCTCCCTTTTGCTGCATGGGACTTGCTTCATGAAGACATTGACAGTAATCCCATTTTAGAACGGTACTTACAAGTACCTGTGTGGGGTTCTGCAGCAAACAACAGTTCCGCAACATCATTTAAAATGGAGCGAAGCTTGACCGCTGTCTCTAGTCGAGGATGTCCTTATTCATGTGCATTCTGCTATCGCGGAGCACAGGGAGAACGTCTCTATCGAATGAGGGGTGTTTCTAACCTCATTGAAGAAGTGACCTCAATGAGAAACATCTACCAATTAGACTTTTTTGGTTTCAATGACGATAATTTTGCTGTTGATCGACGTCGAATCCAAATGTTACCTGAAGTCTTCAAACCGCTTGGTGGATTTCGGTGGGGTACACACACTCGCCTTGATGAAGCAGCTGATGAACGGGCGCAGTGGATGGCGGAAGCAGGATGCATCTACATCGGATTCGGCGCAGAAAGTGCTAGTCCTCGAGTGCTCGACCGCATGGACAAAGGTGGATTCATCCTCCGTCCACGCGGAGGAAGAGATGAACTAACCAGAATTGGAGATTTTGAATTTCCCACAACAATGATAACGGGAATTAGGAATTGTCGAGACGTTGGTATCCACGCGAACTGCACATGGATTATGGGATACCCAGGAGAAAAGCTCTACGATCTTCAAACCAGCGTAGCATTCATGCTCTGGCAAGAAGAATTACTGACGCAAGGACTCACTCCGGGAAGTGACGCATATGTGCTTGCTCGAGCGTCCGTAAACAAATGCATGTTCACTGCAACCGCATATCCTGGCACCGCAATGTTTAGGGAACCTCAAGTGCAGACACTGCTTACTGAAAACTTTGGCTTATCGTTTGAACATGGAGAACCAGTTCCTAACGAGGCGCTCCGTCAGTACACGTTAGAATTAGACGATGCAACCAAAGTAATGTACAACAGTAGCGGCCGTCCATTGTACTACGGAGATATGACTGAGGAACAATTCCTCCAAGCCCGCACATTTGTTGATTCGGGATGTACTGAAAAAATCTTAGATATGTGACACACTTACAGCCGCTCATCTGCATGAGCGGCTTTTATTTACTCTTCTATTTTTTCACAGGTCCAGAGACCACCAGTAAGAAGTATCCCTGGGTATACATTAAAACGACGCGCATCATTTCGGATATGCACCGTCAGCGCAGTATCTGTAGTTGGATCGTGCGTTAATCGAAAACGCAGTTGATATGTCCCCTCATTAAGTGATAAAGAAAATGACGCAGGAAATGTAAATGTAGAACGGTACACTCCAACCTTACGTTGAGTTAACAGATCAGAATTACAATATTTATCAACATCAGCACTTGTGTAGATAATTGTTCCATCTTCATGAACACACGTCATAGCAACCCAACACGGAACATCTTCTACAACCGTCTCATACTCAACAGTGACGGAAAAAGGATGCCCTGCATCTATTTCGTTAGTAACTACGTTAGCATCATTACGTATCTCAATAGTACGAAACGACGGCTTAGTGGATATATTTCGAGAAAACGAGAGTGACGCTTGTGAATGAATATTTGACTGGTCTTCAAGATACGCAGCGACAACCTCTGCGGTTGGACCAATCATATGAACTCGTCCTTCTTTTAAATACAAACACCGCGTACACAATGAGGACACGGCAGATAAGTTATGACTCACAAAGAGAATAGTTCGTTTATCACGAGCAGAAACTTCACGAATTTTCTCAAGACAACGTCGCTGAAATGATGCATCACCCACAGCAAGAACTTCATCCACAAGAAGAATGTCTGGTTCCATATGTGCAGCAACAGAAAATGCTAACCGTACCTGCATCCCTGATGAATAGCGTTTGACTGGGGTATCGAGGAAACGACCGACATCAGCAAATGTCGTAATATCATCAAACTTACGAATAATTTCCTGGCGTTTCATTCCCATAATAGCGCCGCTAAAAAAAACATTCTCTCTCCCTGTTAGTTCAGGATGAAAACCCGTTCCCACCTCCAAAAGCGAAGATAGACTACCCCGCAACACCGCCTCTCCTTCAGTGGGTGGCGTAATACGGTTAAGAATCTTTAAGAGCGTTGATTTACCAGCTCCATTAGCTCCAATCACACCAAAAATTTCACCACGTTCAATAGTAAAAGAAACGTCACGTAGTGCCCAAAAACGCTCTTTCTCTTTAGGTAAAAGTACATGCTGTATAGATGTCCAACAAGTGCGCAGTGGGTGTACAAAAAATTTTCCAAGAATATCTCGTAATGTCTCATAGCTCTCATACGAATGAGAAACAACGTATGACTTACTAATATTCTTAACTTCAATGGCAGGCTTACTCATATAAGATCAGCAAAGGTGCGCTCTGTCTTTTTAAAATACCAAATACCTATAACAAGAATAATTACTGTAACTGCGCCAGAGAGAGCGAGCAACGTCCAATTTACAGGCGGTGCACCAAAGAGAGTGGAACGAGCCGCTTTAATAATTCCTGTCATTGGGTTAAGTGCGAGTATCCAAGAGTATGCACCGAGAATACTCGGGGGATAAATGACAGGAGTTAGAAACATAAGTGTTTGTATAAAAAAAGGAAGAACATATTTTACATCTCGATACTTCACGTTGACTGCAGCAAGGAAAAGGCCGGCCCCAACAGCAAAAGCAAATGTTAATACTACGAGAAGGGGTAAGACAAGGATACTAGTAAAAATAGGGACAAAATTATAGTACACCATCATTGCAATCAAAATAATGCTTGCAACAAAAAAATCAACGAGATTTACGGCAACAGCTGAAATAGGTAACAGTAAACGCGGAAAATAAACTTTTGTGAGAAGTGCCTGGTTGCCGATAAGACTATTACTGACTTGGGAAAGTGAAGAAGAAAAAAATTGCCAGTATAAAAGTCCTGCGTATACAAAAATCGGATACGGGACACCATCTGAAGGCACGCCCACAAGCGTTCCAAAAAAAACACTGAAAACCACCATTGTGACAAAGGGCTGAAAAATGGCCCATGCAACCCCAACGGCAGTTTGTTTATAACGGATCTTTAGCTCCTTCCATATAAAAAAATAAAGAAGCTCGTGGTACTCCCAGAGTTCTCGAAGATCACGAAGAAGGACTGTATAACGAGGGCGTATGACTGTTGTTTGCACCCTTCGTATATACCATATTTCATTACTTTTTCCAAAGATATGATAGACTATCTTCGTACACTATGAACACGGCACTTGTCTTAGGAGCAGGGGGTTTTATTGGAACACATCTCACCGCAAAACTAAAAAAAGAAGGATTCTGGGTGCGCGGTGTTGACCTGAAAAGGCCAGAGTTCTCTGAATCGGACGCGGATGAATTTATACTGGCAGATTTAAGAGACCAGAATCAAGTTCGTAATATACTCAATCAACCATTTACCGAAATATATCAACTTGCCGCAGATATGGGTGGGGCTGGATATATCTTCACGGGAGAACACGATGCTGATGTAATGTATAACTCAGCCTCAATTAACATACACGTCTCACGATATGCACAACAACAAAATGTTAATAAAATCTTCTTTTCATCTTCTGCCTGTGTCTACCCCAAGCATAATCAAAAAAATGAAAAGGCACCATTATGCATAGAGAATTCTGCATACCCCGCAGATCCAGATAGTGAGTACGGATGGGAAAAATTATTTAGTGAACGATTATATCTCTCTTTCAATAAAAATTATGGACTACCAATTAGGATTGCGCGATTCCATAACATTTTTGGTCCACAAGGCGCATGGAAAGGAGGGAAAGAAAAAGCTCCTGCGGCAATTTGTAGAAAGGTAGTGGAAGCCTCAGACAAAGGAGAAATAGAAATATGGGGCGATGGTAAACAAACCCGCTCATTTCTCTATATTGATGAATGTCTTGAAGGGGTACGTCGGCTTATGAATTCTGATTTTACAGGGCCAGTAAATATCGGGTCAGAAGAAATGATTTCTATTAATGACCTTGCGACAATGGTTATGGATATTGCGGGGAAAAAACTTACCATTACACACACTACTGGGCCACTGGGTGTTCGTGGAAGAACATCTCACAATGATTTAATTCAAGAAAAACTGGGATGGAAGCCTCACGCACCACTGCGTGATGGCTTAGTAAAAACATACCACTGGATTAACAACCAGATGACACATACAATAAATAACCATGAGTTAGATTGAGGAGGAAGCTATCCGCTGGAGTGCGGTACACACAAACTATGAAACTGTTGCAAAAAGACAAATTTACACAAAGTATAGCCGAAGGAGTAGAGACATTTGGTACTGAAGATGCATTACGCATAAACAAAGCTCGGATCGCACACCTCTCTTCTCTTGGATTAGATCTCCAAGGGAAACAAGTTTTAGATGTAGGATGTGGAGTTGGACACTTAGCACAATTTTTTATATCACAGGGATGCGAAGTAACCTGTATAGATGCCCGCCAGAAAAATTTAGATGAATTACAGTGTCTATACCCAAAAACAGTATGCGCACATATCGATATAGAAAAAGATGATATCACTCACTTAGGGAGCTTTGATATCGTATTCTGCTATGGTCTCTTGTATCATACAGAAAATCCTGCTTTGGTGCTTAAGAAGCTCTCTATGTTGTGCGAAAATATTCTTCTTTTAGAAACGTGCATAACTGACTCCGATAGACCGCTCGTGCAATACGTAGAAGAAACCGCTACCGCGAGTCAAGCGATGAACGGAATCGGTTCACGGCCAACCCCCACACTGATCATTTCTTTGTTACGTCACTATGCGTTTGAATATATATATTATCCAGTAACACCGCCCGATCATGAGGATTTTATTTTTTCTCTCCGTAATACTCTTGCGTACCAAAAAAATAACCACAATATACGCCAAGTATTTATTGCTTCAAAAAAACGTGCACTCAAACCACAATCACTTACAGAGATACAGACAGACGGACATAAAAATTATCTGCACCGCATAGCGAGGTGGGTATATTTTCCACGCCGATTAAGACCTATTCCAGCATGGTATGTCGGTATGACAGAGAACCAGAAACAATTACATTGGTACAGAAAGCGGTTACAATCTCTATGGAAAAAGTTATTACAACACCCATCATCATTGATTGTAATACGATGGGTACGTGGGATAAAACTTACACTGACCACAGCAGATGATCTTTCGCGCGCTTTGTATGTTGAAGGTACGTATGAACCCAATGAGCTCTATTTTCTTTCCTTAATACTTAAGCCTGGAATGCACTTTGTTGACATTGGAGCAAATAATGGGTGGTTTAGCTTTTTTGCTGCTACATACACACAACCAAATGGATGTAGTTATGCGATTGAGCCAAGTCTAAGAGAAGTAAATAAAATTACACAAAATCTCCGGCTGAATGTGGGATGTCCAGTAAAAATACTAGAATACGGACTCTCTGACTCAAATAAGGAAAAGGAACTCATAATTGCTGAAGATAAATATAGTGGCCATAATACGTTTGATCATTTTATTTACCACACCAAAGAAAAATATCGAGTCCTTGTACAGACAAAGACGCTCGACCATCTAGTTAGTAACGAAGAGATAACAAAAGTAGATGTTATAAAAATAGATGTTGAAGGATCAGAATATGACGTACTCAAAGGGGCACAACACTGTATCCGTCAATTTCGTCCCCTGATTCTTATAGAGATTTCAAATCATCCTGAAGTATTCTCCTTACTTGAAAAGGAAAATTATGTGTGGTATGAATTTCATTCACGTACCGGCCTCCCAATTCCATTACAACACGACATGACTAGTGGGAACAGAAACTATATTGCTCGTCCGAAAGAAAAAAATTTCCCACTTCTATGAATCAAGTTCTCGTCTCTATAATTACTCCCTGTTTTAATAGCGCTCAATTTATACGAGAGTGTATTGAGAGCGTTCTCGCACAAGATTACCCATATATTGAATTTGTTATCCAAGATGGAGCATCCCGAGATGGAACGAAAGAAATTATTACAGGATACGCTATTCGTCATGAGCATATTCATTTTGTTTCTGAACCTGATCGTGGGCAATCAGATGGACTCAATAAAGCAATCCAACGTTCTCAGGGAGATATACTAATCGTTTTAAATGCAGATGACGCACTCCTTCCTCACGCCTGCTCATGGGCAGCGGAACACCTTGCTAGACATCCCGAAGCAGGTGCAATTTATGGCGATGAGTATATTATGAATGAACATGGAACAACTATTGAAGAGTTTTGTGCACCTGAGTATGACTTCAAAAAAGTACTCACATTGGAGATTGTTCCCCCAGCACAAGCATCGTTTATCCGTCGTTCAGCACTAGAAGCGGTAGGATTTTATGCTGACAACACACTAGATAGTTGTCCTGATTTTGAAATGTGGGTACGTCTTGGATTACACTTTCCCATTATCCATGTACCTGGTTTTGTCTCACGATACCGACATCTCGGAGGAGAGTTATATGAAGGGGGGGTTGCAAAAACAGCATCACGTTTTTTTAATGCAAAACTCCTTATCCAAAAAAGACTCTTTGATTCTCCTCGAACAAACCCAGAACTTCGCTCACTCAAAGAGCGCGCGTATTCCGGACTTCTTATGTGGTGTGCAGCTGCCCATTTCGGAATTAATAGCACATTTCGAGGTATTATTATGAACCCTTTCCTCTATCGAGCACTCTGGGAAGCATTTCGGAAAGGGTACTGGAGATGGTTTCTTGGTAATATCGGTCGTTATTCCAAACTGTTAATACAGCGTCTTATTAATGGTAGATACTAAAGAAAAAATTCTTCTCATATCACCCTACTTCCCACCCGATTCTGCGGGAACAGGTTTTGTAATGGAGGAACTCGCGGAGAGTATACAGAAAAGCGGCCGGGTAGTACATGTACTCGCAGGGCAAACACAGTACTGTACCACCGCGCGCTACCACACATACAAATCACGAGTATCAATACATAGAATATGGCATTGTTATATGAACAAGAACTCAAAATTTGGAAGGATCATGAATTATTTGTCATTTCCGATTGCAGTATTGTTCCACACCCACCTACTTCGTTGGGCAGATACAATTATCATTGTATCAACCATACCAACAACCATAGGACTTGCCCCCCTATTAAACAAGTTTTTCAAAAAAAATGTTCATTACATTTGGCAAGATATTTATCCAGACCTTGTAATACATCTGGGCGCCATTACTCAATCATCATTGTTAGCGCGTAGCATGCGCTGGTTAAATGAAAAGAGCTTACCGTACGTAGATCATATTATTGTGCTCTGCGATGATATGAAGACCTATGTGGCCCAACACTATCAAGGTGCGTGGACAAACAATGTTGTAGTTATCAACAATTGGGAAAATCCGGATGAAATAGTTCCTCTCTCCAAAGATAATCCATGGGCACGCGTAAGCGGATATTATGAAAAATTTATTGTACTCTATTCTGGAAACATTGGATTGTTCCAAGATTTTGACACCATCATACAGGCAGCAAAACTCTTACAATACGATAGAAACGTGGTGTTCCTTTTTGTCGGCGAAGGGGGTAGTAAAAAAGATATCCAAGATACAGTGAGAACAAAAAATCTCCAGAATGTAGATTTTATGAGTTACGTACCGCAAGAGGATTATAATAAGCTCCTCGCAACAGCTGACGCTCACATAGTAAGTTTGAAACCGGGAATGGAACAATTCGGATTCCCCGGAAAATTATACAGCTCTCTTGCCGCCGGCCGACCCGTTCTTGCAGTAGGCAGGGTAGGAGGAGAACTTATACGCACAGTCATCACGCACCACATCGGACTGACCGCATCTACCGCACAAGAACTTGCTGACAATATTACAAGACTAAAGAATGACACGGATTTAAGGTCTACACTAGGAGAACAGGGCCGAAGTGTATTCTTAGACAAATGGAGTGTAAACAAAGCGACTCAACAATATATGCAGCTTCTAAAAAACTAGCGTGTATTCTCTGAAATATGTCCGGTGATAAGAATATTCCATCCGAGTATACGTTCTAGAATTTTTGTAAAAAAAGTAGGAAGATGTGAAATCAAATCCTTCTCAATTCCAAAGAGTGAGAGATACTCTTTTCGCATGCTAGTAATTGTGAATCCGCGCAAGAGTTTGCGTACTTCACGAAATGTATAGGTGTAGATTACTGGACAATCTTGCTGGCCTTCGGAATACTTCTTCACCAATTCATCTCGCTTCCAAAAGGCCCCTCTCCCCGGTACGAGAACGATACGGAGTACTTTCCATGACCATCGAGCATACAACATAATACGAACCTCCGTATTCGGTCCACAATATTTTTTAAGTTCCTCAATCACTCGTTGTGGACAAGAAGTATGGTGAATAACACCAAAAGAGTAGATGAGGTCGTAGGGTTCAGTAGGTACAATTGAAGATAGTGCTTCTGCACTACCATGGAAAAAATTACCGTTCAAATGATAGGAAGTAAATCGTTTTTTGCATAACTCCAGACTTTTTTGAGAAAGATCTATACCTGTATAGAAAGCCCCCGCTCGAGCAAAATTACTTGCATCAATACCAATACCAGTACCAATTTCAAGCACCTTCTTGCCTTTCCATTGAGCAAATTGTGCAAACGGTTTAATATGCCGCTCTTCTTCATATTTCTTTCTTTCCGTCTCATCAAAATATACATCTGCATCTGGAGCTTGTTCTGCATCAGTACTATTACAGGGAATTGCATCCCAATAGTCAGCAATACGGTCAATCATACGTAATATGCACACCAACTGGGTAGTATCTGGTCTGAGGAGGCATTTTTTCTTGAGGAAGTAACCGCCAGTGATCAATGAGAGCAATAGGATGTTCTGGGATATACTCTGTGATTGTTAAAAATTCTGGCTCAGCAGTTGCAACAACCCACAAAGAAGATGAGGTGAGACAAGATTTAAGAGAATCGTGATAAACCACTTTTTCTTGTAACATATCTTGAGCAAAACGGGTTGCTAAGGGATCATACACGTTAATTTGCATATTAGGGTAGCGTACCAGTAAACGAGTAATGGTCCGCAATGCCATAGACTCCTCCACAACAGGAGTATTAGTTTTATACGATAGGCCAAGAAACGAGATCGACGGGTGAGCATATCGCGTAATTTCTTGCTCAATCTTTTCCACCAACAAATCAACTTGGGTATCATTGATATAATCTACCGCCTGCGAGAGACGAGCATCTACACCATGCGATTGGGCAAACAAAGTGAATGCCTTATTATCACGAGGAAAACATGGACCACCAAATGAACACCCCGCTTTCAAATAAAAAGGAGTAATTCTTTTATCTGCTCCTAAAGCAGTGCTAATAGCATCAACTTGTGCTCCTGGTATATGTTCACAAATGTTACCCAATGTGTTAGCGAAGCTGATTTTCATAGTGACATACGCATTCAACGCAATTTTTGTTATCTCGGCACTCACAATAGACATTCGAGCAATACGTGGAGTATTTACACAAAACTTACGATAGATTTGTTCAACAAGTTCCCCTGCTTTTTGTTGGCTCTCCCCGATAAGCACGAGATCGGGACTCTTCATATCTGTAATAATGCTTCCTAAGGCAATAAACTCAGGCTTATAACAAATACTGAAATCGGTATTTAGTTTTTTCCCTGTCTGGTTTTCAAGCCAGGAAATCAGGCGGGCACTAGTATTAGGCATCACAGTAGAAACAATCACAAATGTATGATGATCTGTTTTTTTGTGTATATCGTGCACAACTGAACTGAAAAAAGCTCGGATAAATTTGTCCGAAAAAGCACCATCGTCTTGCGATGGGGTTGGCACCACAATAAACGTTACTGATGAATGAGCAATAACATCATGAGCATGTGTTGTCACACACAGACGATCCTTTGATTGTAATAAGAGATCCTGTAATAACGGCTCAAAAAAGGGTGATTTTTGTTGAGAGACAAGGGAGATGAGGTGTTCATCAATATCATACCCCAACACAGAAAAACCAGCATCAGCTAATCCAGTAGCTAAGCAGAGACCTAATTTGCCCAGACCAACAACTGATAGTAAAACAGGATATTCTATATTCATACTAGTAGGATAATGTATCACATACTAGCAATAAGTATCCCACTCTTCAATGTGCTATGATAGCACCCATGGAGCAATTCCTACGACGATTACTCTTGATAGTATTATGTCTAATCCCTTTTACATCACTCGGTGTAACCAGCACTTTATTGTTCCCTTTTGTGACCGGACCTACATTTATTTTCCGTATTCTCGTAGAAATTGCTTGTGGTCTCTGGGTTGCACATTTTTTTATCTATTCACAAACAGAAATTTCACGAAAGCAATCTTTTTTAGTATACAGCCTTGTTGCATTCTTAGGAGTAACTGCCCTTAGTGATATTTTTGGACTAAATCCTACATTGAGTATCTGGGGAAAATTAAGCCGAATGGATGGGTTAATCACACTGAGTCACTGGATTATATATTGTTTACTATTAAGTGTAACTATTCAATCAAAACAAGGGTGGCAAAAATTCTTATCTCTCAATGTAATCGCTGGATTACTTATTTCTAGTATTGCATTACTCCAGTTTATTAATATTATCCCTATCTTTAAAGATGTCAGCGAAAGACGTCTAGATAGTACGTTTGGAAACGCAAGTTTTTTGGCGTCATACCTCTTACTCACTCTTGGTATTACATTTCTTCTTCGGAGCGAACCACACATATCACATTTAAGGAAACTGCTGTACACCTTGAGTATGGGTGTTTTTATATTTGTAATATACTTTACCGCCACACGCGGAGCGCTCATTACCCTAGTAGTAGTCGGTGGAATCACAGCATGCTATGCATTCTATCGTCTACGAAAGTCACGTATACTCTCTCGTCAAAACTATATCTTAACTAGTGTTAGTATAGTGGTAATAATAATGATCGTGGTTGGTACCGGATACTCTCGCACTGTCACGCATATCACTTTAGAACGATTTCAAAGACTAGCACCGCACATAATTTTGCAAGAAAGCCGCATCTATTTATGGCAGATAGGATGGCGTGCATTTTTAACTCACCCACTACTCGGATGGGGACAAGAAAACTATTATTACGCATACCATCAGTTTTACGTTCCACAACTCTATAATAAACAGGAAGTATATTCCGATCGGGCACATAACAACATCCTCGACACACTCGTTAACGGTGGAATTATTGGCCTTATCGTGTATCTAACAATTCTTCTAAGTGCATATACAATAATTTTGAGCAAGAAGAGTTCAAGAATAAGTCATGCTGAAAAATTAAGCCTGACTGCATTTATATCTGCATACATCGTTAATGGACTCGTTACGTTTGATTCCCTTGCTACATATCTTCCTCTATTTACAATACTTGCGTACATACAATGGACACATACTCATAATTATTTACCCACACAAACAACACCAGCAACTCAATCTCATTTTATATGGCTACCAATAAGTGTCATTACTCTTACTACGATAGGTATCATCTATACAATTAATATTCAACCACTCATAGCGTCAAATAGATCAGCTCATGCCCTAAAAGAGTTATCCCTAGATGGGGAAAAGAGTTATAAATTGTTTACTCAAGCGTTACAAGAAGCAACATTTTCTCGTAACGATAGTATTCGACAACTAGTTATACTCGTATCTAATCAAGAAAGGATGTCTCTCCTTTCTCCACAAACAAAAAAAAAATTTGAGGATCTTGCACAAACATACATCACACTATTAATCCAATCCTCTCCCCCAGATCCTCAATTATTTTACTTAGCTGGTGTGCTTGCAGAGAGTACCAACAATATAGACCAAGCTATAATTTTATTAAAAAAGGCACAGCAACTTTCACCTAATAAACAAACAATTCTATTAAAATTAGTCGAATTATTGCAAAAGAAACATGAGTATCAAGTAGCTCTTGCTTTAGCAAAACAAGTATATGAAAGCGCACCTCATATACATGATTTACAACTCGCATATGCCTCAGCGGCACTATATGCAGGTAAAGATTCACTAGTACAATCACTTCTCGAAACAATACCAGGCGCTCTCATAGCGCAAAGTAACTGGTTACTTCGTGCGTATATAGAAACCGGACATATCGATAACGCTATTACGTTAGTCAGGGAGCGACTAACGTTACACCCCACAGACACACAAGTGTATTCAACCCTCGCAGGATTATATTATCTTAATCACGATAAAGGTGCTGCAATCCGTACTCTACAAAAAGCTATCGAGGTTGACGAGAAATTCCGTCCTGTCGGAAAATTGTGGATTGAACAAATACAATCAGGTATTAATCCAATGACATAATAAAAAACTACAAACTATGCCGGCAATCATATACTGACACAGGTATTCTTTTATCTATTGCGTGAAAAATTTCTATACATGAATTTAGATACTCACGATACACTCCCCCATCATATAGACGCGGAATATCTACCACTAATATATATCCAGAAAAATTCTTGAACAAGACTCTATGGTGCTCTTCATTTTCTGGAGCTGCATAGAACCTCCCCTTATATTTACCTAACTGTGTAAGCTCGTATGCACCGATATCATTATACGTAATTACACCTTGAATAGATGGATCATTTTTAATAACCGACAATGCAGCATCTAAAACAACAGGTGCACTGCCATTAATTTTTCCAAACAAGAACTCTTCGGCAAAAATACCATTGTAAAGCAGCCCCACAGTAAATAATAAAAGTAGCGCCAGTGATGTGGAGATTTTTTGTACTCGCACCGCTCCGACAACAAGGAAAGAAACAATAAATATACTCAATAGGAAGAGGAAGGACACATAAAAACCAAGGGGTCCAGAGCCGCCAGTAAATGGAATGAGCATATTCCACTGACCAGAGAAGACTCGAGAAAACCACTCTGTTTTTGGATATAAGGCAAGAACTTGGTGTGAAAAAAATTGAAGAGTAAAAAGCAAACCACCTACAATAAGGGAGTATACGATATGTTCTCTCTTATAAAAATATTCTCGCGACAAACGAGCATACACCGACCCAGCAAGCACACACAGAGGAACAATACTAAACATTAGATACTTATCAAGTGCTCCTCGCGAAAAATCAAAAAGAACAAAATAGAAAACAGACCCAAGTATAAGGTACAGTATCCAAATACGAAGCCTCATCACCTCTTTTTTTGTAAGCAACAATAAAGGAACGAGTAAAAGTGGGCTCGTATATTCAAGCGATTTTATTAATTGAACAAAAATTTGAGTATAATTTCTATCTGAAAAATGTACATACGAAAAAGCGTGTTGAGCCATACCTTCTATCTGGAAAGATGGATATAAAAGTTTTGCCAAAATTAATAACACACTAAATGCTGTAGCAAAAGCTAACCCAAAAAGAACCGCTCGAGTAATATACTGAGAGGAAAATGATTTTCGATAACGGATACTTGCATCGCAGATAAAAACACCGACGACAATCACAAAACTCAATTTAACCAGAAAACCTAAAAGAAGTGACAAAAAAAATAAGACCAACCACCGACGCTGCTTAGACGTATGATATAAATCATACAAAAAGAGTGAACTGATAAAAAAGAACGGGAGCAGAGCACCATCAGTATCTATCATAAGTGAAGCTAGAACACTATAAAAACAGACACTGAACAGCGCTAGAGAAAATAGTCCGACTCGATGTCCATAACGACGAGAGACAACATAATATAGTAAAAGTGCTGTCAAAAATGATATGAGTAAAGGAAACATGCGCATATGAACACTTCCAAAAATTGCATGATCAAAAAGAAAAGACCACTGAGTTAGTGGTGGGTGAAAAAGAAAACTGGTTGCCCCACCACCAACATCTGTCGCATGTACTGTTTTCCACTCATCCTGATGATACGGAAGAGAAAGACCAGGAAGACGAATAAGAAGAAACGAAAAAGCAATAAAAGCTAAAATAAAAAGTTTATTTCGTTTCATAAAAATATCATAGTACATCAGCTATGCGTCTGGCAAAAGTTGATAAGCTGTGGTCATGAAGTACTTTATTTTGCAAGGTATGAATACTCTCTGTCTTTTTATCTTGCGGTAAGGATACATACCAACGAATAGCATCCGCAAGATCTTTTACTTCTGCCCCTGAAAGCATTAACTCTGGGGTCACCTCAGCAATAACAGATCTAAATGCATTATTAGCAGTAATTACGGGAACCCCAGAGACAAGCGCCTCGAGCCCCGCCTTATCTAAACTCCCCGTACTACTCATGTTTACACAAAGGAACATTGCAGGGAGTATTCGTGCGAGTTGCGCACGACTTTGTGCGCCAGTAAAAGTTACAACCGCAGAGAGTCCGTTTTTTTGAACATAGTCCTTACATAACTCTTGGTACTCATAATCCTTATCATAGACTGGGGCACCAATAATGGTAAGCCGGACATCATACCCATCTTTACGAAGTACATTTAAAGCTTGGAGGGTGAGATATTGCCCTTTAGAGGCGCTCACACGCCCAACAACCACAAGCGATAATGCGGGCGAGTTGCTCTGTTGAATTGGCTGGAACAAACCAGTATCAATAGCCTGCCCGACGATACGTAACTTTTTTGATTTAATACGACACCCCTCTGGAGTAGAAGTTAACACCCGAGAAGTAAATAGTACTGCGAGCCTCAACTTCCACGTTACTGTGCCATGCGCATACCACAGAACTACTTTCTTACCCATCAAACGCCAAAGGAGCCCCGCGAGTAAAATATACTCAGGATTCATGTGGACAAACACCGTGTCATAAGACCCTCGAAGTTTCCATACTAAATGATACAACCTTAATACTTTAAAAATCCGGCTCTTCCCCTCTTCCTTTCCTAAAGAATACACAGGGAAAGGTACTGGGGACTTATCGCTAGAAGCACGGAGGGCAATAATAGTGATGGGATTAAAAATTGTGTTTAACGCACGTACCCACGCAGGAACAAACCCTAAGACACTATCACTCTCATCCCATATTTGTGTAATAAATAATAACCTCATGAATGTCGAAAGAGTACTCTATAAATAAGGAACGACCATGTGGCAATAGCTACCCCAACAACAAGCTGTGCCGGCAAATAGTGTAATTGTGTTTTTTCAACAACTAGATACAGCAGTAAAGCATTTAGTATAACGTTTATCAATCCAACAAAAAGAAACAGGATGAATTGAGTATGGATCTTCTTAAAAGCACCGTTGCGAAATGTCCAAAATTTTTGTAAAACAAAACTAATCGCAAATCCACACAAATACGCGATAGAAGCAGAGACTAAATACCACACTCCAAAATAATCAGTGAGTATATAGAGCAAAGATAAATCAACAGCTGTTGCTGATCCACCAGAAATAACATACTTAAATAATAAATATCGCCGACGCTGTGTATTTATTAAAAAACCTTTACGAGTAAAACGTTCCCACAGCGAAACAATAATATCAGCAGTTTCTTCTGTAGTAAGTAAGTCTAAACTATCTATTTTTGCAGGAGAAAGCTTAGTATCAGTAAGTGTTGTAACAATGGCATCTACTTGTGGTTCAATAATTCGCGCGCCAACACGTGTAGCAATTCCAACGTCAGTAGATATAATAGGTAACCCTAAAAGGGCGGCCTCAACTAAAACGAGTCCATACCCTTCAAACGCTGCCGTGTGCAAAAATACATGCGCAGAATGATAATACACCCTTACGTCAGAGATGTTACCAACAAACAAAACAGACTGCTGTAAACCCAATTTTTTAACCTCATGCTGCAAACGACTACGTTCAGGTCCGTCTCCAACGATAACTAACCCCATATCATTTCCTTGAGAACGAGCCCGGGCTAACGATTGAATACCTAATATCACACGTTTTTCTTTCGTAAGACGAGACACCATAAGCACAATCTTACTACAGTGAGGAAGTTCTGGAGTAACAGCCACATGATTATCCTTAACAAAAAATTGATCTCCAAGTGGCACAGGAAGAACAGTAACATTACTCTGCGAGATACCGCGAGAAAAAAGGCTCGTTGCTATACGTTCAGAAACCGCTCGAATGTGGCTTGCCCGAAGGAGCAAAAGCCTTGCAATACCAGCACGAACCATATTTGGTATAGTTGAGTAAATAAACCCTCGACTAAAAACATCTGTATGCACCTGTAATTCTAAGGGGACCCGATGGTATCGTGAGAGTAGCCACCCCACAGTTCCCAAGAAAAAAGGGTCTTGCGCCGTAACAAAGGAAGGACGGTCTATCTGCTCTCCACACTTTACTAAATAAAAAAAGCGCGTTAGTAGAGAACTACTAGAAACACAAACGATGTGAAGCGTTCCATCATGGATAGTTTCTTTTGGTATAGGACTAGTCACTAATACTTGTAATAATGCAACACGGTCTGCATAAGTACGCAGACGTCTAAAAAGACTACTCTGCTTATCAAACGCAGAAATATCGCTAGAGATCATCAAAACAGAGATGGGTGTATATGAAATCATGATAGTGCTGTTAGTACACGAGCAATATGGTCCATACTATTATCGATAGAAAAAGTTTCCGCTTTTTTACGCGCGCGAGTTATCACCCTCCGACGAAGATCATTATTTTTTTCTAATTCTTGTATCACAGAAACAATATGTTCTTCATCATCAGGTTTTACTAAAAATCCTTCGCTTTCATTGTCTATAATTTCACTTAAATTTCCAATGGAAGTAGCGATAACAGGGACACCAACCCACATAGCTTCAACAACTTGAAATGAAAAACTTTCAAAGCTGGTATTTAAGACAAAAACATTAGCAATAGAAAGTTCCTGACATACTTCATCTCTCGTGAGGCGACCGAGAAAAGTTACCCGACTTTCTAAGTTAAGCGTAGTGACAAGCTGGCGTAATTTGTTTAAATCCGGCCCCTCTCCTGCAATACGTAAATGCCATTCAGGTAATTTTAGCATCATATGAATTACAGCCTCGAAACCCTTCCAAGGGACAAGTCTCCCCGAAGAAAAGATAGTTTTGTTTTGTTTTTCTTGCAAAGAAGATTGGGGTAGCAAACTAAAATCAATACCATTGTAAATAGGAACAACTGTTAATGGCACGTTAGGGTGCTTCGGCCATCTACTCACCAAATGACTAAAATACTTACTTGGAGCAATTACTGTTGTAGCAAAGGCAACCACAACTCGTTGAATACTGCGAAGTAACTCAACACGGATACCATACTGTTTAATCTGAAAGGTATCGATTGAATCTTTCACGCCGTATCTTTGCACAGATTGTTCCCATGCATAATCACCGGGAACACGGACAACAAAAGGTAACCGAAGAATCCAAGAAGCACACAGAGCAGGAAAACCAACACTAACTGTGTCTTGAGCAAAAATAATTTCCTGACCCCACCCTTGCCATAGTATTTTGAAAAAAAAGAGAACGTGACGGACACCTTTTAGGAGACCTCGGACAGAACTAAAACTTAAAACAGTAACGTCAAATCCTCGGGAAGGAAGATGTGCAACCATAAGGGTAGCATAGGTTGCCGGACCACCAATATCTGGCGGATACAGCGGCGTGGCGAGTAAAACTTTTTTTTGTATATGAGTACTCATGATAAAAGCTGCCTGATGCTCTCAGTAACGACATCCCATGTATATACACGTTCAACAAGCGTACGAGCAGTAGTAGTTACACGCTGCACATGCTCACTGTGCGCACTATCACTAATATAACGCACACAGGATGCAATAGACTCTGGATTACGAACTTCAGCAAACCACCCCGTCTCACCGTCAATCAAAAAATCAGAAATACCACCCACCGGTGTTGCAATAACGGGAAGCCCAACAGCAAACGCTTCTAAAAAAGAGTTCCCCAGCCCTTCAGAAAGTGAGGGCCGAACAAAAATATCAGCTTGAGAAAGTATTTGGGGAATCTGCGCGGACACTTTGGCTCCAACAAACTCTACACGGGAGGAAAGATTGAGTGAACCAGTGAGTGCTTCTAAATTTTTTCGCTCAACACCATCTCCAACTATCGTAAGCGTAACAGTGTCAGGTAGATGTACGAGAGAGCGGATAGTATCATCTACCGCATTCTTTTTTACCAAACGAGATGTAGTGATCAGCTGGATATCTTTTTTATTTACATGCGGATGTCGATACGTAAATTTGTGCACATCCACACCATTAGGAACAATGACGATTGGCACTGTTGCCCCCATAGATTCTGCCCAACGCGCGAGGTACTGTGAAATTGCCTGAATTGCATCAGCACGAATAAAAATATTTCGAAAACGCTTTTTTATCCACCGTGCACGTCGTGCAATATGAGTGAATTCATCCCCCTCTTGGAGAGTAAGGAGGAAGTGGGCGGACGGACACTTCTCCTTATACCCTAAAGCAGCGAGTCCTCCATAACTGGCCATACTTGCCCATACGACATCAGCAGGTTTATTAGAGAGAGCCTGCGCTCCTACTCGTGCACCACTAGTAGCAAGTAATAATTTATCAATAAAAGGGACACCAACTCCAACACGAATAATGTCTACCGCTCCAATGCGCTCTAAACGAGGAGAAGTGCGTGAAAGACGTGCCGTTACCAATACAAAACGATGGCTCTGTGAGAGCCGTGCTGTAATCTCTTCAATAGCCCGTTCAGCACCTCCAATAGCGGGTAAATAGGCTGTGGAGTAGATAAGTACCGTCTTAACCATATACGGCTCTACTTTAGCCCTTTTTACGTGGCACCTCAAGCATTTGCTTGAGTTCTGCTTCTGGTACTTCCTGTGTAACTACTTCTTTTTTTTGTGGAACAGAGTCTTGTTTTTTTTCTTTTGTACCAACAATTGTCTGCAAGAAAGATTTAAGATCCTCTTTAGCTTGTGGTGTATTTTTAACCGTCTCATTTCGACGAGTGGTCACTAATGTTTCTAAAGATAAAGATCGTGATTTATCATGAACTGCCTCTCGAACAAGCTCTGCTCGCTTTTGTTTTTGCGTCTCACGACGTTCCTTTATACGCTCATCCTCCTTATCACTCTTTTCAATATTACTCAAGGTAGTTGCATGCCACTCATTAATTGCACGCTCTACTTCCTCACGTACACGTGCATACTGCGTACGAGAAGATTCGATGAGCTCCTCCTTAAGGGACGGTCCAGGGAGTGACAGCGGCGCAAGTGTCACAGCGGAAAAAGGTGGCGAACCAACGCCATCTATCATAAGAGTAAGATAGACTTGAGCAAATCCTAGATTAACCAAATCTTCCTCAGTAAATTTTGGTGCAAAAATCTTTTCTAACTTTTCGGCATCAAATGGCCCAACACGAAACGCAATCGTTGTGCCAACATTTCCGAACACAGCACTTTGGACCGTCTCAGGCATCTGATCAACATACTGATGCGCAATAGTAAGATTGAGCTTATACTTACGTGCCTCAGCAAGAATGTCTGCGAAAGAATCATTAACGAATGACTGAAACTCATCTACAAAAAAGAAAAATGGAGGAACTGCTGTGCGCTCCGCCTCACTCATATTGGCGCGACTCATTGCTGCAAGGTAAATTTTTGTAACTAACATACCACCAAGTAAAAAGGCGTTCTGCTCACCAACCCTCCCCTTAGAAAGATTCATGATCAGAATCTTTTTTTTATCCATGACCTCACGGATATTAAAACTGGAAACTGGCTGACCAATAATATTCCGAATCAAGGGGTTAGAGGTAAACTGACCAATTTTGTTTTTAATAGCATCCCCCGCCTCCTGCATATACCGTTCGTTGTACTTGGCAAACTCATCTACCCAAAAAGACTTTACAGAAGGATCAGAGATATTATTAACTACCTCCGTGCGGTAGGTCTTATCAGAGAGCATACGGTTTACACCGAGGAGTGTAGAGTTAGGGTACTCAAGAAGTGCGAGGATAGTATTATTTAAAATATACTCCATACGCGCACTCCACACATCAGGCCAAATCTTTTTAAACGAGGCCATGAGCCCGTTGGCAACCAAGTGACGTTGGTCCTTACCTACATCCTCCATCACATTGAAAGAAACAGGGTTCTCTAAATCATATGGCGCAAAATAGATAACATCTTTGATGCGCTCTTTGGGTACATAGTCCAACAATTTTTCTGCGGTGCCACCGTGCGGATCAATAAAGCCGACACCCTCACCATTAATAATGTCCTGAATCGCCATGTTCTCAAGCAAGGTAGATTTACCCATACCTGTCTTCCCTATCACATAGACATGACGAGAGCGATCGGAGTTTTTAATTCCAAAGCGTGTCTTGGCACCTCGAAAATCGGTCTCGGCTAAATAGACCATTCCCTGCTTTGGCGTAAATTCAGTATTGGAGTCACTCATGTGTAAATATTATACCACAAGAAAAATCCTACTAATCGAGTGCTCCACGAGTATACGTGTTGGCAGGGTCCCACATCATCCACGAATCAAGGCTGAGATCGTAGAGTGCCTGTTTTTGTTTACGCACCATCGCGGCATCGTAGGTAGCACCAAGGTTAAAATCTTGTAGCCACGGGCGCAATTTATTTGGACTAGAGCTCGCCGCAATCGCACGCTCGGTAGCGCTCGCCATCA
>Ga0210057_1000559_pt1 | contig 61216 bp, 45 predicted proteins | sample CryGeyCG2114_010_2_FD_183968 | JGI IMG/M metagenome (GOLD analysis project Ga0210057, IMG submission 183968) | Groundwater microbial communities from aquifer - Crystal Geyser CG10_big_fil_rev_8/21/14_0.10 (SPAdes) (version 2) | ecosystem: Environmental > Aquatic > Deep subsurface > Groundwater ...
GACCTGCGATATTCGGAAACACGCGCCGAAGGTGGGCGGAATTTTGTGACGAAGCTTTGGAACATAGGCAATTTTGTTAAAAGTTTGAAGACCAATGACCGATTTGATACGAAAAAACTGACCGACTTTGACAAATGGGCCCTGAAAAATCTGAATAATTTAATCGAGCAGACTGCAAAACATATCGATATCTACAATTTCAGCCAAGCGATTTTTGATCTGCGCGAATTCGTCTGGGCTCTGCTTGCCGATCGATATTTAGAGATTGTGAAAGCGGGTAAAAATAAAAACTCGGAGAAGGTTTTGCGCTTTATTTTTGAAGAAACGTTAAAACTGCTCCACCCCTTTATGCCGTTTGTGACGGAATCGATTTGGCGCGAATTGAATCATAAAGATATTTTAGTGATTGCTAAATGGCCGACGCGGAACAAGAAGTTCGGCGAGTTTAAAATTACCAATGTTTCAAAACGATTTGATTTAATTGATGGTATCCGTCAGGTCCAGGCCAATTATGCCAAAGTCGATCCAAGCATCTTTAAAAAAGGTCTTAAAGTTTTTGTTAAAAATGAAGCTCCCGCTTTGGTCGGCAAATTGACCAAGACAAAAATCGCTCCCTTTTATAAAAAATCAAAAGATTTAGTGCCGATGAGTTATGGCAAAGCCAAGCTCTGGTTTGAATTGGAAGAAAAATTCAAAACCCCATACACGGCACTGCTAAGAAAAATCCAACAAGAAGAAGAGGGGCTGGTTAAAATGTATGAGAGCAAGGCTGGGAATAGGGGCTTTGCTAAAAATGCTCCGAAAGAAATGGTGGCCGAGACTAAAGAAAAGTTAAAAGAGCACAAATTGCGAGCAAAAGAAGTAAGGGAGCAGTTAAAGGCGCTCAAATAATCAAAAAAATAAATGGCTCAAAATTTGAGCCATTTATTTTTTGCTACAAATTGTCATCCTGAACCCTGTGCTGAACTCGATTCAGTATCGATTCAGGATCTAGGCGAGTAAAAATCTTTGGACAGATCTTTCATGGGTGGGTTGGCTGTTTTGATAAGATCAATTTTCCATTTTCTACGCCATGCTTTAAGTTGTTTTTCTCTGGCCAGGGCATCATTGATATTGGATGTTTCTTCAAAATAAATCAATCTATGTGTTTTGTATTTTTTAGTGAAACCAGGGATTAACCCGCTTTGATGTTCATAGAGTCTGCGCTCTAGGTTGTTGGTTACACCAATATAAAGAACCCAGTTTTTTCGGCTGGCCAGGATATAGACGTAGTACTTATTCATAAAACCCCAGATTCCAAATCAAGTTTGGAATGACATCCTTATTCTCCTACCTTCAGGTAACTCCCAGACGGGAATTTGAGGAAATACCAAGTATCAGTCTCGGCCATAATTTTTGCGCCGTAGTTTTGCAGGTAATCTTCCAGGGCGCCGGGAGTGTTGATAACGGGATAAGAAAGCTGTCGGCGTAGCCAATCGGTACGCTGACCGGTGAATTTATTAAATGAAGCAAAAGTTTCAGAATGCGGGAAAATGACAATGACGTTCAGGCCCTCGCCGTACCAGAGTTTGCCGCCACGCTGGTGAGCCTCGGTCAAGGGGGTCAGCGTCCCCTCCGGAATGTAGGCCTCGGCATCATTGTCACCGGAGAAATACGCGAAGGAGTCGGGATAAATTTTGTCGGTGGTGTCGGGCGGGAGGGGTAGGGGCTCATCCTTGGGCTCAAAAGCGATTAAGTAATCGCTACTCAAAAACTTTTCAATGGTGATGGGGTAATATTTTTCCAGACCGATAATCTGATCGCTTTTGATTTCTGGTGTTAGGGCCTCGGCCTCTTTGGCGGTGAAGATATCCGTCAGATAGTCTGGTTTCTCAATCTGGGGGATTGGGTCTTGGCTTAAAGAAAAATCGTAAGAGTGAAAAATTGTCACACCTATTAAAAGAGAAGTGAGCCCATACTGAATAATTTTTTTAGTAATTTTTATTCCTCCTTGGTTACGCGCATTACCTCCGAAAGACTGGTGATGCCCTCCGCCGCCTTTAGTATCCCATCTTTGATGAGCGGTGTCATACCCTCCTCTAGGGCCTTGTCTCGAATAGCGTCGGTGGTGGCTAGACTGTTTATAAGCGAGCGAATGCTCTCGCCCACTTTCAAAATTTCAAAAATACCAATGCGTCCACGATAACCGGTCTCGCCTTCCGGGGCCGCCCCGGGCTCGTAAAAAGTTTTACTCACCGCTTCCGGAGCGTATTTTTCGACTAATCCTTTTTCTTCAGCCGTTAAGGCGTGTTCCTGACGATACTTCGGATCAAGCTTGCGCACCAGCCTTTGAGCGATGATGATGGAGCTGGCATCGGCGATCAAATACGGTTTTACACCCATCTCGATCATGCGCGGGATGGCGCCAACAGCATCGTTGGTGTGCAAGGTAGAGAGGACTAAGTGTCCGGTCAGCGAGGCCTGTACGGCCATCTTGGCGGTATCGGAATCGCGAACCTCGCCAACCATGATAATGTCCGGGTCTTGGCGAAGGATTGAGCGGAGTCCATTGGCGAAGCCAAAGCCCTCCCCTTCATTTACTTGGCTTTGGGAGATGCCCTCCAGACGATATTCCACCGGGTCCTCTAAAGTAATAATCTTGGCGCCGGGTTTATTTAGTTCTGAAAGTAGAGCATAAAGTGTAGTCGTTTTACCGGAACCGGTCGGACCGGTGTTGAGGATGAGGCCGTTTGGCTCTTCGGCGACGGCTTCGATAATCTTGCGATCCTCTTCGCGCATCCCCAGCTCTTCCAGATTCAAAAAGCTGGCGCCTTGTTGCAAGAGACGCATCACGACACTCTCGCCGTAAGTGGCCGGTAGAACCGAGACACGGATATCGAAATTGGAGTCCTTGGTTTTGATCAAAAAAGTGCCGTCTTGGGAAATGTCATGGATATTGATTTTTAGTTCAGAGAGAACCTTGATTCTTGAAATAAGGGCCTGGGCCTTTTCGGAAGGAAGTGCCAGGACGTCCTGAAGAAAACCGTCGATGCGAAAGCGAACGCGCAAATCTTCTTTTTGGGGCTCGATGTGAATATCGGAAGCTTTAGCGGAGATCGCGCCGGCGAGAATGGCCTCGACCAACTCCGAGGTGGAGATTTTGTCTTGTTCTTTGGTTATTTCACGAAGCTTTTTTGCGTCCCAGAGGCCGGTATCGAGAATGGTCTCGGACAGGTCAACCTCGCGGTAAGCGGCGGCATCGGTCACCAGATTGTCGTAAAAAGACATCAGATACTGATAGCTGTTTTCGGAGATGAGGAATATTTCAATATTCAGTTTGGTGTTGTCTTTCAGGGTTTGCAGGGCTTTGACAGTTTTGGCGTGACCGGGATCGACGACGCCTAAGAGGAGCTTGTCGGGTGTTTTTTTAAAAGAAATAAAACGACCCTCGTGAGCGAGATCTCGAGGGACGAGAGCGAGCGTCTTGGCATTTGGTACAAAGCCGGTCAGGTCAGTATATTTAAGACCAAGAGTTTTGGCCTCTCTTTCAACAGATTTTTCGGCACCGGAAATCCGAATATTTTTGATGAGATTTTCGAGCTCATCACCGGATTTTTGCCCGAGCCCCCCCTTTTGTTTCTTGTTTTTGTTCAGCTTTGACTGAAAACGTTTCGGGTCATCGCTAAGATTGAAGTCATTTGTCATAATTTTTGACTATTTTTGGGACCGCCTTACCTTACATTATATCATAAATAGCTTATTTTGTCAATTTGAGAGCAGTTTTGGTATGACTAATAATCCGCGAACAATAACTTGGAGCTTATGATTTCACATATTTTTAATATTGGAGCGTGCTGTATAGAATGGCTCTAAAAGCCATCTTGTGACGATATACTTCTCCGAGGGTGGAAGTATTGACAAAGTGGCTGAAATGTAGTATAATATTATAATTTAGAAGAGGGTGGGGGTTTGGTCCCCCGACCCAAGAATAAAAAACAAAAATCAAAAAAGTGAATTTAAAACTTATTATCAGCCGCTTCCTCTTAACCACCATGCTTGGGCTTGTTTTGGTCGCGAGCTTTTTTATGGCTCCGGAGGTCCAAGGCGCTCCATCCATTGTGACGGGGATGGCTTATGCCGCTGATAGCGTGAATGGGGTTATCGAAGCCGCGTCTCCAATCCGTGAACAATTGCAAACGGCGCATCGTGGAGCAACTGTTGTCGCGGCAGCTCCTTGGTGGACGCTTGAGGGCGCTTTTCGCAACATATTCAATAATGCTTTTTCAGCTTTCGTGAATATCTTGGGAGCGGTTTTGGCAGCGGCGGCGAGAGCGCTGACCTGGATTTTGAACAACGCGAGCAAGATTTTGGAACAGGAGACGGCTAAGGACCTTTGGGGCATGGTGCGTAACTACGTTAATTACCTTTTGATTCTGATTTTGATCGTGGCTTCGGTTTTTACGATTTTAAGGATTGATACCAAAAATTACAGCTTGAGCCGCATTTTGCCGGGGATAGTCTGGGCAGCGCTTCTCACCAACTTTTCGTATCTCATCGTGCAGGCCTTAATTGGCGTGGCAGATATCTTCACACTGGTCTTTTTGGGTAAAGTGAATGAGGCGGGCGCCTTTGATGCTCTGGGAACATTATTGAGTGATAGCGCCATAAATGCGGCGAACTCTTCTGCCGGCGCGGCTTGGAGCACCACTGGGAGCGTTGTTAATGCCTTGATTACTCTCATCGGTTTTATAATCGGGATGCTGGTGGCCGCTCTAGCCTTCAGCTTTCTGGCCCTACTTTGGTTGGCGCGCACAGCGGTGCTTTATGTGCTCCTCATCACTTCGCCGATTATGTTTGCGCTCAATATCGTTCCGGCCACGCAGGGATATGTCAAGCGTTGGTGGGAGGCCTTCAGAACTTGGGTACTTTTCGGGCCCATCTCCGCCTTCTTTATTTTTCTTGCTTATACGACTCTTTACGGCGCCGCGAGCTCTGCTTTGAGAAATGCGGCGAACTTGTCTAATTCCAGTTTGCTTATTTTTATACTTTTATTTTCGGTGATGCTGTTTTATGCCGCTTATATTCCCCTCACCCAAGCCGGTCCGCTCGGCAAACAAGCGGCGGGGCTTCTGCAGAAATGGGTCGGTGGTAATCTTGGCAAAGCGGCGAGCTGGGCCGGCAAAACGGGCCTTCAAAAAGGCGCCACTTTGGCGGCTAAACCATTCGGCTCTTTGTACGGAGGAATCAGTCGGCTGGTGGCGCCGCCAAAAGACGCGGTTGGCGAAGGCGCTTGGAAAAGGGTTTTCACCGGCTTTAATAAGGGCTGGATAGAGACAAAACCCTTACAAACCTTCGAAGGCTTAAAGAGGGTTGTTGGCAAACAGATTGCCAAGGGTGGGCTGGATGAGAAAAAAGAGATTACCAAGCGAACTATCGGCGTTGCTAAACAGGGCCAGAAGCTCTTCAAAACCACCCAGAAAACAAAGCTTTGGCAAGATCGAGCTGAAAAATTATCCGCCGTCCCCGTCTTGGGTGCTTGGGCGGCTTCCGCCGCCCAGTCGTTTGAGCAAACCAAGAAAGCTTATGAGGGGAGCGCCCTGGGTGAGATCGGGGCGGCGGCGAAAGGTGTGGTTGAAGCCGGTCTTAGCCCCGATGCTATGAAGGGAATGATCATTGCCGCCCGAGAGGCTAACGATGAAACACAAGAAAAAATTGGGATGGAAGCTCTGCGTATAGAGGCGGGTAAACAGGGTGCCGGCTCGGAAGCGGACTTATACTATCGAGAGATGAAAACCGGTCCCCAGATGACCTCTATTTTGGGAGCCCGCATCAAGGGGGAGATAAAACCTGAGGATAAAGATGCGCTTCGTATCAAATTTGAACTGGGGCGGCTGGTCGGCTATGAGAACCCTAGCGACACCGGTTATTTCAAGGATAAGACGTTCGAGAGCCTCACTGAGCCGGAGAAGAAGAAGCTCGGAGAGAAGAAGACTGCTCTGGATAAAACCGGGTTTGTGCCGTGGGCGCTTACGGAGCCGAAGGAGCCTCCGAAGCCGGGCGAGGAAGGATATGATCCAAAGAAAACAGAGGAATACGAGCGTAAGAAAAAAGAATATGATGATAAAAAAGAATCCCTCAAAAAGATACTGGAGTTGGGCGGGGGCGAGATTATGGCCGAATTGGACAGTCGAGCCAAATATCGCCAAGGTCACCTAGGCACTGTTTTGGAGGTTGCCGACTTTATTGAAAAAAATAAAGCCTTCAAAGATATCGAGGTTAAAATTCCGAAAAAAGACGCGCAAGGCAATGAGTTTTTGGATGAGAAAGATCTGCAAACGGCCGGCCGAGAGTTAAAGGAAGCGAACCCGCTTAATCCGATGGCGCAACTGCGCGATATATTGGATTCCTCGCGAACCGCAAATTCTAGCGGGGGGACAGGTTTTAGCGGTGAAGAGTTAACTAGGATTACGCAAACCCTTGATGATATTTTGGGAGTGCTAGACAGGATGTATAGAAGACCAGAAGAGGGGGGTGGGGAGCCAAGCCCTGGCATAGAAACCCCGCCACCCTCCGGTTTAGCACCAAGGGCGAACATCGACAACCTGCTTGATGCGATCGACACGACTGACAGTGCCCTAAAGATACTCGATGGCACCCTACCCCAGACGTCATCTGATAGTCCCGACGATTTGAAGCAAGTGGAGGAAAGACGCGAGAGACTCGTTAAAGAAAAAGAAAAAGCGGAAGACCAAGCGAAGGCCTCTTTCGCGCGGACATATCGGGTCAAAGTAGGGGGCAATACCTCGGATTCTGAAATTAACCAAAGATTTGAAAACCTCAAACAGGCTCGTAAGGATTTTCCAGAACTTCGAGCAGATGATTTTATTGATAACCAAACGCAAGATGAAAAATTCTCAATAAGCTCCACAGTCCAAGTTACGGATATCAGAGGCGAACTTACCGACGAGAACACTCGCCACAAGATTATGGATGAGCCGATTAAAAGAAGCAGAGATGGCCAGCATATGTATCTAACAGAAGAAGAGGGCAGCCGAGAAGCTGGCGACTTGCGACAGAAGATAGTTTTTCAACATCAGCTTCGCCCAGCTCCGCCAGTACTTGGCGGTGAAGGCGAGGCGCCAAGTGGTAGCGAGACTCCGCCAACAAGACCCGCTCCAGGTGAGGGCCCGACTCCACCATCTTCAGGCCCAACGACAACACCAGCCCCAGCTCCGACCGCAGGCCCGGTCATTCGGTCAGCGTCTGAAGTCTCAACGGGACAAGTTGCTTCACCGGCTTCACCTAGGCCGACGACGTCGAGTCCAACTATTTCTCCACCAGCTCCCGAAGTTCCACCAGAGCAACCGACACCACCACCTCCGGCGGCCCCTGGTCAAGCGACCCCACCAGCCTCGTCTCCGAATCAGCGAACACCAACACCTGGGGCAGGCGGTATACAAGAGAACCTAGGTCTGAGAAATCAATCTAGCCCGACACCCCCGACCGAGGAAGCTGGCCCGGGGGCTTCACCAACGGAAGAAGGTGGAGAAACTGGTGGCGAAACAGAAACGGGCAACGAAGAGGAAACCAACCAATAATAAAAAATCATGAGAGCCAAAGTTCCACAAAGTATTGATTTGGAAGAGAAGGTCATCGGTCGGCTGACCGTCAAGCAGTTTATGTATCTGCTTGGTGGGGCTTTATTCGGTTATCTGGTTTACAAATCTTACGATGTCGGCGCGCTGAATGTTTATCTGGCCTTTACCATCATTGCTTTTATCGCCCTTGCCGCGCTGGCGTTTGCCTTCGCGCGGCCCAACCAGCAACCCTTTGAAGTGTTTCTGGGCGACCTGTTCCTTTTTCTCTTTACGCCGAAACGTCGGCTCTGGAGCAAGGATGCTGTCGGGCATGGTGTCACTGTGAAGATCAAGGAAGAGGGGGCGGAAAAGAAAAAACCGGCAACGGTCAAGCAAGTAACGCCGGATCGACTCAAGGCGTTGGCGGCCATTCTGGACGAGAGGGGCTTTGAGGTGGGTGAAGAAAGCCGCCGCGGGCATCTGGAAAACGTTGATGCGCAAATCAAAAATGGCGAGCGAGCCGGTTTTGTACCGGAAGAAAAATCCGCAGATAATAAAGAAGGGGATAAAGAACAAAATGGCCAAAAATAAAAAACCAAAAATTAGTAGTACGCAGATACATCTCGATATCGCCGAGGCACGTGATGGTGTGATTATTATGAAAGACGGTAGCGTCCGGATTGTTTTGATGGTGAGCTCTGTGAACTTTGCCTTGAAGTCAGAATTGGAACAAACGGCGCTCATCAACGGTTTTCGCGGATTTTTAAATGCGCTCAACTTCCCTATCCAGATTGTGATGCAGTCGCGAATTTTGAACTTGGACCCATATTTGCAAAAACTGGCAGATCGTTCGCAAGAAATCGAAAATCCGCTTCTGGCCAAACAGGTGTTGGAGTATCGCGACTTTGTCGGCAAGTTGATTGATGTGGCGAGCATTATGCGCAAGAATTTTTACGTGGTGGTGCCGTATTCCAGTGGGCTAATCCAAAAGGCGGGCCTTGTCAAAAAGCTACGTTCCCTGATTAGTCGCGGTGATCGTGACCAGAAAGTGAGCGACTTTGAGGTTAAAAAGAAGGCCTTAATTGAAAGGGCCAATGTGGTGGCGTCGGGATTGGGCTCTTTGGGGGTTAAGAGTATTCAGCTGGACACAGAGGAGCTGATTCAGCTTTTTTACGGTACATACAATCCCGCCTCTTCGGTTGCCAACAAGCTTCCGCCCATCGACAATGAATCGTCTATAGGAGGTCAAAATGGTTAATATCTTTGGATTTTTTAAGCGAGGCAAAAAGAGTCTGAAAAAAGCGGAACCGACGCCGGCTGAAAAATTGGCGCAAGCCCAAGTCACGGTTCGAGATTTGATTGCGCCTTCGGCGCTGGATGTCTCGTCAAGTCATCTACGTTTGGACAATTATTTTGTCAAAACAATTTTTGTTTTTGCTTATCCCCGCTTTCTTTATACCAATTGGCTCTCTTCGGTTATCAACTTTGACATGATGATGGATGTAGGCATGTATGTCTATCCGGTCCAGACCGACGAGATTATGGAAAGCTTGCGTCGCAAGGTAACGGTTATGCAAGCATCTTGGCAGATTGATCAAGAAAAGGGCCTGGTGCGGGACCCGGAACTGCAGGCTGGTTTGGAAGATGCGGAAGAACTGCGCGACAAACTGCAACGAGGCGATGAACGCTTCTTTCACTATGCGCTTTACTTCACGATTTACGCCAAATCTCAAGATGAGCTAAATACGAAAGCCAAGCAGGTCGAGGCGGCTCTGGCCGGTAATCTCATCTATACCAAGCAGGCGCTTTTTCAGATGGAACAGGGTTTTAATACGACTTTGCCGCTGGCCAATGATGAACTTTTGGTTTTCAAGAATATGACGACTGACTCCATCGCCACCTCTTTCCCATTTGTCTCGATGGATATGACCTCTGATGACGGCATCTTATATGGTATCAATCGCCACAACAACAGCTTAGTGTTGTTTGACCGTTTTAATCTGGAGAATGCTAATATGTCGGTCTTTGCGAAGTCCGGTGCCGGTAAAAGCTACGCCGTGAAGCTAGAAGTTTTGCGCAGTCTTATGTTTGATACCGACGTTATCGTCATTGATCCGGAGAATGAGTATGAAAAGCTGACAAAAACGGTCGGGGGGACCTATCTGAATGTGGACCTCAACTCTGATAAGCGTGTCAACCCCTTTGATTTGCCGGAGCTTCAAGATTCGGAGAGCACGGATGAGGCCGAGGACAATCTGCGTTCGGCGGTCATCACCTTGGTTGGGTTGATGGGTCTGATGCTCGGCGAGTTGACGACAGAGGAAGAGGCCATCGTTGACAAGGCGCTTTTTGAGGCTTACCGCCTAAAGGACATCACCGGGGACCCACGTAGCCACAAGAATCCTGCGCCAACCATGCAAGACCTTTATGAAGTTTTGAAAAATATGGAGGGAGGCAAGTCATTGGCCCGCCGACTGGAAAAATTTGTAACGGGTACTTTTGCCGGTATTTTTAACAAGCCGACCAACATCGACCTGAACCGCGGTTTAGTGGTTTTCAGCATCCGTGACCTGGAAGAGCAGCTGCGACCGATTGCGATGTACATCATCCTGAACTATATTTGGGGCAGGATTCGTCGTGATAAACGAAAGCGCGTTTTGGTGGTGGATGAGGCCTGGACCCTGATGCAGTACGAGGACTCGGCGCGCTTTATGTACAGTATCGCCAAACGCGCGCGCAAATATTATCTGGGGCTTACGACCATCACTCAAGATGTCGAAGACTTTTTGGGGACGAAATACGGTAAGGCGATTGTGGCCAACTCTTCTCTGCAACTCTTGATGCGTCAGTCCCCAGCTTCGATTGAGATTGTTACCGACACTTTCAATCTCACCGAAGGCGAAAAGTTTATTTTGCTAGAGGCGGAAGTCGGCGAAGGGCTCTTCTTTGTCGGCAACAATCACGTCGCAATCAAGATCGTGGCTTCTTACAATGAAGATAAAATTATTACTTCGGACCCGGCCCAGTTAAAGAAATTGGAGGAAGAGGGGAATCTTTAATTTTTAGTTATGGCTGATCAAGAGGAACAACCAAAAAAACCGCAACTGGACCCAGCCACTGCCAAGACGGCTCTTCGAGGTCTGGTTCTTTTGTGGCCGGTGCTCTGGCCGGTCCTTGCTGTCGTGGGCGTGGTGCTCTTTGCCATTATGATTATTGCTTCTTGCTCGGCGGCGACGGGAAGCGAGGTTTTGGGTGAGAATATCAGCCACGAAGGGGCCGTTCTTGAGAAAGACGAGCTGGGCGCCGGTAAATTTATCAATACCACAGAGGACAAAAGCCAGACGAATGAATCGGACGGGAAAATCCTTGATGAAATCAAGTCCCAATTTGCTCAACTAACGGATGCAGCCAGAAGCGACGTTTTACAAAAAGCACTGGGGGTGTTGGGCATAGAAACCAACGAAGCCAAGATTGAAGAAATCCTTCGTGATGGTGTTGATTCTCTGGAGCATAATTTGAGAGATAAATTAAATTTAGACAAGGAACAGATAGACGATCTGGAAGACCTTTTAGACCTGGAGCTGGACTTGGACGAATTGGCGAACTTTCTGGATCGGAATTCTAGCTCAGAGGCAATAGAGACCGGCTACCATGCGCCGATGTCGGGCAGACGCGTTCTTGGCGGTTGTGGCTTCGCTGTTTGTTATGGCACGTTCGATACGGTTTATCCGGCTTTCAAAATAGACTTCAACTATGAAGCCGGGGACTTGCGGCTGGCTGATCGCGAGGTTTATGCGGTGACGGATGGCGAGATCGTTTTTGCCGGTCTTTCCGGCGATCTTGATATTCATCCTAACGGGGACGATGCCGGTTATCAGGTGCTTCTGGTTGGAGACGATGGCTACGTCTATTATTACGCGCATTTGTTGCCGAGCGCTTTGATGACGGATAGCTCCGATTATGACTATTTTGCCAATGCTATGAAAGATGTGAATCGGCGTCTTGGTTTCAGCGAAGAGAGGGACAGATATTTTTTTGAAGACTATCTGGCCCATGGTCGGGCTCGAGTGGAGGCTGGCGAGGCTATCGCTTTTATGGGTGCTTCGGGGACGGTTGATGGACGGATGAAGCTGCATTTTGGTATCAGTGATATTTTGCAGAATGAGCTTAATCCAAGAAACCGGCTCGGTTTTTATCCGACTGGCCCCGGTTCCATCCGCGATGTTGTCGATGCTTGGTTAGCGAACAGGTTTGTAAATATAGAGACCGGTGAACTGATTAAAAAGTTACAATAAGAATGGTAATTAAATTTTTTCAAAATCTAATCTCTTCAAAGCGCAATCTTATTTTGATGGCGACGGGCCTGATTGTCTTTTTTGTTCTGGCCGTCTTAACGGTTTTTCTGCTTTTTTATAGAGGCGATATAAATTTGATTGTCGATCATTATCCGGTTACGGTTCAAATCGACAATCGTGAATATCAGCAAACGGAAGATAAGACATATCGCTTGCAAGCCGGTCAACGTGAACTGTCTGTCAGCCGAGAGGGCTTTGTGACGGAAAGGCGAGAATTTGTTGTCATCCGTTCAGAAGTGAGCAATCTGCGCATTGAGCTCGAAGAGTCCGTCTCCCCCGCTTTGATTGCCGAGGAGGAGATTTGGCCAGTCTCGAAATACCGTAGCGACAAAATTGTTTACTTGGACAAAAACGATAAATCATTTGAGTCTGTGAGCTTGGATAATCTCCAAATTACAACACTAACGGAGCGAAATCAAGGCGAAATCACAGAAGTGATTTTTGCTAGAGACAAGTCTTTGGTCATTCTGAAAGCAAAGGGTTTATTGCGGGTGAACAATTTCATCGACCGCAGTCGTGTCCGGGGCGCCGACTTTCGTGGTACGAGCTTTGTCTATCCAAACCAAAACGAGATCAATTTGATTAACACGGTCGTGAGCGGTGTAGAGACAACTTGGATTTTTGATTGGGCGGTTTACAATTTCGGCAGTGTCCAGCCCATCTTGCTGAATCCGGCTGTGCGGGAGATTGCCTGGTCGCCTGACGCGAGCGAGATTGCCTATACTTATGATGATGGACAGGACAAGTCTCTGATTGTTGCCAAGTCTGACGGAACGGAATGGCGTCGCATCATCGGCGATATCGGCAGTTTGAGCAACGCGCATATTTATTGGTCGGCAAATTCACAAAATATTCTCTTGCAGGATGAGCCTGGGCAAGTTTTTTTGGTCAATCTGGCGGCGAACATCTTAGAGCCCTTGCTTGAAGGTGACGGCTTCGGCCGGCTGAAGGTCTCGCCCGAGAATTCGGAATTTATGGTTGTTAAAGATAATGAATTGCGCCTTTATGATTTTGATGGTAACTATCGTTTGCTTGGTGGCCGTGTTGACATCAATTTGGTAGAGTGGCTGGACGCTGATCGCCTCGTTTTTGTCAGTGATGATACCTCTCTTTATTTATACAACGTGCGCGAAGGTGGCTATGAAATAATCAGCAAGTTGGATATATCTGGCCTGAAAATGATTAACAGGTTAAAAATTTTTGGTGACGGCGCAGTCTGGCTGATTGATGAAAGGGGCGCTTGGGCAGCCAAGGATTATATTGAAAAATCGTTAATCCGCGAGTAATGGCTGAAGAAAAAAAACCACAATCTAACCCGGAAGATTTTTCCAAAAAGCCCGCTCCCGCCAGCAAGGAGGGGGCGCCCGATGATATGTTCGCGGAGGGTGATCAGGCGGAGTCCGGCCGGGCGGGTAGTGTGAGTGTGCCCCTAATAATTACGCGGCAGGATCGTCTCAGTCTTGGTAATCTCGGTTACTCCAAAAACGATGTGGGCAAGATGACGCCTCCGGAAGCCAAAAGAATCATAGGCTTGAAGATTCGAAAACAGACAACTTCAAAGATAACAGAAGAAACAACCGAAGAAGCCGAAATAAAAACAAAGAGCGAGCTGGAACAGGCGCTCGAGGAAAGCACAACCGAAGAGGTGGCCGAACCGGAACCTGCGGATGGTTCTATGTCTCCGGAGAGTGATGGGGGGACCACCGGAGCGCCAAAGTCGGCGGAGAGGAGCGACCAACCGGAAGCAAAGGAAACCGCCAAGGACGAATCGGAAGAGCCGCCCGAGGGGACCAGTCGTCCGGAGAGAGAAGAGGCCGCTAAAGATGAGGCGGGAGAGGAGGAGGGGTCGGAAACCGACCAAGAAGAGTCCGAAGCCCGAAGGTTCGAAAGGAAAAAAAGCGAAAAAACAGAACAGACCGAGAAGGGACGAGGACAAAAAGGTAAAGAGACGGGTGCCGAAAAAGGAACTCCGCCGGATTCGAAGAAGCCGTCGGCCAAGGGCGCCAAGCCGAAAACTCCGGTGGTGCCAAAACCGACGCCAACGGCCTTAGCCGGTCGGGGAGCCGGCGCCGCCGCAACCAAAGTTGGCAGTCGAGCTTTGCTCGCCAATCCCTATACTTGGATTGTTATCGGAGTTTTGGTGGTTGTGGTGGCGGCGATTCTGCTTTTTTCCGCTTGTTTGAGTGGCGGTATCGCCGAAACGCAGCCGGGCAGCGACTCATTTGGTAGCAAGGGCAATCCCGAAGACCAGGCCCTAAATCCAGATAGCTCCAGCGATGTCCAGACAGCCAATAGTCTCTTGGGCAACGCTTCAACACCAATCCAGGGCCGAGAGGAGCTTTATGGCGAAGACAGGCGACGTCAAGAGCTTGTTGCTCAACACGGCGAAGAAGCGGCCGACGAGATGCTTAAAGATGAAAGAGAGGCCGCCCAAAAAAACATTTTGGAAAATAAAACTCTTAAGATTTACGAAGCCGGCCGTCAGGATATTCAGCGTGGCGAGATCTCTATCGCTATCTTGAAAACCTTGGAGTATTTGGCGAGCAAGCATAGCTATATTGAAGTGTCGTTGCTGAAAAGCGGCGCGCCGGAGCAGACCACCTTTGTGTCTCCGGGGCAAGAGGAGGAAAAATACTCTTTGGTGAATGATAGCGCGCATGCCGACGGCCAAGCGGTACGTATTACTGCTGTTGATAAAATTAAAGTTCGCAAATTAAAGCTGACTAGTGTGCTTAGTTTGATTTTGACTCTTTATGGTATCCCGGGTTTTGAGTTTTTGGCCGATGTGGCCGAATTTGCTCAAACAGTTCAAACATTTATTGATAATTCAAAAATCGCTCAATTTTTCATTCAGAACAATATCGATCCTCTAGATCTTTTTGAAGACATAAAAAGTGGTAACTGGAAGGAGGCAGCTTCGACAGTCGTGGCTGCCAAGATTGACGAGACCAAGCTCGGAGAGATTTTCAAGAAATACAATACAAAAACCGCAGATATCATCAAAGCGGCCGATACCGGAGAGTGGGATGGGATTATGGAGGATGTGGCTTGGGGGGTCTTCACTGATAGCCGTTGGGGCAAGGTTGCCAAAGAAAGGGGTATAAAAGAGGCAGATTTTAAGCAGGCGATTAGGGATAATAAGTGGAATACCCTGATTTTGAGCTACTACCAAAAAGATATCGAAGCTGTTTTGGCGGCGCCGAAAGATTATGCTCTGCCTGAGGGTTGCTCGCGGGTGCCTGACAATCCAGAGTTTGTAACCTGTATCGGTAATCCAGACAACCCGAACGATGATTATTCGATGGCGGCTCCAGTGCCACCAGATTTGCGTGACAATGACTTCGTCATGTTGCTCAAGAATAGCGGGATTGAGTACAAAGATATCGAAAGGGCCGCTCAAAGCGGAGACTGGGACGGACTGATGCAAGATGCGGTTTGGGGCGAATTCACCAATGCGACCTCTTTTGGCGCGGATATCGAGGCGGCAGGCATCGACAGGCGTGATATTCAAAAAGCGCTGGATACCGGAGACTGGGAAAATATCGCGACTGATTATGTGGGCTACAATCTGGACAAAGATCCGGAGCTGACCCTGTGGGCTAAGCAACATTTTGGTAAGAACGCGAAGCCGAGTACAATCTTAAAAAAATTGAGTGCTAGTGATGGCGAGATGCTCAAAGATCCGAAAGCAATGTTGGGCTTCTTGATGGCTGCTGGCGGTGCTGATGCGCAAATTTTCAATAACATCGTGCCGGGTATTTTAATCTTGAAACAGGTTTTTGGCGGAAGTGACTCATTAAAGGATTTTGATTGGAGCCAGTTTATTGATCGCAAAGAGATGTTGGTGGCGATCAATGTGCATAAAATCGAAAAAGCGGTGGCTCGGGCTAAGGCCGAGAACTATTCTGATAGCTCAATGGACGGCTTGTTGGATTTGTTGGTGGGAGAGGAGGAGTGGATGACCGATCAAGAAATTTCAAAAATGGAAGAATTATTCTCCAAGGCCATATCCGCTTCCGCTAAGTCCTCGGGAAAGAAAGAGGCCGGTGCGGCTTTGGACGACATCGTGCTTCTTCTAAAACGTTCCAAGAGTCGCCAAGAAGAGAGCGGTCTCTTGGTCGAGGCAGCCGGCAAGGCCGGTGTCGAGAGCGCCCTCTTGGATAATATTGTTGATGTAAAGGATATCATCACAGCCGATAACCCCGAAGAGGCAACTTACGACTTCCTTTTTTCGGCCATGACTGGCATCAATACTAAGGGTAAGGACGAGACGGGTGGAGACATCGGACTTTTGGACAGAATCCTAAAAGACGAATATTTGAACGATAAAAATAATTATTACGGCGTTTATCAAAGCTTAAAACGTGATATTGGCCGAGGCGAAGGCGCTGATTTCAGAGATTATATTGATTCCAAAAAGTTGGCTACTCTCATGAATGATGGCCTGCTCGCCGATTCTGACCCGGCCGCCTACGGGGCGCTCAAGAGCATTATTGATAATTATGACGAAGATGACCCGGGGTTCAACCGAAACATGCGTAAGGCGCTTTTGGAACAAGCGAATCGTGATCTTGGCGGCATTTTTTCTGATGAAACGTTGCGTCAGGCCGGGCGGGAAGACATCGAGAAGCAGGATCTTTTGGCCAGCGTTTTTGGCGACTTGATGCGTCGTGATCTCCGCCAAAACGGAGCTGACAGCGAGTACAACGACGAGATTATTGGCGCTATGCAAAAAATGATTAAAGGGTTGGGTGATGATCCTGAAAACAACAAGAAGACAATGAAGGACTTGAGCAAGACGATTTTTTCCGAAGAGTTCGGCATTGACAAAGATTTCCCGTGGGAGATTATTTACGACTCCAAAGACATGGATCAGAAAGAGATGGCGCAGAGGGTTGGTCAGTATTTCGAAAAGAAGGGTTATGATAACGACTTTAAAAAGTGGGTCAAAGAACGCTGGGGAAGCAAAGGCGTAGAGGTCAGCGATGCCGAGCTGGAACGTCTTGCCGACATTGATAAAGAGTTCAGCGATCTGTCGCGGAAGGTCGGCTTGAATTATGAAGAAAAGAGTCTTCTCGGTTTACAAAACGAATATGTCTTGAGCCGTGTGCGCAAACAATATGAAGCGCAGGGAGAGGAATTCACTTTTGAAGGCGACGAACCTTCGGAAAGCTTCATCACGCGCAACGGTCCGAGCGCCGCCGCCCTGCTTGAAATCGAGAAAAAGAAGATTGAAGACTCGATGGAGGGTTTCTCCGGTTTCTTGTTAAATGAATTTGAAGACACCGACATTCCGGTTGGCGTTCTGGTTTATCCAACGCCGGAGGGGATTATGGATACATTCTTGAAAGATACGCCTTTGGCGGGTCTGCCGGTGGGTATCTTTTTGGAGCCGGTGTTGGAGGATGTGGTGAGTTTTATTGAGGAAAATATCAGTAGCAAATTACGCGTCACCGGTTTGGACAAGATTCCCTTCCAAGCCATTCTGGATCCGACGCCGGCCAATATCGCTGGGGGCATCGCTCAACTAGCCGGTCTCAAGGGTGCTAACGAGATTACGGCATTTGTTGAGAAGCCATCTTTTGACAATGGTGTCGCCGCCCTCCAAGCGAATATTTCTGCTACCTCGGCCTTGGGCAAACAACTGAGCCCATACTTTGCCGTTTATGATGTTATCAAGGGTATTGTGGGCAAGAAAGTCCCGATCAAAATGGCTTTCCAGCAAACCATGGATGAAGAAACTCGCAACCTCTACGATGAACTCTTGGTGCGTACTGGCCGCATCGCCCGAATTTATTTGAGTAATGAGAATATTGACCATACGACCAATAGAAATCTCTTGGAACATGTCCGAAAATTGCTTACGCCAAATCTTGACCAAGATATCAAAGAAAGTCTTTGGCTGATGATGGCGCTTTCCAAGAAGGAAGAGGCGAATATCGCTCACAAGCTGGACCGAGATGTGGATACTTTGAGAAGCATACTTTCAAGAGCCCACCGCAATGATCTTGGCTACTTTGAGCCGAGTGTTCTAAGAGATCTCGGTAAATACACCGAGCGCCTCTTCCTTGATTTGCAAACATTTGACTCTAGCAATATGGGCAAAAAAGCGAAAGCCGCTCGTCGTAAGATTCGTGACGTTGTTAAAGAAGTCCGCTTTGATATGCCGAAGGATATCGGCATCGTGCCAAGCCAGGTGATCATCTATAACCCGCAGGATGATTTGGATAACAGCAACGATTTTCTGCCAAACCAAAGTGGCGCTTTTTCGCGCAATGATATGCACCAATATATCTACATCGGCTTTTAATCTACCTATCGGCAGACAGGTGCGGTAAGATAAAGAAAGATGGCAAGAACAAAAAAGAAAAATAATTGGCAAAAAAACTTTTGGGCGGTAGTTGTCTGGGGTTTCACCGGCATTTTCATCTTGTCCTTTTTTGCGAATCTGACGCAAACACCAGCTTTTCAGAATTTATTTTTGGGTCGTAGCTCAGCAGAAGAGAGCACGGGCGGTGGTGGGGACCTGCCTAGTCCTCCAGAAGAAATGGAAATAACTTTTGAAGGTGACGCTGATGACGGCTCAGATGATTTTACAGTTACTTTAGACGATCAGGGGCGTGTGAGTAATGTTAGCGATGATCATCCGCTAACTGATGAACAAAGGGCTGCTCTTCAAAAAGAAATAGACAAAATCAAAGAAAAAGCGGGTAGAGAAGCTCTCAACCGGGCTTTTACTGAAGGCGATCCGCTGGATGTGCCGGTAATTAATAATGGCGCTATAGACGTTATCAACATTGAACGTGGGGGCGGTGGCCAGTTTGGGTTTACGGTAGATCTGGCGGGTGATGCTTCCGAGCCGGTCAAATACATCAATCTGATTTATCGTTTTGCGATTATGATCGCAACTCTCTTGGCAATCGCTATGCTGACTTGGGGCGGTTACCGCTATCTCTTCGCCGGTGTCGATACCAACGCCATCAAAGAGGGTCGTGAGATTATCGGGAGCGCTCTTTCCGGATTGATCCTGCTCCTGATGTCTTACATTATTTTGACAACGCTTAACCCAAATATTTTTGAAGGTGGCGACAAGGTTTTGATTTTTGAGGGTGGCGAGTTAACGAGCCAGACGACGACTTCAGAAGATCGTGCGCATCAAGAAAAGCTGGCAAAGTATGCGGCGCTTGAGAACCAGCTAAATCTGGCATCTATCCCCTCTAATATCGATGTGAAAAACAACAGAAGCGCTAATCAAGGAACGGTTGAAAAATTAAGAAATCTTTGGAACGACACGGCAAGTCTACGAGGAGAAAGTCCGTGGTGGGTGACGGAGGCGTACCCGCCAACAAGCCAGCATGTTTCCGAAGCGCACTATGATGGTCGCTTTATTGATATCGCTTTTAAAGATGGTCGGTTCAAGAACAGGGATAATTATAATAATTTAGCATCTTTTGAAAGCAGACAATTGGATGAGCTGATAGGGGCAGCCAAAAATGCTGGTTTCAAGGTGATGGATGAATATAGGAATCCATCAAGTCTTGCGACTGGGCCACATCTTCATTTAGAGCTCGAAGGCGTGCCTTCCCCCGCTTAAGGGTAAGTAATTCACAAAAATTATTAAAAAAATAAACGGCTCATTTTTTGAGCCGTTTATTTTTTTAATCAAAAACGTCATTCTAGCTTGTCTAGAATCTCACAATATAAATCTTTTTTCTCGTCATTCTAGCTTGTCTAGAATCTCACAATATAAATCTTTTTTCTCGTCATTCTAGCTTGTCTAGAATCTCACCGCCGAACAATAATGTGGGATTCTGGGCGCACTTCGTTTGTCAGAATGACGAGGGGTATAATTTTCGATCGATTTCCTTAAGACCAATTTTTAACCGAGCCCCATCTTCTCTTTGACTCGGTCCATTTTTTGGGTCGCAAGCTTGCCCGCTTTCCCCGCACCATCAGCCAAGATTTTATCCAGTTTTTTCTCGTCTTTCATAAGCTTGATGGCTTCATCACGAATCGGCCCCAGTTTTTCGATGATGAGCTTGGCCAGCTCTTCTTTGAATTCGCCGTAACCACGGCCGATAAAATGTTTTTCAATTTCTTCTTTGCTCTGTTCGGAAAAAGCCTGATAAATATTGAGCAGATTATTGATGGCCGGCCTCTGAAGGTTAAAGGCAATCTCACTGCCGGAGTCGGTTACGGCGCGGCGAATTTTATTCTCAATCTCTTCATTACTGTCCAGCATCTCGATGGCGCCGTGTGGGCTTTCGTCACTCTTGGCCATTTTATTCGTCGGACTATCCAATGCCATAATGCGCGCCGTGCCCATATTGATGAGGGGTTTTGGAACGGTAAAAGTTTTGCCAAAGCGGTGGTTAAATCTTTCAGCGATATCACGGGCCAGCTCAACATGCTGTTTCTGGTCTTCGCCGACCGGCACCAGTTCGGTATCATAAAGCAGAACGTCGGCGGCCATCAAAGTCGGATACGTCAGGAGTCCGGCCGAGACAAAGCTCTGTTTCTCGCCCTTCTCTTTAAACTGGGTCATCCGCTTTAGCTCGCCGAAGGAAGCGATGCTGTTTAGAATCCAGGCCAGCTCGGCATGCTCCAAAACGTCTGATTGCACAAAGATTGTTGATTTTTTCGGGTCAACGCCAGAAGCAATATAAAGAGCGGCGATTTCGCGCGTTCTTCTGTGCATTGTCTTTGGCTCTTGGGGCACGGTGATGGCGTGCAGGTCCACGATACAAAAAATCGTCTCATGTGTTTTTTGCAGAGGTACCCAGTTTTTGATCGCACCCAGATAATTGCCGATGTGCAAATCACCGCTTGGTTTGACGCCGGAGAAGACGCGTTTTTTGGCCATAAATGTATAATAAGACTTGGTAGAAAAATTTACTCTATTTATAGTATAGCGGAAATCATGCGGGACTTAAAAAGGGATATTCTTGTAACATTAGCTCAATTTGATATTTTTCGCTTTCCCTTGCGGTTGGAGGAGATCAACAAATATCTTTGGAGCGGCGAGGGTGGCGAGACGGCCATCGCCGATACGCTTCAGCGAGAGCTTTCTTCTTTGGTGTGTAGAAAAGATGATTGTTATTTTTTTCGTGGTGGCGAGGAGAATGTTTATGAACGTCGCCGCCGAGCTGCGCGCGCCAAGCTTTTTTGGGAAAAGGTCGACAGATTTCGCATCCTTTTTCGCCTGACACCGTTTTTGCGTTCTGTGGTTGTGACCAACACTCTTTCGTACGACAATGTTAAGGCGGACAGCGATATTGATATCCTTTCCGTTGGTGCTTCGGGACGGCTTTGGACGACGCGAGCTTTTTTGCTTCTTTATTTAAAGGTTTTGAAGGAAAAGGTGCAAGGCAAAGACACGGCCGCCAAGTTTTGTCCGCAAATGTTTATTGCCGACGACGCTCTGAACATTGAACACATTAAAGAGTCGTCTGACTATTATCTTTATTTTTGGTTTTTGACGCTTCGGCCTCTTTTCGGAGAAAAGATTTTTCAAAGTTTTTTGGATAATAACCCGTGGGTTGGCGAATTTTTACCGCAATACAATGAGCTGGATTTGAGCCATTTTAAACCGCTCAAAAAACATTGGCTTAGGAATCTTTTGGAAAAAATTTTGAGTGGAAAATTCGGCGTTTGGCTGGAAGGGGTGCTCAAAAAACATCAGCTACGGATTATCAAAAGAACGGTTGATGAGATTGCCATCAATCCAAGCGTGGTCGTAAACGACAAGATGATTAAACTTCATTTTAATGATCCGCGCAAAAGGTACGCCAAAATGGTTGAGGCTAGGGCCAAATTACAAACAACTCATGAGCCTCAAGAGGTTTGAAAATTGGATTTTTAGCTTTCTGCTTTTTGCCTTGCCATGGCAGCTACGACACACTTTCTTTTTTGTTGACACCGGTGGGAGCTATTTTGAATACGGCTCGTATCACATCTACTTTTCAGAAATTTTATTGATACTGCTTATTCTTGTTTGGCTGTTTCGATTGAAGTTCGATCTTAGGAGAGTTACGGTTGGACCAAAAACTATTTTTGGGCCGCTTCTTGCCTTGACTGCGCTCGGTTTTATCTCTGCTTTTTGGTCGATTGACCCCATGCTGACTATCTATAACGCAGTTAAATTTGGCCTACTTCTACTTTTCTATCTTTATATTGTTAATGAAGTAAAAAGTTTTGCTCAAATCACGCGGCCGATTCTTTACGGACTACTTTTTCAGGGGGCGGTTGCCATTGGTCAATATCTGAACAATCATTCTCTGGGTCTTAAAATTTTCGGCGAACCCATTTTGGATCCGGTCGAGCGCAGTATTCCGGTTATCGAATTAAACGGGATGCGTCAGCTCCGCGCGGCCGGCACTCTGCCGCATGCCAATCTGCTTGGTGGCTATATCGTGGTGGCTTTGTGGCTAACGATTTATGAGTATTACAAAGCCAATGATAAAAAGGTGAAGAATTTTTTGTTGTTAATTCTTACAGTTGGGTTCATCGCTCTCTTATATAGCTATGCTCGCTCAGCTTGGTTGGCTTTGGCGGTTTCCGGGGTTATTTTTAGCGGTTTGATGGTGGTCTCCCGTAAGCCTAAAGATTCAAATTGTTCAAAGGTGAATTTTTTGTATCCGATTTTGGCCGGGCTTATTTTGGTAACAGCGATTTGGGCAGAGCGCGACTTGATTTTGAGCCGTTTCAACTTAGATAACCGCTTGGAACAGATTTCGGTGACGGAAAGAATCGAGGGCTTGGGAGATTTTCAAGAAATTTTTGGTCAGAATCCAATTCTAGGGCAGGGGCTTGGGGTATACTCTTCTTCTTTGGCAAAAACTTTCCCGGAATCAGGGATTCGTCGCTATGAACCGGTGCACAATTTTTATTTAGTGGTTGTTGGTGAGCTAGGTATCGTTGGTTTCTTCTTGCTAATCCTGCTTTTGGGCTTGGTCTTGCGAGAACAGTTGCGAAATCTGATTCGTCAAATTACGGATAGGGCCATTTCTTTGGTATCAATCTTCTCAATAGCCATATTCACAAGCGTTTTAGGGCTGGGCATTTTTGATCATTATCTTTGGACACTGCAGCAGGGTCGCTTTTTGTTTTTCTTGATACTGGCCACGGTCTCGCTTGGCCTGATGCTTCGGAGGGACTTTACTCCCACTCCATTGTAGCCGGCGGTTTGTGGGTAATATCATAAACAATGCGATTGACTTCTGCCACCTCGTTAGTAATCCGTGTAGAAACTTTTTCAAGTAAATTATAGTCAATTCGTGAAAATTGAGCGGTCATGGCATCGCGAGATTCAATGATGCGAATAACGATGGGGTATTTATAGCTACGGCCGTCTCCTTGGATGCCGACACTTTTAATAGGCAAAAGTATAGTGAACCCCATCCATATTTTTTTATACAAATCGTGGTTGATGAGTTCCTCTTCCAGGATTTTGGTGGCCCTGCGGACAATCTTGATTCGATGGGGCGTCACTTCGCCGACTACACGGATGGCCAGGCCGGGGCCGGGAAATGCTTTACGGTTTGAAATGCTGTCGGCTAACCCGAGTTGCTGGGCCAGCTTCCTCACTTCGTCTTTGTAGAATTCTCGTAGGGGTTCATAAATTTTCAGCTTCATGCTTTTGGGCATACCCCCGACATTGTGGTGAGATTTAATGGTCGAGGCATGTTCGGTTCCGCCGCTTTCAATCCGATCGGAATAAATAGTTCCCTGAATAAGAACGTCAGCCTTTTCTTGCTTGGCGATATCCCAAAAGATATCAGCAAAGAGTTTACCGATAATTTTGCGTTTTTTCTCGGGGTCGTTGACACCCTTCAGGGCTGCGAAATACATTCGACCGGCTCTGACTATCTTGAGATTAGCTAGGGAGTCTCCGAAAGAATGTTTGATAAATTTGGTCTCTCCCTCGCGCATTAAGCCTGTATCGACATAGACGGCAATAAGGTTCTGACCGATTGCTTTGCCAACAATGGCAGCTGCCACGGCCGAATCTACGCCTCCGGAGAGACCAATAATGGCCCTGCGGCCTGCGATTGTTGTTCTTGCTTTGTTCGTCAGGTCGTCGATGAGATTCTCTTTAGCTTTTTTGAGCTGACAGCCACAGATTTTAGTTACAAAATTAGACAAGATCTTGTCCCCTGCTTGGGTATGGGTAACTTCGGGGTGAAACTGAACCCCGTAGATGAGTTTGTTACGATGGGCATAAGCGGCCAAGGTGCCTTGTTTGGAGTAAGCCAGGGGGATAAAATCTGTTGGCAGACTGGTTACAATATCGCGATGATTCATCCAAACGATAGTCTTGTCTAGCGATTTATCTAGCAAACTACTGTCGTTTTTAATCATCAAAAAATCCCTGCCGTATTCTCCATTGGCCGCGATTTCTACCTTGCCACCAAAAGCTTGGATAATCAATTGATGACCATAACAAATACCAAGAACGGGAAGACCGGAAAGCAAAACATTATTACTTAGCTTCAGGGCGCTACCGTCATAGACGGAATTGGCTCCGCCGGAAAGAATCAAGCCAGCTAAGTCGCCAGCTTTTTCCAGATCACTTACGGATATATCGGGAGTAACGATTTTACACGGGATCCCGAGACTACTGATTCGACGAGCAATCAGGTGAGTGGTCTGGCTACCAAAATCTAAAACCCAGATCTTTTGCCCCATAATTAATTTTATCACGTATCGGGCAATCATATTTGGTTGTTTTGTTGTTGAGATTCTTGACACCACCAGAGCCATCTGTTAAGCTTTTTTATCGTAGATTGATATAATAAAAAAAGAAAGTTTTTATGAATATCAAACCCATCGGTTCTAAGATTATTGTGCGACCACTTTCCGCCGAAGAGACGACCAAGAGTGGCATCGTCTTGCCGGAAGGTACACGCGAAAAGCCTCAAGAGGGCAAGGTTTTGGCTGTTGGTGATGGTAAATTTTTGGAAAATGGCGAACGTGAAAAAGCGCCGGTTTCAATTGGTGATATCGTGATGTATACAAAATACGGTCCGACCGAGGTTAAGGTCGATAATGAAGATTTACTTATCCTTGATTTTTCGGACATTCTGGCCGTTAGATCCAAAAACGAATAACTAACCTTAATTTAACGATGGCAAAAGTAATCAAATTTAAGCAAGACGCAAGAAACAAATTAAGGGAGGGGGTTAATGTTCTGGCCGAAGCGGTGCGGATAACGCTCGGACCGAGGGGTCGCAATGTGGTGCTCGACAAGGGCTTCGGTTCGCCGGTGGTGACGAATGATGGTGTGACCATCGCCCGTGACATTGAGCTGAAAGACAAGTTTCAAAATACCGGTGTCCAAATTTTGCGTGAAGCGGCGGTCAAGACAAATGATGTTGCCGGAGACGGGACCACGACGGCGACCATTTTGGCGCAAGCGATTTTTAATCAAGGGTTGGAGGCGGTCAATCGTGGCGCCAACGTGGTTGGCATCCGCCGCGGTATCGAGAAGGGGGTAAGTGCCGTTATCACCGATCTGAAATCCAAGGCAAAGCCGATTAACACCAAAGAGGAAAAAGCACAGGTGGCGGCTATCTCGGCCGGAGACATGGAGATCGGCCATTTGATCGCTGAGGCGATGGAGGTTTCCGGTGAGAATGGTGTCATCACTGTGGAAGAGGGTCAAACCTTTGGTCTCTCTATTGATAAGGTTGAGGGCATGCAGTTTGACCAGGGCTACCTCTCTCCATATATGATTACTGATTCTGCGCGTCTCGAGGCGGTCATGGAAAATCCGCATATTTTGATTACCGATAAAAAAATCAGCGCTGTGGCCGAGATTCTGCCTCTGGTTGAGAGTATGGCGGGGGCTGGCAAGAAAGAGCTGGTTATCATTGCCGAGGGCTTGGAGGGCGAAGCGCTCACCACTTTGATTTTGAACAAATTGCGGGGAACTTTTCACGCTTTGGCGATCGAAGCGCCGGGCTTTGGCGATCGGCGCAAGGCGATGTTGGAAGACATCGCAATGCTTACCGGTGGTGAAGTTATCTCTGAAGAGAAGGGCATGAAGCTGGAGAGCGTAACTTTCGAACAACTGGGTGGGGCGCGCAAAGTCATCGCGACCAAAGATAACACGACTATTATTGAGGGCCATGGGACGAAAGAGAAAATCTCCGAGCGCGTAGTCCAGATAAAAAGCCAGCTAGTGAACGAGACTTCTGATTATGAAAAAGAAGAGCTACAAAAAAGAATCGCTAAATTGAGCGGTGGAGTGGCTGTCATCAAAGTCGGGGCGGCCACGGAAGTGGAACTGACGGAAAAGAAACACCGCATTGAAGACGCACTTTCCGCGACAAAGGCGGCCGTTGAAGAGGGCATTGTCGCCGGTGGCGGAGTAGCGCTTTTCAACAGCTCGAAAGTTTTGGATGCTTTTGCTTCCGAAGATCGAGACGAGAAGTTGGGTGTCTCTATTCTCAAATCATCTTTGAGCGATCCGCTCAAACAGATTGCCATCAATAGCGGTCAAAACCCGATGCGAGTTTTGGGGCAGGTTGCTCGTTTGGAATCCGGCTTTGGTTACGATGCCGCCACGAGTAAATTTAACGTGAATATGATTGAGGCCGGTATTGTCGATCCGGCCAAGGTCACCCGCTCGGCCCTGCAGAACGCAGCTTCGGCGGCGGCGATGCTGCTCACCACTGAAGTAGTCGTCGTTGACGAGCCGAAGAAAGACGATGATTTGCCGATGCCCCCGGCCGGTGGGATGGGCATGGGTCTTTAAACAAAGGCAGAAAACTGCTAATATAGGGCTTGTTATGGCAAAAGAAACAAGAGGTGGGACGGTCATCGATGGTACAGCCCGCAACATACCGCAAGAAGAAAAAGTCTTAGCGGCTATCAGTTATCTACCACTCCTTTTTTTGGTGCCACTTTTTTTGACCAAAAAAAGTAAATTTACCACTTTCCACGCCAAGCAAGGCCTCGTTCTCTTTATCGCTGAAATTGTGGCTTATTTTATTGGCGTTATGCTTTTGGTTGTGCCGGTTATCGGTTGGCTTATCGCCGCTATTATCTGGGTTATGCTTTCTATCTTTCTTCTGTTGGGTCTTTTTAATGGACTCAGTGGGCATTACTTCAAGATGCCAGTTATCGGCCGTTATGTTGAGCTCTTAAACTTTTAATTCAATCGTCATTCTGGCTTGCGCCAGCCCTGTCGTAGCTCGAAGAGCGAAGTCGGGTCCAGAACCTCATATTTTTTAACACCTCATTTTTTGAGGTGTTAAAAAATACTAATAATTCCCCTCTTGAGACAAGAGGGATCGGGGGAGTTGTAAATAAAGAATAATCAGTCATTGCCCCGATGACTAGAGGATTGGGGAGCCGACTGCAGAGCGTGTCGGCTCGAGAATAAGAAGGTGAAGCAATCTCTTCCCTTGCCGTCATTCTGGCTTGCGCCAGCCCTGTCGTAGCTTGGGAGAGCGAAGTCGGGTCTAGAATCCCACCATTCATTGATTGTCTATCGGCCAGAAAAACCGGCCGCAAAGTTTTTGACTAAAGCTTGGTGGAGATAGCGGGATTCGAACCCGCGACCTCACGCATGCCATGCGTGCGCTCTAACCAGCTGAGCTATATCCCCACAGTTAATAATTATCATACATTAAGGCACGAATTGCCACAAAAAATAAACGGCTCATTTTTTGAGCCGTTTATTTTTGTTTCAATTTCTGCTCTAGCCCTGTTTTTAATGCCCTAACTTTGTATAATTGTAATGTTATGGAATATGATCACGAGAAAATTGAAGCGAAGTGGCAAGCCAAATGGCTGGAAGACAAAGCCGACAAAGCCAAGGATAAGGACCCACGGCCAAAGTTCTATGCTTTAGACATGTTCCCCTATCCTAGCGGCGCCGGTCTACACATGGGGCATCCTTTAAGCTATACGCCGACAGATATCTATGCTCGTTATATGCGGCTTAATGGTTACAATGTTCTTCATCCAATGGGTTGGGATGCTTTTGGTTTGCCAGCGGAAGATTATGCCATCAAAAATAAAGTCCATCCGGCGGTCACGACCAAGAAAAACATCAAAAATTTCCGTCAACAGATGGATGCTTTTGGACTTGGTTATGATTGGGATCGCGAGCTTAATACTTCCAGCCCGTCTTTTTATAAATGGACACAATGGATCTTTCTGCAGCTGCACAAAATGGGCTTGGCCTATAAAAAGGAAGCGCCGGTCAACTGGGATCCGGTGGCGAAAACGGTTTTGGCGAATGAACAGGTTCTGCCAGACGGCACGGCGGAACGTTCCGGCGCCAAAGTGGAGCAGAAAATGCTCTCGCAATGGTTTTTCAAGATTACGGATTATGCAGACAAATTAATCAAGGACTTGGACAAGGTTGATTGGCGGGAGTCGGTTAAGACAGCCCAGAGAAATTGGATCGGCAAGAGCGTCGGTACTTTAATTAAATTTAAAGTTAGCGGACTTAAGACTCCAATTGAGGTTTTTACAACTAGGGCCGATACGCTTTTCGGTGTGACTTATCTGGTCTTGGCGCCGGAGCATAAACTGCTCGGTAAATTGAAATTTACTAATAAAGAAGAGGTCGGGGCCTATACAAAGAAAGCGGGACACAAGAGCCGATTGGAAAGAACGGACTTGAACAAAGACAAAACCGGTGTTGAGCTTGTGGGCGCGCACGCTATTCATCCGTTGACCAAAGAAAAGTTGCCGATTTGGATCTCGGATTATGTCGTGGCAGATTACGGCACCGGTGCGGTCATGGCGGTGCCGGCGCATGATGAACGGGATTGGGAATTCGCACAGAAATATAAACTGCCGGTTCGCAGGGTAATCCATAGAGCCGGTGCCTCAATAAAAAGTTATTTGATGGGCGCCAAAGATATCAAAGACGAAGACCTGATGAATCTCGGTATCGAAATCAGTGGGAAACTATCAAGCGGTGACAGAAAATTAATAATTCCTGCCGATAGTCTGGTCAAATATGAAGAGTTGATTGTTCAGAAAATGACTCCCGGTTTTTGGAATGAATATATTGGAGATGAGGCAGTCTTTCTGTTTAAGCATAAGAATGGTGAAGTAGAGCGATTGGTGTTGGGTGGTGATGCCGAAACAAGAATAGATAAATTGGCGGCTGAATTTGTCGGTGGGTCTTGGGATAAGCAGTCCGTTTGGAAGTGGCTGGCAGAGAATGATTGGTATGCTGATATCACCCTCCATTCTGAATATGGCGTTCTGGAAAATTCTGACAAGTTCAGTGGTCTTGATTCTGACACGGCTATTGCGAAGATCAATGAGCTGTTGGAAAAGAGCGATCAGGGCAAAGAAGCCGTTCAATATAAACTTCATGATTGGTTAATCTCCAGGCAACGTTATTGGGGGGCACCAATTCCGATTGTTTATGATCCGAAAGGGAAAGCGCATCCGGTCAAGGAAAAACATTTGCCGTGGGAGTTACCAACCGATGTTGATTTCAAGCCGACCGGCGAGTCGCCCCTGAAGTCTTCCAAAGAATTTATCGAAAGAACGGAAAAACTTTACGGCAAGGGTTGGCGGCCGGAGTTTGACACGATGGATACTTTTGTCTGCTCCTCTTGGTATTATCTGCGCTATGCCGATCCGAAAAATAAGACCAAACCCTTTGATAAAAAATTAATTAAGCAGTGGTTGCCGGTGGATTTGTATATTGGCGGAGCGGAATATGCCGCGAGCCACCTGCTCTACGCGCGCTTTATAGCCAAAGCTCTGCATGACGGTAGCCATCTGCCTTTTGATGAACCCTTTTTGAAGCTGCGCAACCAAGGTCTGATCTTGGCGGAAGATGGTCGCAAGATGAGCAAATCTCTCGGCAATGTTGTTAATCCGGATACGGTGGTGAAAAACTTTGGCGCTGATGCGACCAGAATGTATTTGATGTTTATGGGCCCGTTGGAAGAGAACAAGCCGTGGAATACGAAAGGTATCAGTGGCATCAGTCGATTTATCAAAAAGGTTTGGCAAATCTGCCAAGATGGTTTTACCAAAAAAGCTGACAAAGGCTTGGACACTCTTCTTAACCAGACGATTGATAAGGTTGGTAACGATATCGAGAGTCTTGATTTTAACACGGCTATCAGCGCCATGATGATTTTGGCAAATAAAATGTTGGAGACAAAACCAACCAAAGAGATGGTTGAGAAATTTATGATCATTCTTTCACCTTTTACTCCACATGTGACGGAAGAGTTATGGCATGCGGTTTTGAAAAAGAAGGGCAGCGTCATGGCGACTGAATGGCCAAAAGTTGATGAATCGAAGTTGGTGCAATATAGGGTTACAATAGCTGTACAGCTAGATGGCAAACTCAAGTTTCTTCTTGGCTTGGAGCCTGGGCTGAGCAAAGGAAGGGTTGTAAATGCTCTAAAAAAGAGCGACAAATTTAAGAAGCTAATGGGTGGGAACAAGTTCAAGCGAATAGTTTACGTTCAAGACAAATTAATTAATTTCGTTTCGTGAAAAAGAAGCAAGGCAATGTGCGTGTGAATGTTGCGGTAGATGATAAAGAATGGGACAGGGCAGAAGAATTTTTGTTGCGTCAAACACCGGCAGATTTGGTGGTGGCGGTTTTGGAGGCGGGCAAGATTTTCAATCGGGTGCTTGGCTCCCGCGCAAATCGAGGCGGCAAAAAAGTCGACCAGATTTATGAGTTACGGGATTCTTTGGCCGATATGCCGAGCATTCTGACGGCGCACAAAATACGCCAAAAAATGCTGACCCAGAAAAATTTTGAGCTTGATATTGATGAGGCGGAGTATGTTTTTGAAGCTTACAAAAGGGGCGCGCTAGATTTACTCTCGCGGGAAAAGTTTAGCCGCAGTATTTCCGAAAAAGTGATTGACCTTGCTCTTTATCTTTGGGAGGGTTCGCAAAAAAAGATTCGCCAAGGGGCGAGCTGGATTTTGGGTTTACTGCTTTTGATTATCTTTCTGGCCGATACCACTCTTGGCCGCTGGATCGCTTCCGTTTTTGTCGCCATTTCGCATTTCGTCTGGACTTGGCTGGTGATTATTTTGATTTTCCTAGCGGTGGCGGCAGTCGTGCTTATTTCGCTTTTTGCTTATCTCGGCAGAGAAAAGAAGGAGTAATTTTCTCTAACAAAACGAACCGTGTTAGAATATGGCTACTTAAATAGGCCTATTTTTTATGATTAAAAAAGACTTTGTTCATCTTCACGTTCACAGCCACTACTCTCTTCTGGATGGGCTCTCCAAAGTGCCGGAGATTGTGGCGAAGGCAAAGGAACAGGGTTCGCCAGCCGTGGCGTTGACTGATCACGGCGTGATGTACGGCGCGATTGAGTTTTATAAAGCTGCTAAAAAGGCAGACATCAAGCCAATCATCGGCTGTGAAATTTATTTAACTAAAAAAGATGTCGACGGCCTCCCTTCGGTTAGCGGCAAAAAGGATTATTACCATTTGACTCTTTTGGCGAAAAATGAACAGGGTTACAAAAATCTAATCCAGCTGACAACCTATGCTCATCTGGAAGGGTATTACTATAAGCCAAGAGTCAGCCACGAAATTTTGGCAAAATATCGAGAGGGCATTATCTGCCTCTCCGGCTGTTTGCGTGGCGAGCTGGCGGAGACGATCTTGCTCGGTGATGAGAAGAAAATCAAAGAGGCCGTCATGTGGTACAAAGAAGTTTTTGGCGAGGATTTTTATTTGGAGCTTCAACATCATCCGACCCTAGAAAAACAGCAAAAGGTCAACGAAGGCCTTCTGAAAATCTCTAAAGAATCCAACCTGCCCCTGGTGGCGACGACGGACTCGCACTATCTCTGTAGCGACGATGCTGAGGCGCAGGACGCTCTGCTTTGTGTGCAGACCGGTTCACTTGTTTCCGACCAAGACCGTCTCAATATGATGGGTGTCGATCTTTCCTTGGCTGAGCCGGACGAGATGATCAAACATTTTGCTCACATTCAGAATGCGACCCTGAATACGATCAAAATTGCCGACAAAGTTAATCTGGATTTAAAACTGGGCGGTATGATTTTGCCAAAGTTCGAAACGCCCAACGGCATGAGTCTAGAGGCATATTTTAAGGTAAAGGTGAAGGAGGGTGTTAAAAAACGTTATGGGGCAGATCATCCGAGCCGAGAAATTTTGGAAAGAGTGGAGTACGAAGCCTCGGTGATTGAGAAGATGGGGTATGAGTCTTACTTTTTGATTGTCTCGGACTTTGTGGTCTGGGCAAAAAATCAAGGGATTATTGTCGGTCCCGGACGCGGCAGTGCCGCCGGTAGCATCATCGCTTATGCTTTAGAAATCACGAACCTGGATCCGCTGAAATACGATCTTCTTTTTGAACGTTTTTTGAATCCGGACAGGATTTCGATGCCGGACATTGACCTTGATTTTCAGGACGACCGCCGTGGTGAGGTTATCCAGTATGTTGTGGAGAGATACGGCAGTGACCGTGTGGCGCAGATTATTACTTTCGGAACGATGGCGGCGCGGGCAGCGGTTCGCGATGTTGGCCGGGTGCTTGGCTTCCCGTATGGAGATATAGACAAGATTGCCAAGCTTGTGCCTTTGCCGGTTCAGGGCAAGCATGTTCCTTTGGCGAAATCTGTGCAGGAAAGCAGCGATTTGTCGCAGCTTTACAAAAATGATGAACAGGCAAAAAAGGTGATAGACTTAGCCATCAAGTTGGAGGGCACGGTGCGGCATGCTTCAACCCATGCGGCGGGGGTGGTCATTAGCGATAAGCCGCTCACCGAATATGTACCTCTGCAAAAAGCCACCAAAGGCGATCTCTCGGTGGTGACGCAATATTCCATGAATCCCCTTGAAGACATCGGACTACTAAAGATGGATTTCTTGGGGCTCAAAAACTTAACGGTTATCAAAAACGCTCTGCGCATTATTCGCAAGACTCGGGACGAAGAAATCGATATTGACAATATTCCGCTTGAAGACTCCAAGACTTTCAAGCTTTTGGCTGCCGGTAAGACGGTGGGTGTTTTTCAGCTGGAGAGCACCGGCATGCAACGTTATCTAAAAGAACTGGCGCCTACCAAGTTAGGTGATATTGTCGCTCTTGTCGCTTTGTATCGTCCGGGGCCGATGCAGTTTGCTGATGACTTCATTGCACGGAAGAATGGCCAAAAACCGATTACTTATCTCCATCCAAAATTAAAACCGATTTTGACTGATACTTACGGCATTGCCGTTTTTCAGGAACAAGTAATGCAAATCTCACGCGATCTGTGCGGATTTTCGCAGGGCGAAGCCGATGTTTTGCGTAAAGCCATGGGTAAGAAAATCCCGGAGCTTCTGCAGGAGCAGAAAAAGAAATTTATTGAAGGCGGAGTTAAGGAAGGTTTGGAGCGAAGATTGGCGGAGAAGCTTTTTGAATTTATCGAGCCCTTCGCCCTTTATGGTTTTAACCGAGCCCATTCGGCTTGTTATGGTTACATTGCTTATCAGACGGCGTATTTGAAGGCAAACTATACGGAAGAATTTTTGGCTTCTCTTTTGACCGCCGATCATGGCGATCTGGACAAAGTGGCGAAGAACATCACCGATGCCGAATCTTTCGGCATTAAAGTTTTGCCGCCAGATGTGAATGAAAGCTTTGAAGATTTTGGCGTGGTCAAAGGGACGAAGAGCATCCGTTTTGCCCTCAGCGCCATCAAGAATGTTGGCGAAGGGGTGGCGGAGATGATTGTGAACGAACGCAAAGAGGGGGGGCCGTATCTTTCACTCAAGGATTTCTTGACCCGTTTGGGGCGGGAAGTTTTGAATAAAAAAGTTATTGAGTCCTTGGTCAAGGCAGGCGCTTTTGACACGTTGGCGTCGCGCAATCAATCCATCGGCAATTTGGAAAATATTTTGACTTTTATCGAGCAGGCGCGAAATAATGGTGATGTTAACCAGACCGATCTTTTTGGCGACAGCAAAGAAGATATGAGCCCGCAATTGGTTCTGAAGAAGACGGAGCTAATTTCTAAAAACCAAATTTTGAGCTGGGAGAAAGAAATGCTTGGGAGCTTTATCTCGGAGCACCCAATCAAGGGTGTGGCGGACAAATTGCCGGGCGATGCCGTGCCTTTGGGCGAGTTGACTTCCGAGATGGACGGACAAAATCTGAAAGTGGCTGGTATCATCTCCAAAGTGCAACGCATCAATACCAAAAAAGGGGAGCCGATGGCCTTTATTAAGCTTGAAGATTTGACGGGCTCTATTGAAGTTATCGTTTTTCCGAAAATTTTGGCAGATGACAAAGAATTTTGGCAAGAGGATAAAGTGGCGATTATCGAAGGCAGAATAAACGTCAAGGATACTCTTGATGAGCTCGGAAATTTGGTTGGTACGGAGGCCAAGATTATTGTTGAGAAAAAATATTCTTTAGAAGAAGCGAAAGAAGTGTCAGGCCAACAGAAATTTTATCTGGAAATTCCGGAAGGAACGAGTCGCGAAGAAATGGAGCGCATTAAAAATATTTTACTTGAGAACAAGGGCGAGACCAGCGTTGTCATCGGTCTGCACCAAGGTGGCGAGCTCAAAAGAATGAACACAAATTACAAAGTCAATCTCTCGTCAAGGTTGCGAGAGGGCCTAAGCGGGGTTCTCTCTGTCATCCCAAACTAGATTTGAAGTCTAAGGGTTGTACGAATAAAAAACCCGCGGTTAAGCGGGTTTTCGGGCTGTCATCCGACAAGACGGCTGAGCTCTTCTCGAATTTCTTCGAGCTCCTTCCTTATTGCCTGCTGCCTTTCTTCAAGATTGATCTCTATATCCAAGAGATCAGTCTCGTACTTCTTTTTTAGCTCCTCCCTCGCCAGCTCGGCATCTGCCTCCATGTCGCCGAGTTTTCCTTCCAGGATTTGGATTTTGTCTAAGAGCGAGCTATATGCATGTGGGAACTTACCCGATTCTTGCATTAGAGCCGTTTCTTCGGTGAGGCGCCCCAAAGTTTTTGCATCACCACCATCCCATTGTCCCAAGTGCAGTCGCAATTGTTCAGTAGCTCTCCTCGGATTTTTATCTGGGGGGAACATCCTACAATAACGTCCGGTATCTCGGCCGCCGGTCCGTATATTAACGGCTATGCAGGAGCCGTTCTCCTCGCCGCCGAGAACCCCCAGAACTATGAACTTCGGTTTCTGGCTAGCCATTGGGGTGTGCTCGTGTACGGTGACTCTCCAATGGCCGATTGCACAGCCTGAATCCACAAGGATTTTGCGTACAAGGCTGTCCAAACCCTTCGGAATGCCCGGAAAGGTATGGTCTCCGGTGCACTCGATGCCAACGGTCAGATCTTTTGGTGGACCATGAATTTTCTTCTTAGTCATCAGATTCTCCTCAAAGTGCAAAGAATATCTTAAAAATAACAGAATAAGACAGGCTTAGTCAATATTAGAGCGGATTTATCTCTAATTTCTTACGGCCAGAAATGCTGGCCGTAAGAAAACTAATAAAAACATGTAGAAAATAAACGGCTTCCGACTTCGTCCGTCAGAGTAACGGACTACGACAGGACTTCGCATTCATTCGCCGTTTATTTTTCCAATTTTGTGGGATTCTGGACCCGACTTCGCTCTCCCAAGCTACGACAGGGCTGGCGCAAGCCAGAATGACGGCAGGAGAAGAGATTGCTTCACCTTCTTATTCTCGAGCCGACACGCTCTGCGGTCGGCTTCCCGATTTTTTGGTCATCGGGGCCAGAATGACGAGGTAGGTATTTTTTGATTGCAAAAGTTGAAAGAAGGGCCAGGAGTGTAGCTAGCCAAATTCTATTGCCTGTTTCCACTAAAGTGTAATCACTCTGTGAATCACGAAAGATATTCTCGAGATTCGGTGTTGGCTGGGCTGTCCAGATAAATTCATTTGAGTCGGAATCGTAAGCATAGCTAAAGCCCGACTTGGCATCGGCTGTATAGGTGACGGTTTGCGCGACTTGATTATTCGGCCAGATGAGCATCAAAGATTCGCCATTTTTATTATTAAGAAAAATCTTGCTTTCACTATTTTCAAAAACGATAAATTGATTTGGTCCCAGAATAGTATTCTCGATTTGGAAGGTGCGCCCGCTTTGGTCTTGGAGTTTCCATCCCTCCAGATTAACGGTAACATTACCGGTGTTTTTCAGCTCGATAAATTCTTCATCAAATTCATCATTGGGGTTTGGCAGAAGTTCATTAACGATGATTTTCTTACTGTAATTCGTATCGGTTGTTTCGTTCTGGGAGGTGCTTGCGAAATTATTATCTTCCTCTTCCTCTTCATTATTATCATTTGATTGAACGATTTGATTAATCTCACCCGGCGTAGGTTTGATGCTCCAAACCCACTCTTCATTATTATTCAAATTCCATGACTCATCTTTTTTGGCGTTTTCATACGTATCGGTTTTGGAGACCTCGTCTCCGTTGGGATTAAGCAGTCGTGCCTGGTCGCCGCCATCGTTGAGGGCAAGGTGTGTTTCGGATTTGTAAAAGACAAGGTAGCCGCCGGCGGCAATCTCCATGCCGTCGGGGATAGTGTAGGGACTGGAACCACCATTTTTTACATCATCTAATTGCCAACCACCAAGATCTATTTTTTCATTGCCGATATTTTTTAGTTCAATGAATTCGTGGTCGCTGCCGGCGCTCGGACGGGGCAAAATTTCCGTGATGACGATTTTGTCCGTGTAAACAGTCGGGGCAACATTAATGACCAAGGTATCGGTATCGGTCAGCTCGCCGTCGGATACAGTTAGCGTTACCGTGTATTCGCCTGTCTGATGATAGGTATAGGTAACTTCTTCGCCAACGGCATCTTCGCTGATGCCGTCGCTATCATCCAAATCCCAGCTGAAAGTGAGCGAATCGTTTTCGGGATCGGAAGATTCAGAAGCGTTTAAAATGATTTCTTCGCCAACGTTAGTCTCAATGTCGGTGCCGGCGGCGGCATCGGGTGGGTTGTTGATTATCGTTTCACTGTTTTCTGATTTTGGTGTAGCCAATTCAGTGGCTCCGTTGATTAAATTAATTTGTTCGCTTGAGCTATGCCAACTATTGGTTAAGCTACCGTCGCTGATCAAGCTATTACGCTCCATTGAATGTTTTTCTATGTTATTACCAGCCAAGGGCTGGTTGCCGTCACCGGCAATATCGATTGGTTCGCGGCCATCATCAAACTGACCATCATATAATTTAATCTCTAGTTTCGAATTTGATAGCGTGACCGAACCGTCAACCAAGTCGGGGACAACATTCAGAATGCTATCGACGCCGAGTTCGTAATTAGAAATCAAGAAATATTCACCGGCTACAATTGTTAAGCCAGCCGGCATCTCGAACATTAAACCTTCCGTGCCGGTATTTTTGGTGATTTGCCAACCGCTGAGGTCGATATCTTCGTCAGTATTATTATAGAGCTCGATCCATTCGTCATTAGCAGAGATGGAGCTGCCGCTCCACATCAGCTCGTTAATAATGACAGTCGGGGGCTCTTCGGCATGTACCGACTGGACTAAAATGTTCAAAACGATTAGCAATATTCCGATGGAGAGAAACCATTTTTTGGACATATTGTTTATATGATACCAAATGGGAGCGATCTGAATGTTATGATAATCATATGAAGATACATTTTCTTGGTGCTGGCAGTGAGGTCACCGGTTCCAATTATTTAATCGAAACGACTGGCAAGAAGATTGTTGTTGATTGTGGGGTTTTTCATGGCTCGGAGCTGGAACATTTGAATTACGAACCCTGGGCTTTTGATCCGGCGACGATTGATTGCGTTATCATCACACACGGCCACTTGGATCATATCGGTCGCTTGCCAAAATTGGTGCGTGACGGTTTTCGGGGTCGTATTTTTTGTACGGCAGGGACCAAGGACATGATGGATCCCCTTCTGCGTGATAGTTTGCATATTATGTCGGAAGATGAAGATGTCGAAAATCGGGGGAAACTTTTTGAAGCTGATGATTTGGAAAAGACCCTCTCGCTCATCGAAACGGTTGAATACGAAAATGAATTTTCTTTGGGAGATGGCGCGAGTTTCCGCTTTGTTGATGCCGGGCATATCTTGGCGTCCGCTTCAGCCATCTTGACTCTTGAGGGTAAGAAAATCGTTTTTTCCGGTGATTTGGGCAATTCGCCGGTGCCGATTTTGCGCGATCCGGTTATCCCCAAAGAGGCCGACTATGTGGTGATGGAGTCCACTTATGGCGACCGAGTTCACGAGGGTGGCGAAGAGCGTCAGGAAGTTCTGAAAAATATTCTATTGAACGTGATGGCCAAAAAGGGCTGGCTGATTGTACCTACCTTTGCCATCGAAAGAGCGCAAGAACTTCTTTATGAGCTAAATTTACTGATTGATGGTGCTCTTATCCCGTCGGTTCCGGTTTATATCGACAGCCCATTGGCTGACAAAATCACTCAAGTGTTTATCAAGCATCCGGAGTATTATGATGAGGAGATGGAGCGCCTGATTAGAGCGGGCGATGATCCTTTTTATTTCAAGGGATTAAAATTCGTCAAAACGGCCAATGAATCAAAGACCCTGAACGATAAGTCGGGCCCCGGTGTAATTATCGCTGGTTCGGGGATGGTGACCGGTGGTCGTGTCCGTCACCACATCTTGCACCACATGGGTGATAAAAATTCAACTCTGCTTTTTGTCGGCTTTCAGGCCCCGGGGACGCTAGGCCGCTTGATTCTGGATGGCAAAAAAAGAATCTATTTTGAGAACAAAAGCGTCACTATCCATGGTGAGGTGAAGTCCATCTCCTCCTTTTCAGCGCATGCGGATAGGGACGCTCTGATCGATTGGGTTGGCAAAATCGGCGGTTCTAAAAGAAAAATTTTTATGACGCACGGTGAAGCGTCTGTTGCCAAGCTTTTGGCCGAAGCTGTCAAAGAAAAATATGGGCTTGACACTTATGCGCCAAAATTGGGCGAGGTCTTAGAACTCTAAAAAATCAGTATAAGGTATTCAGTATTTCGTATTTAGCGCAAAATCCTATCGGCCAGAATCTCTGGCCGATAGAAAAGTGTCTGATTTTCCCGAAAGGACTCCTTTCGGGGCTAATCCCTGATTAATATTTCGTCTATGGGCCATTTATTTTCCATACTAAATACGGGATACTAAATACTAGATACTTTAAAATTTGAGCGTAGCCAAATTTTAACAGGGGTCCGTAGCTCAGCGGTAGAGCGGCATTCTTATAAGATGTTGGTCGCAGGTTCGAATCCTGCCGGACCCACCAGTATTAAACTTTCAGGAATTTTGCCAACGGATTTTGCCGCGCGAAGCGCGGAAAGGTATGGAAACACTGGCTCGCCGTGCACGGCGCGGCTCGCCAAGCGCAGGTTCGAGCCAAAGATTTCTTTGGCGGCAACCTTTTTCTCCAAAAGGTTGCTATCCCTTGCGATTTTGACGAGTATTTGCTTTGCCCAAATACAATGTTCAACATAAATTTTCCTTGCGGCGTACTTTCAAACCACAGCGTTGGAAACTTCAAGCTCGCAAGTTTTCCGATGTCCAAAAGATAAATGATACGCCCGCCGTCCACAGAATTGCGCGCCAATCTGTCCGCGTGCCAAGCCAAAATTCCGTTCGCTTCTCCTTGTTCAACCCTTTTCAACATTTCGCCAAATATCGGACGACCCGGAATTTTGGCTGATTGCTTTTCAATCAAGACATCAACGATGTTCAAATTTTCTTGTTTCGCAAAGACGCGCAATTCTGCAATCTGATCTTCAATAGACCGCACTTGTTTATCTTCCACATCGGTGGACTTGCGGGCGTAGAGGAAAAATTTATGTTGTTCCATATTCATAAAATTATTGGGCAAAGCAAATACTTAAAATCGCAAGGGATTTCGAACCTGCGCTTGGCGAGCCGCGCCGTGCACGGCGAGCCAGTGTTTCCATACCTTTCCGCGCTTCGCGCGGCCGAATCGGTCGGCAAAATTCCTGAAAGTTTAATACTGGTGCAATTATATGACAAAGTCCGAACCTACTTTGAACGAAACTAACTCGCTCCGCCCCGCCGCCGCTCGCTGACGCTCGCTCCACCAAAGAAAAGTTTTGTTCGCATTTCTGATTTTGCGCGCGGCCGATTTTTTCTTCTAAAAGGAAAACAAAACTTTTCTTTGGTGCTCTGCTCTGAACGAGCAGGGCGGCGGGGCTTCGCTTCGGCTCGGGCACGGCGAAAATTTTTGTGGCGATAATGATCATGTGTATCATTATAATACAACGTTGCCTAATAATGCAACAAGGGCTATTATGTTAATAACTTATATGGCTGAAATATCAACAAAACTTGGCAAAAATTTAAAGCGGATAAGAACCGCCAAAAAATTGTCGCAAGGGGCAATTTCTCGAAAATTGGAAGTTCATCGTGCATATATTAGTGGAATTGAAAACGGCAAAAGAAACCCGACACTTGCGACAATCCAAAAATTAGCTGAAGCTCTCGGTGTTTCGGCTGATGAGTTATTGAAATAAACTATTTAAATTATATATTATGAACAAAAAAATTATAATCAAAAATGTTGCCAACTTCAGAGATAATTATATAGCAGATTATATAAATCAACATATAAAAAATGATAATTTTTATAACTTTGGATGGGGTAATTTGAGTGAAAAACTAATAAAGTTTGAGGCGCCAAAGATTGATTTTAATAAAAAAATAATTAGCCGATACGGCGATCCTCAAGGAACTGACGATTTAATAAACGAAGTTATTAAGTTCGTACGTAAAAAATCTGACACGAAAATAGAAAAAGAAAATATGCTCATAACCAATGGCGCTACCAATGCTATTTTTCTACTAAGCTATTTTTTTAAAAGATTTCTTGGGATTAATAAAATTCTATTACAAAATCCGACCTACGATACCGCCATAAACATTTTTAAATCCCAAGATTATAATATCCAAACCATCAACCCCAATCTTAATAAAATTGAAAATAATAATATTGAGCTCGCCTATTTAATGTTCAAATTTCAAAATCCGACTGGCGCGTATATAGAAAAAGAGAGGGCTAAAGAATTCAAAAGTAGACTACTAAAGAAATGTTATTTAATAGAAGACGATTCATACGGATTATTAGAGGATGATTCTGAAATAAACATAATAGATAACAAAAAATATTTGTATGTAAGTTCTTTTTCAAAATATATTTTTCCCGGATTAAGAATGGGCTACATTATTGCTCATAAAAATGTCATTGATAAATTAAGAACTATTCAAAAATATTATACTTCACACCCGAATATTTTAAGCCAATTAATATTATTAGATTATTTAAAAACGAATAAAATATATGATGAAATAAAAAATAAAAATAAAATTTTAAATATAAGAAGGAAGTTTTTTGAAGATTCATTGTCTCCCAAAACTAAAGAGTTAATACAGCACCATAAAGGAGGTTTTTATTACTGGTTTAAATTGCCCAATAGTATTAATCTAAATCAATTATTTATTGAGTTATTGAAAAATGAAATACTGGTTATCCCGGGCGACATTTATTTTTTGAATAATAAATATAATGCTATACGAGTAAGTATTAGCTCTATTAATGATAATGACATTCCCATCGCGACCAATAAACTGAGTGATATAGTTGAAAAATATGTCTAGCGAGTTTGATAAAGTCAATAAATTAATAAGAAATTATTTTGCTGAAGATCTCATTTCTCTGGTTATTTTCGGTTCATCTTGTAGAAAAAAGAAATTTAAAATCATATCCGATTTGGATTATTTGATCATTTTAAAGAAAAAAATAGTAAATCAAGACAAAATATCTAGAAAGCTGAAAAAGTATTTAAGCAATTATTATGCCCTTCTATCATTTAATATTTACGATAAACAAAACTTTGCCAATATAGTTAAGGTAAATGATTGGTTGGTTTTAAGCCTCAAGTTGGGTTACTTTATAATTTATGACAAAAAATATTTTTTCAAAAATAAAATTGAAAATCAATACAAAAAAATTAAAGCTAAAAAAATTGCGCCGCTGGGATGGTACGTCAAAAAAGAATTACCCAATATCAATCTAGTAAATCACTTGCGCAAACTTTCCGACAGTTATTTAAAAAGCTCCCGGGCAGTTTTTCACGAAAAGATATATGATATTGCCAATCTGCTTTTATTAAATAGCGTTCATTGCTATCTTAGTGCCTTAATGCTTGAAAAAAATATATTTATAACGAGAGGCGAAATAATCCAGTGCTTTATTAAAAATTACAATTTGAAATCCAAAGATAAATTCAGAGATGAACTTCTTGAAATTGAACAAGTGTGCGGTCAAATTGAAAAAATTTCTTTCAACTTCAATCGCAATGGGGAAATGAAATACATAGAAAATAAAAAATATTTAGCAGAATTTTATATGAATAAATCAAAAATATTTTTTGAACTAAAAAACTTTTTCAATTAGATGAATAATATCATTTTTACAAAAGAAATTAATAAAAATTATCCGGAGCTTAATATTATTAAAATAAAGAAATTAAGAAATGCCGGAATGATGAATAATATTTTTATTGCAGAAAATCATTTCAATAGATATATTATCAAAGTTTATAAAAAACATAATCTAAAAAAAATAATTAGCGAACATAAACTACTGGCTCTGATCAGCGCTTCAATTCCAGAGAGCATATCTTATATAAATAACAAAAATGATGAAACTTATACGTTTAGCAGTGAAATAAAAAATTATTTCGGGATATACGAATATACAGAAGGAAAATCATTAGATCCATCGCAAAAAATTTCTTTGGGGCAAATAAGCGGAACCGCCGAGGCATTACAAAAATTTCAAGTTTTATTGCGAGATGTAAAAAATATTAATAAAGAGATAATTCATAGAGATCTTGATGAAGAGTTTAGAAGTAATGTGATGGATTTAAAAAAAGTTGTTAAAGTTTTAAAGAGTAAAAGAAAATTAAACAGCAAAGAAGAAATTATACAGAAAGTTTTATCAAAAAAGTTAAAATCAATTTCGGAAGATGATATTAATAACATAAAGTTTATTAGTCAATCTTCCATAGGAATTATTCATGGAGATCTTGCTCCTTCAAACCTAATTTTTAATAATGAAGGAATTAAAAGGATTTTAGATTGGGAGAATGCTTGTATTTATAATTATGTTTGGGAAATATTTCGGTCAATGTGTTATTGCTCAAACGAACCCCCTTTTGGGATAATTTGTTCTGCATTAAGCGAGAGAAAAATGTCAATTTTTTTAAAATCATATTTTAACAGCGGAAACATTCTCGAGAAAAGAGACATTGATGCTTTGAAATTGATGCCGAAATATTATTATTTTCTTGATCCGTACATTATTATCAGTTATTGTCTACAAGGAAATAAAGTGGCTGGAGACTTAATATCAACAAACATTTACGATCACTTCTGGCTTGAAAATCACCAAGAGAAATTTATAAATTTAGTGAATAAATATGCAAAGTGAAAGAAACAAAGTTACTGTTGTTATCCCGCTTTATAATCCAGAAATGGAATTTTTAATTGGGACCCTACAAATAATTATTAATAATGAAGATAGTATGATTGATAAAATAATATTGGTTGATGACGGCTCAGAAGTTCCTATTGAAAATTATAGTAATGAATTAAAAAAAATATCACAGAAAATTAAACTCATTAGACAAAAAAATAAGGGTCCTGGCGGAGCAAGAAATGCGGGCATAGCTTTAGCAGATACCGAGATTATTATATTTTTAGACCACGATTGCCGACCGCATAAAAATTGGATTAAAAATCTTATTAAGCCGATAATTTATGATGGCGCAGTAGCTGTTGGCGGCACGGTTTTGACTTATGAAGAAAATAATATTATTTCAAAATTCGCTGATTTTAGAGAATTATTGAGAAAACCCGTTAAAAATAAAAGTGGGCAAATTACAAATATAATAACCGCCGATAGCGCTTTTTTAAGAAAAACTTTTAATGCGGTCGGTGGTTTTGATGAAAGACTGCAAAGAGCTGCGGAGGATTTAGATTTTACTTACAAGCTTTCTAAACTAGGTTATCAAAGCAGATTACATTATGCGCCAGGGGCCATTGTTATGCATAAACACAGATCAACTTTTAAAGATTTTTGGAAACAACAATTTAATTACGGCTTTGGAAGCGTTTGTCATTGTTTATACAGAAAAAGAGACCCAAGAGAAATTGGGTTTGTTTTTCCGAAGCCATTTAATATCTTAAAATACATATTTCAATATTTTTATTTTTCAATTACCTTAATTCCAACCATTGATAAAAAATATGGCAAGTTAAATAAGTATATTATTTTTCCAGCATTGGAATACATCAGAAGATTAGCTATATTGACAGGAGGTATAAAATCGTATTATACCAAATGTAGTTAAAACTAAGTCAGCCCATTTACATTCCAAAAGGAGGTGTGCCTTGAAAGAGAGATCGCTCGTTGTGATAAAGCCGGACGCCGTACTTGACGAGAAAAAGGACGAGATCAAAAGTTTTTTGATTTCTAAAGGCGTATCCATAATTCAAGAAAAAAATCTGTGGTTTATGCCAGAAATACTTAAAGCGTTCTATCTCTGCCCTATCCCAGAAGCTTCTTTTGAAAAGATGGTAGAACTTTATGCAAAAAGCTTCGCCATCCTAATTGTCTTTGAGGGAGAAGACGCAATCGCAGTTGGGCAGGAAGCCAAGAACTTTTTCAGAAGGAAGTATAATTACGGCTATTACGGTTCCACTATTCACGCCGCTGATAATGCGGAAGAATATACAAGAGAGGTTAACCTTCTGAACGGTTCATGTGGCAAATTCTGATAGCCGGAAACATTCTTATTTAATTAAGGGTCTTCCGGCTATTTCTATTTAACTCAAAATATAATATAATAAAATTATTAACCAATAATAATATGTTGCAATCATATATCGCTGTTAAAGCGTTAATAAAAAATAAAGATTCTTTTTTGGTTTTAAAAACCACGGACAGCAACCAGAGTAATAATCTTTCTGGGTGGGAAACTCCGGGAGGGCGTCTTGAGGTTGGAGAGGAAATAATTGATGGTTTAAAAAGAGAGATAAAAGAAGAAACTGGATTAATCGTCAAAATTCTGTTCCCATTTAATGCTTTTTCTGCAAATGTTGGGCGAGAAGACAGCATTATTGGAATAAACTATCTTGCGGAATATAGTGAAGGAGAAGTTAAAATTGATACCAATGAACATTCTAATTATAGATGGCTTAATATGTCGGATATTAGAAAATTAAAAGACAGTATTGGTCTACAAAAAGAAATTGATGCTTACGAAAGGTTTATAGATAAATATAAGGAATTGTAAAACCGCGTAAAAAGGCATTGATTGCGCGCTACCTTCTTCGCTTTTCGGGGGGTTTAGATATTTAAGAAAAGACAGTAAGCCGCCTTCACAAAAAATTTTCGCCGTGGGAGCGAGTTAGTTTCGTTCAAAGTAGGTTCGGACTTTGTCATATAATTGCACCATGAAGCGCGCGTTTCGCTTAGGCTTTGCCCTGACTCGGCCAGAGCTCATGGCGCCGTCAGAATATTCGTATTCTCGCTTTCAGAGTGAAACGGTTGTTATTTATTTAAATTTATGATAGAATGGCAAGGTCTAAAGATAGCTTAAAAAGAGCTTTGAAACTGAACATTTCGACCAATGTGCTTATCGGTTTGTTTCTTTTTGGTTATTTGATTTTGGCAACCGTTCAAGTAATGTGGCGAAATCACACGATTAGTCTTGAAACTGATCGTTTGGAGGAGGAAATCGCCAATCTTCAACAAGAAAATCATGAACTGGAAAATTTGATTGCTTACCTTAACACTCGTTCATTTCAAGAAAAGGAGGCCCGCCGAAAACTGGGCTTCAAAAAGCCAGACGAAAAAGTTATTTTTATTCCCCAAGAAAGATATTTGGATCTGAACACAGGCGATATTTTGGAGGAGGGCGTTCTGGAGGAGGCGCCCATAACAAATTACGAGAAGTGGTGGGAATTTATTTTTGGCTAAATAACGCGGGGTGGAGCAGTGGTAGCTCGTCGGGCTCATAATCCGAAGGTCGCGGGTTCGAATCCCGCCCCCGCAACCAGTCTTCATCTGTCAGAGCTAAGAGCTCCCCTTTGGGGCCAATGGACTTTGCCTGACTTACGCCAGCAAACTTTCATACCTTGCCTTGATATACTAAATACTGAATACTAAATACCAGATACTTAAAATTTACGAAGAGCGTAAATTTTACTGGCAGGGTAGCTCAGTGGTAGAGCAGCGGACTCATAAGCCGCTGGTCGTGGGTTCAAATCCCACCCCTGCCACCATAATCCAATATGAAAAAAAATCGTACACTCGGTTATATAATTTTGCTACTGATCATCAGCGGCTTTATTTATTATGCTTCTTTAGGTACCAAACCGGTTCGAGAAGAGATCTCTATCTCTCGTGTCGTGGAGTTGTCTCGCGATGACAATATCGAACAAATAGCTGTTCGTGGTCAAGAACTTTTGATTGATACGAAAGATGAAGGAAAATTCACGGCTCGCAAAGAGTCAGACACTTCGCTTTTCGATTTGGGTATTGATCCAGAAAAAATCTCCATCACCGTTGAAGATGAACAGGCGGGCTTGATCTGGATTGGTCTTTTGACGTCAATTTTGCCCTTCCTTTTGATTATGGGCTTTCTGTGGTTCCTGATGCGTCAAGCCCAAGGAGCCGGCAATCAGGCGCTCTCTTTCGGACAAAGTAAGGCGCGCTTAGTGCCTCTGAACCGCAAGAAAAAGATTACTTTTGATGATGTGGCCGGTATGTATGAAGTCAAACAAGAATTAAAAGAGATTGTCGAATTTTTAAAGTATCCGGGAAAATTCAGGAGTATCGGTGCCAAAGTTCCAAAGGGAGCTCTACTCATCGGTTCCCCCGGTACGGGTAAAACCTTGCTCGCCAGAGCCGTGGCCGGGGAGGCGGGCGTACCCTTTTTTAGCATCTCCGGCTCAGAGTTCGTCGAGATGTTTGTCGGTGTCGGCGCCAGCCGCGTGCGTGACCTTTTTAATAAAGCCAAGAAAAATGCTCCGGCGATTATCTTCATTGATGAGATCGATGCCGTTGGTCGTCAACGTGGAGCCGGTCTCGGCGGTGGGCATGACGAGCGCGAGCAGACCTTGAATCAGATTTTGGTAGAGCTGGACGGTTTTGAAAACGAGACAAACATTATCGTGATAGCGGCGACCAACCGGCCGGACGTTTTGGACCCAGCGCTCTTGCGACCGGGCCGTTTTGACAGACGAGTGGTGATCAACTCGCCAAACATTAGAGAACGAGAAGAAATCTTAAAGCTTCATGCCAAAAACAAACCGTTGGCTCAAAATGTAAATTTGGGCAAGATCGCCAGCAGTACCGTGGGTTTCACGGGGGCTGATTTGGAGAATCTTTTAAATGAGGCGGCGATTATGGCGGCGCGTCATAATGTCAAAAAAATCAGCAGTGAAGATGTCTCGTCTGCTCTGGAAAAGATCGTGCTTGGGCCGGAGAGACGCAATATGGGGTTGAGTGATAACGAGAAAAAGATCACAGCTTATCATGAAGCCGGTCATGCTCTGGCGGCCAAACTTTTGCCACATGGCGACCCCGTGCATAAAGTTTCGATTATCTCTCGTGGCCAAGCTTTGGGTGTGACCTGGATGTCGCCGGAGCGTGATAAGTATTATATGTCTCGACCAAAATTCACGGATGAGATTGCGGTTCTTTTGGCCGGACGAGCGGCCGAACAGTTAATCTTCAAAGATTTTACTACCGGAGCGCATAATGACTTGAAGAAGGCCACGACGATAGCGCGCAGTATGGTCAAGGAATATGGGATGAGCAATAAGCTCGGGCCCGTTTCATACGGTAATGGCGATATGGTTTTTTTGGGGCGTGATCTTCATGAAACTAAAAATTATAGTGAAGCGACAGCTTCCAGTATTGATCTGGAGGTCAGTCGTATCATCGCTCAACAAGAAAAAAAGGTGTTGGCTTTACTAAAGAAACATCGTCGGCTTTTGAAAAAGATAGCGGACAAACTTATCAAAGAAGAAATCATTGAGGGACCGGCCTTTGATCGGCTTTTTGCCGGTATGCGCATAAAAACAGCGTAAACCGATGTTAGAAAAACTGTTGACGCGTAAATCATCACTGGGCGAAGCCGCTTTTTTGATTGCGGCCGCTTCGCTGTTGAGTCGTGTTTTGGGTCTGTTTCGCGACCGACTCCTCTCCGGGACTTTTGGCGCCACGGACCCTCTGGACGCTTATGTAGCTGCTTTTCGGGTCCCAGATTTTATTTTTAATCTTTTAGTTATCGGGGCCATCTCCAGCGCCTTTATCCCCGTGATTACTGACTATTTAAATGGCGATGAGGAAAACGGAGAAGTTTGGCACATCACCGCTTCGATTATTAATATTTCGTTGCTGGGCTTGGTCGTTGTTTTGGGCTTAACTTTTATTTTTGCGCCGCAGATTGTCAAATATTTGATTGTGCCCGGTTTCAATCCTCAGCAGATGGAGCTGACGACGATGTTAACGCGCATTATGTTGCTTGGTCCGCTTTTTTTTGGTGTCAGCAGTATCATTGGTGGAGTATTAAATATTTTTAAAAATTTTCTGGTCTACTCTTTGGCGCCGGTTGTCTATAATTTAGGCATTATTGCCGGTATCGTTTTTTTGGCGCCAAGGTTTGGTATTGGGGGTGTGGCGATCGGAGTGGTCGTCGGCGCTTTGATGCATATGCTGATTCAGATACCTTCGTTTTTTCGGCTGGGGTTTCGTTATCGACCGGTTTTTGACATCAAGCACAGAGCGGTGCTCAAAATCAGTCAGCTGATGATTCCGCGAGTTTTGGCAATGGCCACGCAACAAATCAATTTGATTGTTAATGTAGCTATCGGCTCATCCTTGGCCGTCGGGAGCTTGACGGTATTTTATCTGGCCAACAATCTACAACATTTGCCGATTTCGCTTTTTGGTGTTTCTTTAGCCACGGCCGTTTTCCCGATTTTGGCAAAGCGCGCCAGTAGCGACCTGATGATTAGGTTTAGCAAAAATGTGATGACAACTTTAACCAAGATTCTCTTCTTTATCGTGCCCACGACTTTTATTATGTTGTTGCTTCGTGCCCACATCGTGCGCTTGATTTACGGAGTTGGCAATTTTGGTTGGGAGGAAACACGCTTTACGGTTTCGGTGCTTTCTTTTTTTATGCTTGGTATGTTCGCGCAGGCGCTTATCCCGCTTTTAGCAAAGTCCTTCTATGCTTTGAAAAATACCATTACGCCACTGTGGGTAGGCGCTCTTTCGGTGGCTTTGAACGTCGCTCTGGCTCTGGTGCTTGTGGGTTATCTGAAAATCGTTGGCTTGGCGTTGGCTTTTTCTATCGCCGGCATTGTTAATGCCGTTTTGCTGTATCTCTTTTTGCGGAAAAATCTAAAAAACATCGTGTCTTTGGAGCGTTTGCTGACCATCAAAGTCGTTAAAATCTTTTTTGCCTCGATTGCTATGGGCGGAGTGATGTATGCGATGCTTTATATTGTTGATGCTGGTGTGGATACGCATACCTATATCGGTCTCTTTATTCAAGCGGCCATCTCTCTCTTAGCCGGAGCGACGGTTTTTGTCTCTATCGCCGAATGGCTGGGCTTGAAGGAAACGCAAATGATTCTAAGGCCAATACGCAGAATCTTGGGCGGTAATGGCGAGGGCGAATAAATCGTGCTAAATTAGGAGTAGGATGATTCCTTATTTATTTTTTCTGTTGGCTTTAATCTTTTTGGTCGTCGGAGTTTTGCTGATTCGGCAAGCTTTTCGTACTCCATTGTCCGCCACCCAGCTTAACGAAAGCCAGAAGATGGCTTTGATGTATCTGGAAAGTGGCGGTGAGCACATCGATTCCGATGGTTATCAAAAATTGAATGATGTTTCGCACTCCTTGGCGGTGAAGGATCTGATGAGACTGGTGCGTATGGGGTTACTGAAAAAAGATAAAAAAGAAAAACATACGATCTACACGCTTTTTGAAGAAAGCGAATAAAGAGATTTTAAAAGCCCCGCTGAGGCGGGGCTTTTTTCAGGGGCGATAGTCCGGGAAGACTCCAGTCGCGAACGCCTCAAGACCGATCTTGAGAACAAGTGCGACAAGAGCGGCGGTAATCAAGAGAAAAATCCCACAATCTGCTTGGATTATAGCATCTGGAGCGATTTTGTCAACCCCGCACTAATTTTAATTAAAATTAGTGCGGGGTATAATGATTTCATGGATAAAATCAGGAATTTTTGCATTATTGCCCATATTGATCATGGCAAGTCCACGCTCGCCGATCGGATGTTGGAGCTGACCGGTACGGTCGAAAAAAGAAAAATGAAAGCCCAGCTCTTGGACCAGATGGATTTGGAGCGGGAGCGTGGTATCACCATCAAGCTCCAGCCGGTACGGATGGAATATGAATATAGAGATGGGGAGGCTGGGGGGAGACAGCGAGCTGGGCTGAGTGAAACGAAGCTGGGCTCTGCCCGTGAGCGTCGGAAGGGGGGCGAGCTCCCCTCCGAGATTTACGAATTCAATCTGATTGATACGCCCGGCCATGTTGACTTTTCATACGAAGTTTCCAGATCTCTTGCGGCTTGCGAGGGTGCGCTTTTGGTAGTGGATGCGGCCCAAGGTATCGAAGCGCAGACCTTGGCGAATCTTCATCTGGCGGTTCAGCAGGGCCTGACCATCATTCCCGTTATTAATAAAATTGATTTGCCGAATGCGGATACAGAAAAAGTTAAGAAAGAAATTTTAAGCATTCTCAATATTAATGAAGATGAGATTATCTTAGCTTCTGCTAAAACCGGGGAGGGTGTCACGGAAATCTTAAAAGCCGTTATAGAGAGAATGCCAGCACCGGTTAGTCCTCTGGCTGAGCAAGCAAAAAGTGCGAAGTCCGATCGTAGTTCGTCGGATGACGAACGAAGTCGGAAGCCGTTTCGGAGTTTGATTTTTGACTCTCAATATAGCTCTTATCAGGGGGCGATTGCTTACGTGCGGGTCGTAGATGGCGAAGTTAAAGCTGGCGACAAGGTGAATTTCCTGGCAACGAAAAAGGGGTCCGAAGTCTTGGAGGTGGGTGTCTTCAAGCCAGTCCGGACCAAGGTCGACAAATTGTCCGCCGGCGAGATCGGTTACGTGGTGACGGGCCTAAAAAGTCTAGAGGACGTGCGGGTGGGTGATACTCTGGCTAAAGGGCAGGTGAAACCGTTGGCTGGTTACAAAAAAGTGACTCCGTTTATTTATGCCGGCGTTTACTCTACGGTCGGTGAAGATGCGACAAAACTTCGCGAGGCTTTGGAGAAATTAAGCCTCAATGATTCTTCTTTGGAGTTTCAACCGGAAAAATCCAGCATTCTCGGTACTGGTTTCCGAGTTGGTTTTCTTGGTTTATTACATATGGATATTGTTGAACAAAGGTTAGAACGCGAGTTCGATTTGGATTTGGTGATGACGACGCCGAATGTTCAGCATAAAGTCATCCTAAATAATAATGAAGAAAAGTTTGTGGACAGCCCGGAGGACCTGCCAGATCCAAGCGCGTATAAAGAGTTGCAAGAGCCGTGGGTGTCTCTGGAAATAATTTTGCCGACAAGATATATCGGCGCGGTGATGGAATTATTGCAAAATCGTCGTGGTATTTACAAGACGACTGATTATTTGGACAAGGAGCGCGCCGTTCTTAAATATGAGGCGCCGTTACGGGGGGTGGTCATTGATTTTTATGATCATTTCAAGAGCGTTACCTCCGGTTACGGCTCAATGAGTTATGCTCCCATAGGTTTTCACAGTGGCGATCTGGTTCGCCTCGACATCCTCATTGCCGATAAAAAGATTGGCACACTTTCACAAATCGTCCACAAGTCTGAAGCTTATCGCGAGGGGCGCGAGATTACGGCTCGACTTAGGAGCCTGATCCCGCGTCAACTTTTTGAGGTTAAAATTCAGGCCGCGGTCGGCGCTAAGGTTCTCGCCAGCGAAAAAATCTCCGCGATGCGCAAAGATGTGACGGCCAAACTTTACGGCGGGGATAGAACTCGCAAAGATAAACTTCTTAAAAAACAAAAGGAGGGCAAGAAGAGGATGAAGAGCATCGGTGGTGTCAGCGTGCCAACAGAGATTTTTGTGAAGTTGATGCAGCGATAGCTGACAAGTTTCTGGCACTCTCTTGACAGGAGTGCTAATTTTTAGTACCCTTTTTTAGTATGGAAGATAGGCAAAGAGAATTGGTTTTGACGATCGTGCGTGAATACGTCAAAAACGCTAAGCCGATTGGCTCGGCTTTTTTGGCGCATCAGTTCAAGAAAAGCTCAGCGACGCTTCGTCACGAGATGGCGGAGCTGGAAGAGCTGGGTTATCTGGCTCAGCCGCATACCTCGGCCGGGCGGATTCCGACCACGAGCGCTTATCGTCTCTTTGTTGAACAATTACAGCTCGGCCGAAGAATGGCGGGGGAGATGAGCCGTTTGGTTCAGAAGCATTTGCAGACTGAACGCGAGAAACAAAGCAGGTTGCAGCGTATTGCCAAGGCTCTGGCTTCCGCGATGCGGGGGATGGCGGTGGTGGACATCAATAATGAAACTTTTTGCACGGGCTATACTCATCTTTTTAGTCAGCCGGAATTCCACAGCTTTGACCAAAGTTATCCAATCTTGAAATTCATTGAGAATTTTCCAGAATATATTCGCACTTATCGTCACAAACGTTTTGGCAATTTCGGTGTTTTCATCGGTGAAGACAATTTTTATCCGGAAGTTTCTGAGTGTAGCTTGGTGCTGATGCGAGTGAACAACTCCCGACGCCGTGGAGTTATCGGTTTGCTCGGTCCCAAGAGAATGGATTATGAAAAAGCGATTCATATGATTAGTGAATTAAGTGAAGTTTTGGAGGAAGTATAGCGGATGAATGAAGAATGACGAATTAAGAATGGAGGATTGAAAAATGAAGAAGCACAAAAAAACAATTAAAAAAGCGGAGGGCGCCTCGTCAAATGGGGCTGAAAAAGAGAAGAATTGGGAAGAGACCGCCAAAAGAGCGTTAGCGGATTTGGAAAATTATCGGAAGCAAACGGAAAAGCGTCAACAAGATCTTCTGCACTTTGCAAATTCCGGTTTGCTCTTGGATCTACTGGAAATTTATGATAACTTTGTGCTCTCTTTAAAATTTGAAGACAAGAATGATTCCAATTTTGCTCAAGGCGTGAAACATATCGTCAAGCAGATGGAAGATATGCTCAAAAGGGCGGGTGTCAAAAAGATTGAAACGGTGGGCAAGGAGTTTGACCCCACTCTGCACGAAGCGGTTGAGGAAAAAGAGGAGAAAGGCAAGAAGGCCGGCATCATTTTTGAAGAAATCAAAGGGGGCTACATATTGAACGACAAATTATTGCGACCGGCAATGGTCAAAGTGGCCAAATAAAAATTAATTTGAGGAGAAAGTAACTATGAGTAAAATTATCGGAATTGATTTAGGCACGACTAACTCGGCGGTGGCCGTGATGGAGGGTGGCAAGCCAAGTGTTGTGGTCAGCGCCGAGGGTGGGCGGACCATTCCCTCGATGGTGGCCCTGACTAAGGGCGGCGAACGTTTGGTGGGCCAGCTTGCCAAAAGACAGGCAGTGGTTAATGCCAAAAATACGATTTTCTCGGTGAAGCGTTTTATCGGGCGGGACTTTGATGATCCGGAGATTCAAAAAGAACTCAAGGGTCTGCCATACGAAACCTCCAAGGGCCCGAAGGGCGAGATCTTAATCAAGCTCGGGGACAAGGATTATACGCCGGCGGAGATCTCGGCCATGATTTTGCAAAAAATCAAAGCTGACGCGGAGGCCTATCTTGGCGAAGAGGTCAAGGAAGCGGTTATCACTGTGCCGGCCTACTTTAACGATTCGCAAAGGAATGCGACCAAGGATGCTGGGAAGATTGCCGGACTGGAGGTCAAGAGAATCATCAATGAACCGACGGCGGCAACTTTGGCTTACGGTCTGGACAAAAAGAAAAATGAAAAGATTATTATTTACGATCTCGGCGGTGGGACTTTTGATGTCTCCATTCTGGAGATTGGTGATTCCGATGGTGAATCTGTTTTCGAAGTCAAGGCGACAAGTGGCGACACTCATCTTGGCGGTGATGACTTTGACCAAAAAATCATTGATTGGCTTATCGCAGAATTCAAAAAAAGCGAGGGTGTTGACCTTTCCAAGGATAGCATCGCCCTGCAAAGACTGAAAGATGGCGCCGAGAAGGCGAAAGTGGAGCTCTCCAGCTCGCAAGAGACGGAAATCAATCTGCCTTTTGTAACGAGTAATGAGAGCGGTCCGAAACACCTAAATATCCGCTTGACTCGGCCGGAATTGGAAAAAATGGTTGGTGATTTGGTCGAGAAAACGATGGGACCGGTCAAACAGGCACTTAAAGATGCTGGTCTGGAAACAAAGGATATTGATGAGGTTATTTTGGTGGGTGGTCAGACCAGGATGCCGGCCGTTCAGAAAATAGTCAAAGACTTTTTTGGTAAAGAGTTGAACAAGGGTGTGAATCCGGACGAAGCTGTGGCGCTTGGGGCGGCTATTCAGGGCGGTGTTTTGACCGGTGATGTTAAGGACATCCTTTTGTTAGACGTCACCCCACTTTCTCTCGGCATTGAGACGCTCGGCGGCGTCGCCACGAAATTAATTGAGAAGAATACAACCGTACCAACTTCTAAAACACAGATTTTCTCAACGGCAGCGGATAATCAAACCAGCGTTGATGTCCATGTTGTCCAAGGCGAGCGTGAAATGGCGATTGATAATAAATCGCTTGGTCGCTTTGTGCTGGACGGTATCCCGCCGTCACCGCGTGGCGTGCCACAAATCGAAGTCACGTTTGATATTGATGCTAACGGGATTTTGAATGTTTCGGCCAAAGATAAGGCCAGCGGTAAGGAGCAAAAGATAACCATTACCGGCTCGTCCGGACTTTCTGACGAGGAAGTTGAAAAGATGCGAGCCGATGCGGAGAAGTATGCGGCCGAGGACAAGAAGAAACGTGGAAGTATTGAAATTCGCAACAATGCCGAGAGTCTCATCTATACGGCCGAGAAAGCACTCAAGGACGCTGGTGACAAAGTGCCGGCCGATGTCAAGAAAGAGATTGAGGACAAGGTCAAAGAATTAAAAGATGCAGCTGAGAAAGATGATGCTGAGGAAATTAAGCAAAAAACCGAAGAGCTCGCGGCCGTGATTCAGAAAATCGGCTCTGCCGCTTACGGCGACACGGCTAAATCCAGCGAAGAGCCGAACAAAGACGACAACAAGAAGGATGATTCGGTGGTTGATGGCGAAGTTACGGAAGAGAAAGATGATGAGGGTCAAGATACCGACAAATAATCTCAGTTTGCCGAGAATCGTCCGATGAGGGTAGAATGGAAACGACGGCTATATAAAAGAGGATTAAAGCTTGTGTATGAAATCAAGGGGGGCGGTATTTTGGACATTGCCAATTTTGGTCGTTGTCTTTATGGGCGCGGGTTGCGGCGACAACGATTCACAGATGGTTGATAATGGGATCACGACAGAAATCTTCAATCAATCGGGTGAGGAGATCACCGTCGATGATAACACTGCCGACGGCTCTTCTGGCTCTGCAGAAAGCTTGATTGATTTTTTTGATGATGCCAATCTGCCGGATCCGATCAAGGTTATGCCGCAGGCGGTTGCGGAGACCGGCTCGGCCACAGATTTTATCAAAAAGATTCAGGCAGATGTGGTGCTGACGATGATTTCCAGTAATTATATCGGCTCACTTTCTGACACGCGGGGGCTGAACACCAATTACTACATCTTCACTTCAGAAGAAAATCCGGAGTGGTATTATTTGGTGAATGTACCGCGTGATGGTGGCGGTTTGAAGCGGTTTATTATGCCGAAAGAGGACTTTTCTCTTGATTTCCAGATTGAGCCGATTCCTTTTCAGTTTTGGAATGTGAATTATGCTTCAGCTATGGGGATAGCCGAGAAAAATGGGGGTAAAGATTTTCGCATCAAGCACAATAACAATTTTGAGACAGCTTTGATTCTGGCCAAGCCGATTGCCAATTTGCTCAGTTGGCACATCACTTATGATGCCACGGACGGCACCGGTGATCGTTTTAAGATTAGCATTAATGCTAACACAGGCGAGATTCAGCCAACTAGTTAGAATTGCTTTAGTTTTGGCCTTTTAGAGCAAGAAAAAGGGGTCTAAGCTCAGCAGTTTTTATTTTATGAACAAAGATTATTACAAAGTTCTAGGAATCGACAAAAATGCCTCTGTCGATGATATCAAGAAAGCTTATCGTAAGCTGGCTTTGAAATATCATCCGGACAAAAATGGTGATGAAGAATCTGCCCAGAAATTTAAAGAAATAAATGAAGCGTATCAGGTTCTCTCTGATCCACAGAAGCGCAAGCAATATGATTCATTCGGTGTCGCCGGTGTTGGCGGGGGTACCGGCTTTGGTGGACAGGGCTTCGGTTTTGACGGTATGAATGTTGACTTCTCGGCCTTTGAAGGTGGCTTTGAAGATATTTTTGAAATGTTTTTTGGCGGCGGCCACCGCCGTCGTCCATCAGCCAGAAATAATCGCGGTGAGGATCTGGCAATTCAGACAAGTGTAACTTTGGAGGAAGCTTTTGCCGGCGCAGAGCGTGAAGTCGCATTTGACCGTTTTGCCATTTGTGAACGTTGTGACGGAGCGGGAGCGGAGCCGGATGCAAAAATTGTTAAATGTGCTAAATGCGATGGAGCCGGTGAGGTGTATATTGATCGCCGGACCATTCTTGGTCGTATTCGTTCCTTGGCGACTTGTGACGAGTGCCAAGGTCGCGGCGAAAAGCCAGAGAAGGTTTGTCGCGAGTGTAAGGGTTCGGGACGGGCCAAGAAACGGGCCAAGCTCATGGTCAAAATCCCGGCGGGGATTCATCATGGGCAGAGTATCCGCCTAAGTGGTGAAGGCAGTATCGGCCAGTTCGGTCAACCGGCCGGTGATTTATATATAGAAGTCAGCATTGAGCCGCATAAAAAATTCAAGCGACAAGATGACGATATTTATACCGAAATGGGTATTTCTTATTCAACGGCTGTGCTCGGTGGCGAAATCAGTGTCACGACTCTTCACGGCGAAATCAAGATGAAGATTCCGGCCGGGACCGGCGCCGGTCAAGTTTTTCGCCTGGCGAATAAAGGGATGCCGATTTTGGGCGCAAAATCTTTCGGTCACCACTACATGACGATTAATATTGAAATACCAAAAAAGCTGTCGCGCAAAGCCCGAGAGCTTCTGAAGGGTCTCGAAAACGAGGGGTTGTAGTTGCTTGTAAAATTGTTATAATTTTAGTGTGAAATCCTTATGATAAGTGAGGGATGTGGCAACCTCACTGGAGCTTGAAAAATAGAAAACATGTACCTTAGGGGGCTGAAGCGCCCTCCGGGGCGATTATTTTTTCAGCCGACTCACAATAATATGATACAATCGCCCCTTTTTCTTCGGCTACATTTAGGCCGATTTTTTGTTAGAATAGAGATGGGTTTCTCGGTTTTACTCAAAGTAGGAAAAATAAAAAGGAGGGAGCGTGACTTTAACCTGGGATTTAGTTGTCATTATTTTTTTGATTGTTTCGCTAGTGTATGGTTTTATGCTAGGTCGCGAGCGGGTTCTTCTGACCTTGATGGGGACTTATGTCGGTCTTTTTGTGGCTGACAAGCTTGGCGAGTCGGCTTTTAACTTACTTTCCAATAGCTCCAGCAATGTTTTGCAGGAAGCAATTGTAGAGCAGAATATCACCATCTTCACCGTTCGGGTAGCGATTTTGATTTTGGTGACTATGCTTCTGGTGCTCAAGGGTGGGCTTCTGGTACATCCGGATGCTCATGGGGAGGGAGTGACGCATAGCGTTTCTCTGGCCCTTTTTGCTTTGCTCAATGGGATTATCATCATCACTTCAGTCATTATGTTTTTGCCACCAGACAGTCAGTCGGTTATTCTCAACAGTTCCGGTTTGGCCAAAACCCTGATGCAGTTTTACTCCGGTTGGTTGGTGATTCCTTTTGCTGTTTTGCTTTTTTTGGGTTTTCGTCGCGCCAGTCATTAAGCGCCTTGGGCTAAGATATATTTTCTTGACTATCTTTAGTTGTGTCTTACCTTGCCAGTAGCGCCGAAACATGTTATTAAATTACTTATGCAGAGAATCGATTTCTTGACCTTCTGGCGAGGCAACCGTCGTCAACTGTTTATCGTTGCCATCGGTCTGCACATCATCTTTTGGGTGCTTTGGGCTATTTTTATCCGTCCCTTTCCGATTTCTTTTAATATCCCCTTTTCGATCACGGCCGGTCCAGTAACGGCGGCGATTCGTAACTATATATTGCCCATAACGGGTCTTGTTTTTTTGCTGATAAATTTTTTTCTGGCTCTGGTCACTTTTTCTAAAGAGAGGCTCGTCAGTTATTTTTTCATCGGTCTAGCGATTTTTGCTCAGGTTTTTCTGGTCTTCTTCGGTATTTATTTAATTTTTCTTAATTAATGTCAGAACAAAAACTTAAGAGATTGTTGGAGATTTTGCCGGGAGTGACTTCCTGGTCAATTTTGTTGGCGCCGATTTATTTCTCTTCAGTTATGCCTTTGGTGGTGGCCGGCTATATCATCGTCTTTGATCTTTATTGGCTTTTTAAATCTCTCATTTATGGAGCCCACCTCTTGGCGGGTTATTTTCATATGGAGCGCGACAAGAAGATAAATTGGCTCCAAAGGGCTCGGGGTACGAAAGAGCCGTTTTCTTTGTTACAAAAATATGAAGAGGGGCTCTCGAAGGTCACGGGGCTTGAGCGCAATCGCTTGAAAGAAGAGATTGTGGCTCTCAAGGAATATATTTTAAGACCGAGCGGGCATCTTGATTTTGATGACATTCATCATGTGGTTATCCTGCCCAATTACAAGGAAGAGCTAGAGGTACTCGAGAGCTCAATTGTGGCCGCCATGAGAAGTAACTATCCGAATGATAAGATTATAATTATTTTGGCAATGGAGGCAAGAGAGGGTGAGGGGGCCGAGATTAGGGCTCAATATATTATGAATAAGTACGGTACCCAGTTTAAGAAGGTATTGGCGACTTTTCATCCGGATGGCATTGTCGGAGAAATCAGGGCTAAGGGGGCGAACGTTTATCATGCCATGTGCGAGGTTCGTAAGCTTGTGGATGATTTCGGTATGGCTCATAAAAATGTTATCGTCTCAACTTTTGATGGTGATACCCAGCCATCAAGTGATTATTTTGCCAGTCTTACTTATAATTACATTACAAATTTGGAGCGTCGTCATCGCAATTTTCAGCCGATACCACTTTTCAACAATAATATCTATGACGCTCCGGCGCTAAATCGGATTATCGCTTTTTCTTCTTCGTTTTGGCAGATGATTGAGTCCACGCGTCCCTATCGTTTGATTAATTTTTCGGCCCAAGCTCAAGGATTGGAGACTCTGGTTGATGTCGATTTTTATGATCGCACGGTTGTCTCTGATGATTCACGGCAGTATTTCAGAGCGTTTTTCCGTTACAACGGTAATTTCAAAAGCGTGCCACTTTTCACGCCGGTTTATATGGATGCTGTTTTGGCCAATGGTTTTTGGGCAACACTCAAAGCTCAATATGAACAAAAAAGACGCTGGGCTTACGGTCTGGAAAATTTTCCCTACTTTGTAATTTCCGCCCTGAAACACAAAGAGATCAAATTCAGCCAAAAATTAATCCATACTTATCGTCTTTTTGAAGGGCATGTCTCTTGGGCGACTTCGTCGCTGGTAATCGCCGGGGTGATCTGGTTGCCTTCGCTTCTGAATCCAGAGTTTCGTGAAACGGTTTTTGCTTATAATCTGCCGGTAATCGCTCGGACGATTCTGACGATGACTTGGATCGGTATTATTATTTCAACGGGCGTAACTTTGAAATTATTGCCAAAACGTCCAACCAATTTTCCAAAACTCAAGAGTCTGGAATTGTTGTTTCAGTGGGTCTTGGTACCCATCTCGGCTCTTGGTTTTGGAAGTTTGCCCGCGTTGGATGCCGAGACGCGTTTACTTTTCGGACGCTACATGGGCTTTAAAGTAACGGCCAAAAAGCGTGGTCGACTTTCTCGCGGATTAAAAATTAAACAAGTGCCACAACGTGAAGTTGGGGCCAGGGTTTAAATATGATTGGTGTTTTTGATTCTGGGCTTGGTGGGTTAACAGTTGTTCGAGAGATAAGGGCTCTTTTGCCAAAAGTCGATATTGTTTATTTGGGTGATACGGCTCGAGTGCCTTATGGCAACAAAAGCGACAAATTGATTGAACATTATGCGCGGGAGTCCATTCAGTTTTTGTTGGAGCAGGGAGCTAAAATGATTATCGTCGCCTGCAATACAGTCTCGGCTGTTGCTCTGGAAAGGGTTAAGAAAGATTACAAAGTACCGATTCTCGATGTGATCGAACCGACTGTCAGGACGGCTGCCGGTATCACTCGTAACAAAAAAATTGGCGCCATCGGTACGTTGGCAACTATTCAAAGCGGTCGCTATAGTGCGCTTTTGAAGGCGATTGATCCCAAAATACGTGTTTATGAAAAGGCTACACCACTGCTCGTTCCATTGGCTGAAGAGGGTTTTGACCAAAGACCGGAAACGGTCAAAATCATTCGCTACTATTTACGGGATTTAAAAAATCAACGGATTGATACTCTGATTCTTGGCTGTACTCACTATCCTTTGTTGACGAAAGCGATCGGCCAAGCAGTGGGCACTCGCATAAAAATTATCAGCTCTGCCAAATCTTTGGCCGATGATTTCATAACCAACGAAACCAATCTGAAAATAGTGGCCAAGGGGAAGGGTGCGCTCAAGCTGAACTTTACCGACGTTCCACCGGACCTCGGGGCGAGAATTTCTAAGTTTCTTGGTTCTGCTGATTTTGATTTGAAGCAGGTGGGGTTGACAGAAGAATCATAAACAGCTATTTTATATAAGCAATCAATTTACAACGAGTTGGGAAAATTTATTCGGCAAGCCAGAAATGGTTGTCGAATATTTTTAACCGCCTTTTTGAGAAAATTAACAATTCAATAAGTACAAACGGTTTGAAGCAGGCAAGAAGAGTGACTTAAAAACTCTTTTTGATCTGTAAGAGTAAATAAAGAAACAGGTCAATTACTTTTTATGAGAGCTTGATCCTGGCTCAGGATGAACACTGG
>Ga0210057_1000562_pt1 | contig 61036 bp, 70 predicted proteins | sample CryGeyCG2114_010_2_FD_183968 | JGI IMG/M metagenome (GOLD analysis project Ga0210057, IMG submission 183968) | Groundwater microbial communities from aquifer - Crystal Geyser CG10_big_fil_rev_8/21/14_0.10 (SPAdes) (version 2) | ecosystem: Environmental > Aquatic > Deep subsurface > Groundwater ...
AAAGATTCATTTACAAAATTGTTTAAATTAGTTATCATTATAGTATCAAGAAAGAAACCTTTATATTATATTCTATATACTATAATGTTATACAATTAGAAAAGATATGTCAAATAATAAAATTGCTGAAAACTTAAAGAAACTACGGGCTAAAAAGGGGCTATCTCTCGAAAAGATTGCTCGCCTTGCCGATTTATCGCTTAACACCATTGTTAAGGTTGAAAACGGAGTAAATACAAACCCAACCATTGAGACGCTAACAAAGATTGCCAAGGCGCTTGAAGTTGGCGTTGATGATTTAATTAAGTAGAAATATGACAACCAAAGAAAATATTAAAACCGAAGATAAAAATGGTTTGGCATTTATAAAAGAAGTTGCCAAATATTTTATGGATTTTTTGGAAACAGATTTTCATAAAAGAAAAAATCCAAAAAGAAGTATTCAATTTAGGAGTAGCAATAATTTGCTTGTTGGATTAAATCTCAATAAATATCCTTCTTTTAATAATCTTGTAAATAAAGCGATAAACCACGCATTTGATAAAAACACTCTTAATACAATTTCAAAAGGGGTTTATAGGACAAATATCCCAAAAAATTTATTGGATTTAGTTAAATTGCAGACGGAAAAAATAACCAGCAAGCAAATTACCAAAATCCTTGAACAAATAGCCGAGGAAATAGAAAAATCAGCTACTTTATACAAAAAAGAATATGATCAAGCGTTGAATACTTCCCTTGAGGCAGTCGCCAAAATTCTAAAAACAGATTTAGTTTTGCCGTTTGTAAGCAATATTGAAAAACCTTTAGAGAATTTAAACCTTGGTGACGAAAACAATATTTATTTAATGGAGGAAGAACTAACCGCAGTTTTATCTTCCTCTTTGGAAAACAAAATTTCTGAAGTTGTAAAACTTTTGCTAGCAAAAGAAAAAGTTGATATTTCAAAACAATTGAAAGATGTTTTTGAGCTTGCCGACATCAAATTAAATATTCATTCATTCTTTGAAAGTTTTCAAGTCGGAGATTTGTTCGCAGAAATATATGAAATGGAGAGAAACAGAACCATTTTAGATAAACAAGAATTTTATTTATATCTTTGCGATATAACTTTCAATAATGCCAAATTCCCAATTTTTTACATTCCATTTGGGATTGAAAAACAAAACGAAGTTTTGACGATTGAGTTTGATTCGCAGGTGTATATAAACAAAAAAGCTCTTGAGTATATAACCCAAGAATACAATCAAGAAAAAGGCAAAAAGGGAAATTTAAAAACAATATCGGAAAGAATAATCTATTTAGCCCAACATCAAAACGATTTTAGAGACGTGGTCAGCGAAATATTGAGTGAAATAACAAATTTCTTTGAACTTGATAAAGGCATAGATATAAACAGTTCCGAGCAACAAATTGCAAAAAGTCTTCTTGTTAGAGCTTCAAATAATTGCTATTTGGCTTTATTTGATAAATCAGACGAGGCGTTGGTCAATGATTACGAAGAAATATTAAAATTGCTCATGGCGGGCGATAGTGTTTTGGGGGAAGCTTTCAACAAATTGATTGATGATTTTATTCATAAAAATCCTCAACCCTTTAATCCGAGCGTTGAAGAAGAATGGGACGATACTGAAACAAGCGATCGTTTAGTTTTTAATAGTCCAATTCCGCTAAATAGCGAACAACTTCAAATTTTATCTGCTATTAGAAAAGAAGATTGTAAATACATAATTGTTGAGGGACCGCCAGGAACAGGTAAAAGTCATACAATAACCGCGATTGTTTTTGATTCCATTCTAAAAAATCAATCAGTTTTAGTTTTGTCAGATAAAAAAGAAGCTCTCGATGTAGTAGAAGACAAAATTACCGAGACAATGAATAAAGTTCGCCTCGATAAAAATTTTCAAAATCCAATTTTGAGGCTTGGAAAAACAGGAAGCACATACAGTCAAATTTTAGCAACCACGGCTGTAGAAAATATTAAAACCCATTATCGAGCCGTTAAAAAAGATTACGGAACACTTGAAAGCAATATTGAAAAATCAGGCAATTCATTAAAAGAAGATTTGCAGGCGGAAATACTAGCTTACGAGGAAATTGACTTGAAAGAAGTCCACGAGTTATTTGATTTGGAATCTTATTATGTAAATAAGGGTTTCCCCGTTGAAATTGATGAAGTTCTAAATCAAACAGAATCAGCAATTGAGCTTGAAGAATTTAAAAAAATATTTTTGTCGCTAAAAGACAAACTTATTATTGATCAGAATGAGAAAGAAAAAGAAGCAAAACTTTTCGAATTGCTCAATTTTTCAATCAATGACTTCAAAGACATATCCAACTTTCAAAAATACTTGTGGTTATTAAATTTCCTTTCTTCTTCTGTTTCTAAAATTAAAGAAGTTTACGCCAATAATTTGGCGCTGTTATCAACATTCAATAATTTTAACGAATCCTCGTTAGAAAAATTGAGCGATTTTATAAGCAATTACGAAAAAGAAAGAAATTGGCTTTTTGGTTATGCGTTTAAAAAAGAAAAAATTGAAAATTTAGACAAGGAATTTAAAAAATCCTTTAGCATAACTTCGCAAATTGAACCACATAAAAATTTAGAGGATTTGAAAAAAGTTTTAGTAATTTATCAATTTGCCGAAGAGCTAAAAGCAAAGTTGGACGAAAAATATCAGATTAATTTTGATTACTTAAGATTTATTCATCAGACAATAAATGACGATACGCTTTTAGGTGTATTGAACAACCTAATGCAAATTGGTGATGATTTAAAATTCCTAAATACAAATTTACCAAAATATCCGAATACAATAAAAAAACTTAAAATTGATTTGAGTTCTTTTAAAACTTTTTGCTCAAATGAATTGGTAAAAATTTCAGACCTTGATTTTGACAGATTGATCAGGTTTATAAATTTGAAGCAGAAAGTTGAGAAAGATTTTAATAGTATTCCCGCGCTTAATTACGCTGGTCAAAAGAAAAATATTGAGGCACTTGTTACTGCTCAAATGACTTTCCTTTTGGACGGACGATTGATTGATTTTTATGAAAACAATAAAGCGACCGCAAAAGCACTAAGAGACATAATCCGAACAAAGCAGAGATTCCCGAAAGACGAATTTTTGAAGCTCAAAGAAGCATTCCCCTGTATATTGGCGGGAATAAGAGATTATGCGGAATATATACCGCTTGAGCCAGAGATTTTTGATCTTGTGATTATTGATGAAGCTTCGCAGGTAAGCATTGCCCAAGCATTTCCTGCTTTGTTGCGTGCAAAAAAGATTTTGATTCTTGGAGACAAAAAACAATTTAGTAATGTCAAAACTGCTCAAGCTCGTACCGACACAAACAGAGAATATCTAAATAATCTCAGGGATTGTTTTGTTAAAAATGTTTCAAGCGAAGGAACGAATCTCGTAAAACTTGGGAAATTTAATATCAAAACTTCTATTCTTGAGTTTTTTGAATTTATAACAAATTATAACGCTCAACTACTAAAACATTTTAGAGGATATAAAGAGATTATTTCCTACTCTAATAAATATTTTTATCAAGACAGCTTACAAGTGATGAAAATTAGAGGGAAAGCTATTGACGATGTTATTAAGTTTTCTTTTGTTAAGCATGACGGGAAAAAAGAATTAGCACAAAATACAAACACGCTTGAAGTTGAATTTGTAATTTCCGAACTGAAAAAATTAAAAGAAATTGATAGCAATCAAAGTGTTGGAATTATTACACCTCATACCAATCAGCAAAAATTGCTTGTCGAGTTAATAAGCAAATTGCCAGAAAAGGATTATCTTTATGATAAGTTAAAATTAAAAATTATGACTTTCGACACCTGCCAAGGTGAAGAAAGAGATATTATATTTTATTCAATGGTCGTCACAGAAGAAGACGATCATTTATGGGGTGTTTTCATTAAAGATTTGAACGATGTTGATATTGAAGAAGACGGAAAAATAAAAGCCCAGAGGTTAAATGTTGGTTTAAGTCGTGCCAAGGAAACAATGAACTTTATCTTGAGCAAGCCGATTGATAAATACAACGGCTCAATTGGCGAGGCGTTAAGGCATTATTATTTTATTTTGAACGAAGCGAAAAAGGAACGAAGCGTTAGCGAAGCTGATGAAAAATCAAAAATGGAACCAGAGGTTATGAATTGGTTTTATCAAACTGATTTTTGGAAGAAAAATAAAGACAATATAGAATTTATTCCACAATTTGAGCTTGGTAAATATTTGAAACAGCTTGATAAAACATATAACCACCCGAATTATAAAGTTGATTTTTTGTTAGTCTACAAGGACGAAACCCACCAAGAACACAAAGTCATAATTGAATATGACGGATTTAGAGAACACTTCAAAGATGTTGATGAAGTAAACGAATTTAATTATCAAGATTATTACACCGACGGAGATGTTTATAGACAAAAAGTATTGGAAAGCTATGGATATAAATTTTTGCGAATAAACAAATTCAACATTGGCAACGATCCGATTTCAATTCTTAATGAAAGAATCGGCAACTTGATTAAAAATGGTGTTGTAAAAAATAATGTAATTAGTCACATTCACGAAACGATTGAGGGTTTGCAAAATGGCGAGATGAAAGAATGCCCGAAATGTAAAGAAATAAGGGAATACAAAGATTTTAGAGACCCAGATTTAATTACTGGATACGGGCGATTTTGCTGTCATTGCAAGGGCTATACCTTGGTTGAAAAGCCTGCGAGTGATAATATTAAAGATAGCCCTGCAGTTTTGAGTGATAAGACCTGTCCTAAGTGCGGATCAAAAATGATTTTGCGCAAAGGCAGATATGGAAAATTTTACGGCTGTTCAAAATTTCCATATTGTCGAGGTACGAGACAAGTTTAAAATTTAGGTGGCGCGCCAGTTTTCAACTGGCGCGAAATTCGGAAACGAAAAAGGAAAGGTTCAAAAACCCGCCCGCATTCCTCCCCAGACCCCTCCTGCGGGCGGGACGGAAGCCGAGGCGGGGCAATTCCATTCCCCCAGAAAAATAGTTTGCCCCGCCGAGTCCAAATTAGTTTTCAGGATTTTCGTCAAAAAATGTTCAAACTTCAATCAAAAAACACCGCCAATTTACACTTTTTGTATGAAAAAAGTACTTCTCGGGTTCGCGGTCAGTTTTCATCTTTTTTCTTAATCGTTTCAATCAATGACTCTTTTAAACATCCTCCGCTTTGTCTTTATAGTTGTTAATTTTATAATGGACTCTTAATATTTTTTAAGTTTGGATTGGTAACCTGTGTGTATATTTGCGTAGTGCGTATATTACTATGTCCCAAAAGTTCCTGCACATAACGCACATCTGTTCCATTTTCTAATAAATGAGTGGCAAAAGAGTGGCGCAATGAATGAAAGGTTGCGGGCTTTTGTATCCCTGCTTTCGCTAAGCTTTTTCGAAACATCTTCTGTAGGGATGTGGTGGTGAGTATGCCACCCCGATTGGAAGCAAAAACACAATCCCCCTGTTTCTTGCCTGCAATGATATTCTGTAAATCGTTTTGTAATTTTTCTGACAAAACACTCATTCTATCTTTTTTACCTTTTCCTCCTTTGATATGCACCACCAGCTCCTCAATATCTAAATCATCCACCTTGAGCTTTATTACTTCACTCACTCGCAAGCCACACGCGTACCCAAGTGAAATCATAAGTCTATATTTTGCATTATCAGTAGCTTCAATAATTTTCTCAATTTCTGCCCGCGACAGCACGATTGGAAGTTTTTTATTTCTTTTTGCAAATTTTAGATCAATTTTCTGCGGATCTTTTAAAACTTCGGTATATAAAAATTTTACCGCGTTAAGCGCAAGGTTGATTGTTTGTGGGGATTGTCCGCGCTTGTGTTTATCGAGTAAAAATTCTTCAATGGCTTTTTGCTTGTCTTTGATTCCTTTTTCTTTGGAAAAATTGATATACTCTTTTATGTAGAGCATATATGCTTTGCGGGTCTTGGGGGAGTAGTTGCGAAGTTTTAGAAAACGCTCGGTTTTATTCAAAATATTATCCATAAATAAAGAATAGCAAAAGTTTGCATAACAAACAAGATACTGTTACAATATAGGTGTGTAGTTCGGATAAAAACCAGTTATACGCAATTGATTTAGAGGCACTTAGAGAAAGTTATTTAAATTCTAAGAAATTAAGGTTATAATTATGAGTATGAAGAAAACCCAACTCGGAATTTTACTTGGAATATTGGCTGGAATCATTGATGTTATCCCAATGGTTCTTCAAAAATTAACATGGGATGCAAATTTCTCAGCATTTTCACTTTGGGTTATTTCAGGTTTTTTAATTGCAACAACAAATCTTAAAATCAAAGGTGTTGCGAAAGGGATAATTATCCCATTTTTAGTTTTGTTTCCTTCAGCAATCATTATTGGTTGGAAAGAACCATTTTCACTAATTCCAATCTTTATTATGACTTTAATTCTGGGATCCGCGTTGGGTTTTCTTATTGATAAATATGGCAAATAATCGTGCCTCTAAATCAACTTCTTCGCTCCGTTTCACTTCGCTCGACCCCGCTGCGCTCTCCTCCTTTCAGTCGTCGGGGCGTATAACAGCGGATATGAGGTTCGCCCCTCGGCTCGGGGCTCACCCAAATTGCTCCCTACGTTCGCAACTTCTCATATCCGCAAACGTTAAGTGAAATAGCCAGAAATTTCTTTATTATTTTTAGATTTTTTTGGCAATTTATTTCAGGTCGAACATAGCTTGTGATATAATTTAGTCAGTTTAATAAATTAACCAATAAAATTATGACAGAAAAACCTGAAGGCACAACTCCGCCACAAGAGAGTATGAGAAAATTTTCACCAGAAAAAGAAGCAAAATATTTAAGCGTCTTAGTAATTGTAGTTGGGATTATTTTGATTGTTTTTGCTTTCCTGCCTACAAATCTATACTCTCTAATTGTAAGAAATATTATTAGTGCTTTTCTTATAGCTAGTGGAATTTCTTTTTGGTTCAGAGCTAAAAAATCTTAAAATCTGTCCGAAAGGAAAATAAATTTTTTGGCTTCATCACATAACAGCGTGTATGAGGTTCAAGAAAAAGTGCGTTAATAATTTTCAGCGGGTGCACTTTTTCTCTCACCCAAATTTCGCACACATTATTGAATTTTAATAAGGTTGCACTTTTTCTTTCACCCAGATAAAATAATAAGGAAGTCGGCGGAACTTCTCATATCCGCAAACGTTGTGTGAAATATTGCTCTTTTATAAAATGCTTTTAGAAGAGGCTAAACTAGAAAATTACTACCATATTAAAACAAAGGAGGATGTGGCATGAAAAAGCGTCATAAAATTATCATTAAAGCATTCCGAGATCTTGGTGGCAAAGCGACTCTAGGGGAACTCTCAGAGAAAACTGGTTTACATGTTAACAGACTTTCTCAATCTATGTATTCCATGGGACAATACATCAATCTTGTGTTTCTTGGAGGTAGGGGTAAAGATCAAAAATATGAAATCAAAGATTAATATTTTCTTCAGCCTCTATGGGGACACCTCGTTGTCCCCGCCTCTTCTAAAAGCATTTTGTATGCTGGTTTATCAGTCAGCAGGCTTTCGCTTAAAAGAGCAATACATCCGATAACAAAGAGCATGCGGTTCAGGAATTTTTCGCTATAATATTTATAAGGAATAAAAAATTCCTTCACCAAAATTTTTCTTCCATTTCATTACGCAAAACATCGCATATACTGAAACATTATATTCAATGATGAAGAATTAAGATGTTTTCTAAATAAAGAAAAATATCCTCCTTTTGTTGGTCATCCGTATTTAGAAAAAATCAAAAAGAAAATTTTTCCAAAATGGAAAACATATCTTAATTCAAGAGACAAAGATATTAAAAAATTTATAAAAAAATTGAGTTCTTTGAAGTAGGTGTTTTTTCTTTAAACGTATTCAGATATAGGATAGTGGCTAGTGATTAGGGACTAGTGATTAGTGGTTTGAGTCAAAACCTGCCTACCGGTAGGCAGGGCTCATCCGCCTTGGGTGGAAGTAACCAGTGGATGAAATAAAGACGCCTTCTTTGGTGTATAAATAGATAGAAGGAGTTTATTTTTTATATGACCAATACCGTATCTGATAAAAAACTTATAGACGATTATTTTAAGGGCGACGATGAGGCGTTTGACCTTTTGGTTAAGCGACACCTACCCTCTGTGTTTACGTTTGCCTTTTCTTATGTAGGAAGTCAAGACGTTGCAGAAGATGTTACTCAAGACGCATTTATTAAGGCGTGGCACAATTTAAAGAAGTTTGATACGGGCAAGAATTTTAAAACGTGGATTTTTTCTATAACCAAAAACAGCGCATTGGACTTTCTTAAAAAGAGAAGAGATATTCCTTTTTCTGTTTTTGATAATGAAGATGGAGAAAATATTTTGGCGCAGACCATTCCCGATGGCAATCCCCTTTTGTATGATGCTTTTGACAAAAAAACAATGCTGGGCGCACTTAAGGAAGCTATTTTCACACTAAAAACGTCTTATCAATCTGTTTTAAACTCTCACTACTTTGACAAACTCACCTTTGCTCAGATAGCCCTGTCATCAGGTGAGCCACTTAATACAGTAAAATCTCGACACCGGAGGGCGTTGGGGATTCTTAGAGAGCAACTTTCATCTGTACAATAAAGGCCGCGCGTAGTAATAAAAAAGACGCACCAAAGTGCGTCTTTTTGTCGTATAGATAGTAAGTACTATAATGCCCAAAAGCATACAATCATCCTCTAAAGCGTTAATAAGGCCCCCCAGAGGTCTTTTTGAGCGTATTATCGCTAGTATTAGGAACGAAGAAGAGTTACGCAAAACTAAACGTATCGCAGTTATTTTTTTATTTTTATTGGTTATCTCAGTGATTTCACTTCCCTTTTCGTGGTCATTTTTATCAACTCAACTGACTCGTTCGGGGTTTTTAACTTTTTTGGCTCTTGGGCTAAGCAATCTGGGTGCTGTTTTTTCGTTGTTTCCTGAGTTTGTGATGGCTGTTGCCGAGTCACTACCCGTTATGGGTCTGACTGTTTTTATTCTCAACGTTGCTCTCGTCGTTTTTACCATTCGTCTTTTTTTGTATCGCAAACGTTTGCTTTGGCATTATTTTATACACGGTATGCGTTTTGCATAATTAATTAATAATTACTATGAGTGAAGAAAAAAACGTTTCTCAACACAATACCAAAACCAGTGCGATGTCTGACGTGTTGTGTCACATAAAAAATCCAGATGTATTGAAGTGGATTGTTTTTGTTTTGATTGTTTTTGTACTTATTCTTGTGGCGTTTGGATTTGGGGTGCGCATTGGTGTTATTAAGGCTACTTATTCATATCGTTGGGCTGATAATTATCATAGAAATTTTGGAGGGCCTGCGGACGGTTTTTGGGGCAATGTGGAGCAATTCCCTGCCGGTGATTTTATGGGAGCCCATGGAGTTTTTGGCGACGTTATTGAGGTAAAAGATGGCAGTGTTGTTATACAGACCCCCGATAACAAAGAAAATGTGGTAGTGCTTGGAAGTGATACTACTATTACCAAAGGAACAAAAACATTACAGACGTTACAAGTTGGTGATCACATAACTGTTATTGGGACCCCAAATCAAGAAGGACAGATTGAAGCAAAATTTATCCGTGTTTTTGATGAAAACAGCCCCTTTCCTCTGATGCCTATGATGCGTTAATATTTTTAAAAATTTTAAAATACTATTTATGAAATTACGTGCAGTACAAAAAACAATTTTTACTTCCATTCTAAAACATAAGGTTATTAGTGGAATTGTGATAATTGTATTATTGGGCGGTGGCTATTTTGTATATGCGAGTGTTTCTAATACCAGCGGGCAAACACGGTACGTGGCGTCTGCGGTAGAACAAGGGACCCTTATTGTTTCCATTTCTGGCTCTGGACAGGTTTCTGCCTCAAATCAGGTTGATATAAAACCAAAAGCAAGTGGTGATATTACCGCGTTATATGCAAAACAGGGCCAAGAAGTTAGTGCTGGAGCGTTGCTAGCTATTGTAGACACCTTTGATGCTCAAAAAGCCGTGCGTGATGCTCAGACAACTCTTGAAACAGCTCGGTTGCAATTAGATGAGACACTTTCCCCTCCTGATGAGCTGACACTACTTCAGGCACAAAACGCCCTAACACAGGCTCAGCAATCTTTGTTGGATGCTCAAACTTCTTTTACTAAATCTTATGAAGATGGTTATAGCAGTGTTTCAAATGCTTTTATTAATTTACCTGATGTTATGAGTGGTCTGCAGGATATACTTTTTTCAAGTACCTTGGGCGGCGGTGGGCAATCTAATATAGATTATTATGCGGATGCTATACGCACCACTGATGAAAATTTAGCTACTCGGCTGAGAAACGATGTTAATACCAAATATAGCGCGGCACGAGAAGCATACGATGTAAACTTCATTGACTATAAGACAACGACGCGATTCTCTAGTCACGATACTATTTCTGCTCTTATTAATGAAACATATGCCACCGCAAGACTTATTTCCGACGTAGTACAAAGTGCGCGCAATCTTATTCAATCGTACCAAGACAAATTAATTGTGAGTGGTTTAAAGCTTAATTCTCTTTCTAATACCCATCTTTCTAGCTTGGGTTCGTATACCAGTACCGCCAATAGTGCAGTGTCAAGTTTGTTTTCTGCTTCAGAATCTATCACCAATGCTTCTAGTTCTATTGTTAACACTCAACGGTCTATCCAAGAAAAACAGCTGTCTCTTCAAAAAGTTCAAGACGGCGCTGATAGTCTCACTATTCGTTCACAACAAATAACGTTACAACAAAAACAGGACGCTTTATCGGATGCGCAACAAGCACTCGGTGATCATTATGTGAGGGCTCCTTTTGATGGTGTTATTGCAAAGGTTGACGCTCAAAAAGGTGACGCGGCGTCTTCTGGGTCAGCTATTGCTACTATGGTAACCAAACAACAAGTTGCTGAAATATCACTCAACGAGGTTGATGTTGCGCAGGTACAAGTGGGGCAAAAGGCCACACTCACCTTTGACGCGATTCCTGACCTTACTATTTCTGGAGAAGTTGCCCAAGTTGATGCGTTGGGTACGTCTTCGCAGGGCGTAGTTACCTATACGGTTAAAATAACTTTTGATACCCAGGACGACCGTGTGAAAACTGGTATGAGTGTTTCTGCGGCCATTGTTACTCTCGCAAAGCAAAATGTGCTTTTAGTTCCCAACGCGGCAATTAAACAACAAGATACAACTAGCTATGTTGAACTAGTTGGTGCTGATGATAAAACGGCTGTTTTAGCGGCAGGAAATGGTGGTGCTGTTCTTTCGTCCGCTACTACGCGTCAGGTAGTTATGATTGGTTCTGCTAATGATACTTATACTGAAATAGTTAGTGGTCTTAGTGAGGATGATGCTGTTGTGGTGCGCACTATTCAACCAACAACAGCCCAAACAGCAACTCAAACGCAAAGTAGTTCGCTTAGGATACCGGGTATTTCTGGTGGGAGTTTTGGTAGATAGATTATATGATTGAATGTAAAAAAATTACAAAAACATATCGCCAAGGAGATATAGAAACTCATGCGCTCAAAGACGTTTCTTTTCGCATAGATGATGGCGAGTTTATTGCTATTGTGGGACCTTCTGGATCTGGGAAATCTACCTTGATGCATATTCTTGGGTGTTTGGATACTGCCACTAGTGGACAGTATCTTTTGGACGATAAGGACGTATCAAAACTTTCTGATGATGAACTAGCCGATATTCGTATGGAAAAAATAGGATTTGTATTCCAATCCTTTAATCTCCTTCCTCGGGCGTCTGTTTTGCGCAACGTCACGCTCCCGCTCGTCTATGCGGATGTTTCAAAAGAAGAACGTGAAAAAAGAGCAAAGGACGCTTTAAAGAGTGCTGCTTTCCCGGAAGATTTTTGGAATCATTATTCCAATCAACTTTCTGGTGGTATGATGCAACGCGTTGCTATTGCGCGAGCACTAGTTAATAACCCCACGTTGGTACTTGCTGACGAACCAACGGGAAACCTTGATACAAAAACTGGCGAAATTGTGCTGGGGACATTCCAACAACTTCATGAAAAAGAAGGGCACACCATTGTTTTAATAACCCACGAGCCCTATGTTGCTGAACATGCCCAACGTATCATCCATATTCGTGATGGTGCTATTGTTGAAGATGGTAAGGTAAAAAATAGACGCGTTATTCATCACCATATATTATGACCACGCGAGATATTATAGAGGAAACATATGTTGCTCTCTTTGCCAACAAGGTTCGATCGGGGCTTACGGTGCTGGGTATTGTTATTGGTATTGCCTCTGTTATTGCTATGGTTTCCATTGGGCAAGGAGCTTCAGGGCAGATCCAATCTAGCATTGAGGGGTTAGGTTCAAATCTCTTAACGGTTTCGCCAGGAGCCTCAGAGCAAAGTAGAGGAACCGTATCACAGGGACGAGGATCTGCTCAAACATTAACCACTGATGATGCTGATGCACTTGCTACTATAGCGGGCGTTGCTTATATCGCGCCCGAAAGACAAGGGCGCTATCAAATTATTTCTCCTACTGGTAACAATACTAATTCAACCGTTGTAGGAACAACACCAGATTATGAAATGGTGAGAAATTTGTCTTTGGCAGAAGGATCGTTTATTGGGGAGGTGAATGTGCGTTCTTTGGGGCGGGTTGTTGTATTGGGCTCAACACTTGCATCTGATTTGTTTGGTGATCAAGATGCTTTAGGGAAAACAATCCGTATTAATAAACTCAATTTTAAGGTAATCGGTGTTTTAGAGGCAAAAGGAGGTACGAGTTTTTCTAGTCCCGATGATATGGCTTATATCCCCCTTACCACCATGCAAAAGATTTTGGCTGGTGGTGATTATCTCTCTTCTATTGCCATTAGCGTTACAACTAAAGATCTTATGCCTCAAGTCAAAGCAGAAGCAACGGCATTACTTTTACAAAGACACAATGTAACCGCTGAGAGCACAGACTTTTCTATTCTATCTCAAGAGGATCTTTTGGGAACATTAACGCAGGTTACTGATACGTTTACTATCTTTCTTGCTGCGGTAGCGGGTATCTCGTTGGTGGTAGGTGGTATTGGTATTATGAATATGATGCTTACTACCGTTACTGAACGTACGCGCGAGATAGGACTTCGTAAAGCTATAGGTGCCAAACGAAAAAACATATCGCGACAGTTTCTTATAGAGGCAGTTATGTTAACTTTTTTGGGTGGATTTTTTGGTATTGTTTTGGGTTGGATTGTTTCATTTTTGATTGCAAGTATTGCTGGTATTACTACAACCGTTTCCCTACAGGCAATTATTTTGGCATTTGGCGTCTCAGCTGCTATCGGTATTGTTTTTGGCTATTACCCCGCTCGTCGCGCGGCTGGTCTTAATCCGATAGATGCCCTGCGATATGAATAACAACATTAATCATTACTATTTATGAAAAACAAAAAAACAATAAGTATTATTGTTGGTATTATAATTATTGGCATAGCTTTTTTTGGAGGGATGCAATATGGTAAAAGTACAGTGACTCCGGGCTCTTTTTCTGCAACAGATTTCCAAAATATGAGAACTTTTGACGGACAGGGCCGCATAGAGTCCTTTTCTGGAGCCAGTACTCAAGAATCTAATTTGACGCGCGGTGGTTTTACTACGGGAGAAATTTTGTCCAAGGATGATTCCAGTATAACTATAAAACTTCCCGATGGAGGTTCTCGCATTGTTTTTATCTCTACATCCACTCAAATTAGCAAAATGGCCAGCAGTAGCGTTGGTGATTTAGCTGTGAGAGATAGCGTTTCTGTGACTGGGAGTATTAATTCTGACGGCAGTATTACTGCCCAATCGGTACAAATTAGAAATTAGGAAGTTAGTGATTAGTAGGTAGTGACTAGTGATTAGTGACTAGAAGATTAGAACAATAAATTATCCCGATTGCGTTGGGATAATTTATTGTTTTCTTGTTTATATGCTTTTATGTTTTATTGGTCTTGTGTTTCCTCTTTCTTTTTTGGTGGTACATTCGTTCGTCTGCTTTTATGATTAACTTCTCTAAATCAAGGATCCCCTTTTTGCTTCCGTTTTCAAAAACAGCCGAAGCGCCAGTACTTAAACTCGCACCTGCCTTGGGAAATACTTTTTTGAAACATATCGTTGTCGCTTCTTGTATTTGATCTGCACGTTTTTGGGCGATATCTTTATTTGCACCCGGTAAAACTGCTATGAATTCGTCGCCAGACCATCTGCCAACCAAATCAAGATTACGCAGGATTGTCTCTATGATATTTCCCACTTTCTGCAGGGCTCTGTCGCCTTTATCATGCCCATAATAATCATTAATTTTTTTAAAGTTATCCAAATCAATAAAAATAACAGCGATATTTGTCAGGTGTGACATGCGCTCTATCCCCCGTTTGGTAAGAGAAACTTCTTTTTCTAATGTATTTAAAAATTTTTGTGCTTCCTTTCTGATGCCCGGTCTATTATAAAGTCCAGTTAGATTGTCACGCTCAACAAGTCGCTGAAGTTTGCGAAGTTTTGTTTCTTGTGTCTTGAGACGTGTTTTTAGTTGTGTGTATGAGAGTTTTGGGGTCATTTTTTATGATGCCTCTTGAAGCGCTTTAATACGATCTTCTATGGGAGGATGGGTCATAAAAAGACGTGCCAAGAACGGTATTTTTTGTTGTTGGTTTTGGCTGTCTGCCCTTAGGGGACTAACAAGATATAAGTGAGCAGTTGCTGAAGATACCTTTTTTAACGGAGGTGTTTTGGATATTTTCTCAAGTGCACTCGCAAGGCCTTGTGGAAAGCGGGTCATAAGTGCTCCTGATGCGTCTGCTAAATATTCACGTTTTCTTGAAATAGCCAACTGTATAAGTGTTGCGGCTATGGGCGCTAAAATAGCGGCCCCAATTGCAACAATAAGCATTATAGGATTGCTTTGTTTATTGTCGCGCGATCTTCCTCCGCCCAACCAGAGTGTGCGCATAAAAATATCGGCAACAATGGAGATGAACCCAACCAATACCACCACAACGGTACCCACCAAAATATCGTAATTTTTAATATGGGAAAGTTCGTGGGCTATAACTCCTTCCAATTCACTTCTGTCTAAAATGTCTAAAAGACCTTGTGTTATGGCAAGTGATGCATGGATGGGGTTTCTGCCAGTTGCAAATGCATTAGCAGAAGGGTCGTCAATAATATATATTTTGGGCATTGGCATCCCTTGTGATATGCAAAGATTTTCAACAATACGAAAAAGTTCTTTATGACTTTCCTGGGTTACGAGATGTGCCTTTGCAAGAGACAGTGCTATTTTGTCTGAGTTCCAATAGGCAACAACATTCATAAGGACGCTGAATATAACAGCTACATAGAGTATGGTTGAATCATTGTAGACATAAGAAAATACCCATCCTAGACCGATGACAATGATTAAAAAAATAACAAATATAATCCACGTTTTACGGATGTTTGTGCTCTGAAGCGTATAGAGCGTCTTCATTTGCTAAGCTGGTGTTACTTTTCCTCTTCGTGATGATGTGTGTGGTGGGGCGCTTCTTCTTTTTTGGTAAGGGAGAAGGGATTCTTCTTCATCTTACTGAAGATAAAAAGGTAAAGAATTTCTAAAATACCGGCAGTGTTTAAAATAAGCATAGCAATAAACCAATATTGTTGCTTTTTTTGTGCCGTGCGCCAAAGCGCAAATCCCTTCCATATCAACACCCACGCGATAAAAAGGTACATTAGTACCGGATTGGTGTTAAATTGTGTGGCTAGTGCATTAAGTGATCCCATAAATGTATTATTTTATTTAGTATCTGACTCTTGGTTTTCTGAAGAAGTTTCTTGAGGGGGCGCTGTTTCTTCTGGTTTTTCAAAGCTTACCGCTACGGGTTCTTTTTCTGCTTCATTTTCTGTTTGGAAAAACTCTGCCTCTTTGAAACCAAACAGTCCTGCAATTATGTTGCTGGGAACGGATTTTACTCTGTTGTTAAGATCCATGACTACATTGTTATAAAAACGCCGCGCGGCTTGGATTTTATTTTCAGTATCAGAGAGCTCACGTTGGAGTTCTAAGAAGTTTGCATTTGCTTTAAGCTCGGGATAATTTTCGCTGACTGCAAAAAGTGTTTTAAGTGTTGCTGATAACTGATTTTCTGCCACACCTTGTTCTTCTTTGCTTTGAGCTCCCATGGCTTGTGCGCGTGCTTGTGTGACATTTTCAAAAACCCTTTGCTCGTGTCCCATATATCCTTTTACGGTGTTTACCAGGTTAGGGATAAGATCATAACGGCGCTTGAACTGAACGGCTATATCTGACCACGCCTCTTTTACTCTGTTGCGGACGCGAATAAAGCCGTTATAGGCAAAAAGTACCCAGACAACAATAAGCGCAACGAGAACAATAACTAAATTCCATGACATAATTGTTTTTTGTTTACTTAGTTTTAGTATACCACATCATTTACTCACACAACACAAAACCGCCCAAAAGGGGCGGCTATGCTTTAAAACCCTCCTCCCATAGGATTTGGCCCTGCGTGATCGTGTTTATCTTCTTTTTCGGGAAGTTCAGTTATTGCTGCCCCTATGGTTAGGTAATTACTTGCTACTGACACTGCGTTTAAAAGGGCGCTTCTGGTTACTTTGAGCGGATCAATGACGCCATCATCCTTGAGGTTTGAGATGCTGTTTTTGAGGGCGTTAAAACCTTCCCACGCACTTTGTTTTTTCTCTAGTTGGGCGATAATTGTTTTTTCATCTTCGCCGCTGTTGGTGATAATTGCTTCAATGGGCGCTTGGCACGCTTTTTTAAGGATGGTGAGTGCCGCACCAGACACATCTTCATCAAATCCATCAACCGCCACATTTTCCATACCGCGGATGTTAAAAAGTGCCATACCACCTCCGGGGACAATTCCCTCTTCCATGGCGGCGCGGGTTGCTGACACTGCATCTTCTACGCGTTGTTTGAGTTCTTTTTGAGCCGTTTCGGTTGGTGCACCAATTTTGATGACCGCAACACCGCCCGAAAGTTTTCCGAGACGTTCTTGGAGCTTTTCTTTATCAAAGTCGGAATCAACTTTCTCTAACTGCGCCTTTATTTGTTTTACTCGCTCTTCTATAGCAATTTTATCACCTTTGCCGTCTACAATTTTGGTGTCGTCTTTGGTTGCTACCACACGATGTGCTTGCCCAAGATCTGGAATATCTATGTTTTCCAATTTTCTACCCGTATCGTCTGATACGTATTCTGCTCCGGTGAGCACACAAATGTCGGCTAGCATTTCTTTTTTCCTGTCGCCAAAACCAGGCGCCTTGATTGCAAGGATGTTGAAGATTCCTCTGATTTTATTTAATACCAACGTTGCCAATGCCTCCCCCTCTATGTCATCTGCAATAATCACCATTTCTTTTTTGCCTGTTTTTATAACCTTTTCAAGAATGGGCAAAATTTCATTGATTGATGATATTTTTTTGTCAGTTACCAAAATATAAGGATCTTCAAGATCAGATTCCATCTTTTCGGCGTTGGTGACCATATAATGAGAAATATATCCCCTATCAAACTGCATTCCCTCAACAAGCTCAAAGGAATTTTCTATGGTATTTGAATCTTCTACGGTTACAACACCTTCTTTGCCTACTTTTTTGATAACTTGGGCAATTAATTGCCCCATTTTGTCGTCCTTTGCGGACAAAGATGCAACCTCTGCAATGCGGTCGTCGGCTATGGGCTCACTTTGTTTTTTGAGTTCCTCTACTATTGGTTTTGCATAAGCTCCTAGCGCTTCTGAGAGCCTAATGACGTTAAATCCTTTATGTGCGATGAGGCGTTCACCTTCTTCTATCATAGCGTGCGCGAGCACTACCGATGTTGTGGTGCCATCGCCTACGCCATCGTTTGTTTTATCGGCGGCTTGCTTTAAAAATTCTGCGCCAAGGTTTTCATATTTGTCTTCAAGTTCTATTTCTTTTGCAACAGTAACACCATCAAATGTCACTTGTGGTGCACCAAAACCTTTTTCTATAACTGCGGCGCGACCACGAGGACCTAGGGTCATTTTAACGGCAGATGCGAGTTTATCCATCCCCTTTTTCATTGCGGTGCGTGCCTTATCATTAAATAAAATATCTTTTGCCATAACTTTTTATTAATTACTAATTTTAAATTTTAAATTTTTATTTTTTAAGAAAGGATGCCGAAGATATTATCTTCTGATCCAATGAGATACTTTTCTTTATCCAGCTCTATTTCTGAAAATCCATATTCACGAATTAATACAACGTCTCCTACTTTTACCGACGGCGTTTTTTGTTTGCCGTTGTCATCTATCTTGCCGGGTCCTACTGCAACAACGGTGCCTTTGCTGGACTTGTCTTTGGCACTATCAGGGATAACAATGCCGCTATCTGTTGTGTGTTCGTTTTCAAGAGACTTTATAAGAACATTATCTGAAAGTGGTTTAAACTGCATATCTTTTAAATAAGTTATTGATAATAGGTACATACCATTATAGAGGTTTTATCTCTAAAATCAAGGCAAAATAAAGGAGCCCTAACGGGCTCGGATGTTTTTGCGCGCAAAACGTTTGAGTTGTTCCCTCTGTTTGTCCCGCCATGTTGAAAAACCTCTGGCGGTTTTTTGTTCTTAATGTTTTTATTAATCACTAGTCACCCGCTCGCCAGGCAAGCCGAAGGCGTTGCGGGCAGGCTAATCACTATCATCTATCTTCGGTTTCTCCACCTCAAGAATTTCAAAACCAAGGCCATCACTTTGGGCTATTTTCATTACGTCTTTATCTATCTTTTTAAATTCTTTTGAGGATGCTGTGTAGGCGTTTACGGTTGTCGTAAGGTGCGCTCCAATTTTTTGATGATATTCTTGATACGAGTTAAGGTGACGTTCTAAATCCCCTACCTTCTTTTTTATTTCCTTTGCTGATTCTTCTATGTGTAATGCTCTCAAACCCTGCAAAACCGTCTGTAAAAATGCCAAAAAGTTTGTGGGTGAGACGATAATGACCTTTTTTTCACCACTGGCATATTCAATGAGGTTTCTGGTGTTACTTTGCATAGCACCCACTCTATTGACGATAAGATCGTAGTAGACCGCCTCTGATGGAATAAACATAAAAGCAAAATCCATAGTATTTTCTTGTGGGCGTACGTATTTGGCTGTTTCGTCTATGCGATTTTTAAGATCTTGTGCAAATGCGTTTTCAAATCGCTTTCTATCTTCTGCGTTTTGAGCTTCCAGAATACGATTGTAGTTTTCCAGTGAAAATTTTGAATCAATGGGGATTATTTTATCTTTTACAAAAACTACCGCATCAACAATATTGCCGTCGGTAAATGCGTACTGCATTTGATACACGTCGGGTGGCAGGACATTTTTAAGGACAGTTTCTAGGTAGTATTCTCCTAACACCCCACGTTGTTTTGGGTTTTTTAGGATATCTTGAAGATTTTTGAGTTGATCGGTAATAGTAATGACCTGCTTGTTGGTTTCGTCAAGGCGCGTTAAGCGTTCGGTGACGTCACGAATAATTTTTGCGCTTTCTGAAAATTGATGCTGGGCTGATTTATGTGACTCTCCCAGTTTATTATCGAGCGTTTTGGACATACTTTCTATTTGCTGTTGCAAAAGCAAAAATGCCTGGTCTGGTTTTTCTGTTTTGTTTTGGCGTTTGATGGCAAAGATAATAATTACCACTCCAATCGCCAGCCCTAGTAGCATAATAAGCGTATTTTCCATATACTAGTAGTATACACTATTTATTTATTTTTTCTCTATGACTATTTCCAAAAGGACCGTCTTTATAACTGGTGCTACTACTGGCATCGGATTTGCCACAGCACAATTACTTGTAAAAAAAGGTGCTAATGTTGTGATATATGCAAAAACTATCCCTGACTCTAATGAGTATAATGCTTTTGTAAAAAATGATGCAGTGCTGGTTATAGAGGGCGATATTACCCAAAAAAAACAAGTAGAAAAGGCCATACAAAAAGCCCTAAAGCGCTTTGGTTCTATTGACGTACTTATAAATAACGCTGCCGTTGCTCAAGAAAAACCGTTTATGGAAACAAACGCGTCTGATTGGAATTTGCTTATTGACGTTAATATCAAAGGAACACTTGTGGTAACCCAAGCAATTTTGCCCACCATGATAGAGAAAAAATCTGGCACTGTTATTTCCATTGCTTCTGGGGCAGGACTTTTTGGTATAGAAAATCTTTCTTTGTATTCTTTAACTAAGGCGGCGCTTATCAATTTTTCACAGTCGCTTGCCCAAGAAATGAGCCATAAGGGCATTACTGTTTTTACCATTACGCCCGGATCAACAAATACTGAAATGTTTCGCCGGCTTTTTCCTGATAGAAAGGCGGCTCACAGCCCCGATGATGTTGCCCGCGTTATTTACTCTTCTTTGGAAGAAACTATCAAGCCCGATGATAGGTTGGTTATAGACGTGTTTAAGCATACAAGATAGCGGATAGTGATTAGTGGGTAGAAATTAGTGGTTGAAGGATGGGTTTTTCACAGGTCTATAGAACCTCAAGAACCTTTTCTTTATTTTTATGCCCACGTACAATAGTTATCGTTGATTTTGGAATTTTTAAATATCTTGCCACTTGTTTTATACTATCTTCATTTGCCTCCCCTTCTTTTGAAGGTTTTTTTGTCCACACCTCAAATACTCCCCCTTCTAAGGGGATGATTTTATTTTCTTTTTTGTTTGGTTTTACACGAATCGTAAGAAACATATTATCGAAGGTATTTCCCTGTTGTTGTGTTTTTCTTTTTTATTTCTTCAAGGGTTCCTTGAAATATAATTTTGCCTCCTCTGTCTCCTCCCTGGGGACCCAGTTCTATGAGCCAGTCAGCTTCTTTGAGTACATCTAAATTATGTTCAATAACTAAGACGCTGTTTCCTTTCTGTACCAGGGAGCGCAGGATGATGAGTAGTTTTCTAACATCTTCAAAGTGGAGTCCTACGGTGGGCTCGTCTAGTATGTAGAGCGTTTTACCGGTTGCTCGTTTTGCCAATTCGTCAGCTAATTTAATACGCTGTGCTTCTCCTCCTGAAAGCGTTGTTGCGGGTTGCCCTAATTTCATATAGCCAAGGCCGATTTCTTCCAAAAGCCCCAGCTTGCCTTCTATTTGTGGGAATGATGCAAAAAAATCTTTTGCTTCTGATACGGTCATATCCAGTACTTGGGCTATATTTTTTTCTCGGTAGTGTACGTCCAGTACATCGGTTGAAAAACGAGCTCCGTGACAGACTTCACATTCTACATATACGTCGGGCAAAAAATACATTTCTACCTTTGTATACCCTTCTCCCCTACACGCTTCACAGCGACCCGGTTTTACGTTGAAACTAAAATGAGATGGTGTATAGCCACGAATCTGTGACTCTTCTAGGCGTGCATACAGTTGCCGTATAGGTGTTAATATCCCCGTATAAGTTGCCGGATTTGAACGTGGTGTGCGGCCAATGGGGCCTTGATCAATGAGTACAATTTTGTCTACCAAATCCATTCCTTCTATGGAATCATACTCGCCGGGTATTTTTGCCATACGCATTGCTTCGCGCTGAATTGCTTTTGCAAATACATCTAAAACGAGGGTACTTTTGCCAGATCCTGAAACTCCTGCAACGGCAACAAACTTTTTTATGGGAACAGCAAAATCAACATTTTTTAAATTAAATTGCCGCGCTCCTTTGATAATGATATTTTTGTCGTGTGATGCGTCCTTTGATTTTTCTATGCCGGTTATAACTTTTTTCTTTCCTGAGAAATAAAGACCAGTGAGCGTTTTTGCTTTGTTTAGTTGTGCTGGGGTTCCTTGAAAAACAACCCTGCCACCATGACTACCCGCCAAGGGACCTATTTCTATAATCCAATCTGCTGCACTAATAACACTTTCATCGTGTTCTACTACCACAACGGTGTTTCCCAAATCTCGCAACACTTTTAGGGTTTTAATTAATCGATCGGTATCTTGCGGATGTAGACCTATGGTTGGTTCGTCTAAAACATAAATAACGCCCGAAAGGCCAGAGCCCAAATGTGTTGCTAGGCGAATACGTTGATTTTCTCCAACCGAAAGGGTGGTTGCAGATCTTCCTACGGTTATATAATCAAGGCCTACGTCTATGAGAAACCCTAATTTTGCGCGTATTTCTTTTATAATAGGTGTTGCTATTTTTTTGTTTGACTGGGTGGCACTTTGCAATGCTTGAGTGGCAAAAAAATCATCTAAGTCTTTTACCGCCATAGAGGTGAGCTGGTGAATATTTTTGTTTCCGATACGTACTGCTAAACTTTCTTGTCTGATGCGTGCGCCTTGGCATTGGGGGCATGTTTTTTCTATCATATATTTTGAAAGCTCTTGGCGTACAAAATCAGAATCTGTTTCATAAAAAAGCCGCTCAAAACGAGGTATGACTCCCTCAAAACGAGTTTTTCCCTCCCAATCGTTGTGTTTGAGCTCTACTACTTCGTCTTTATTGCCAAAAAGTATGTGGTCTTTTACTTTTTGTGGTAGGTCTTTGAATCGTGTCCGAATGGGGATGTTGTACGACTCTAGAATCGTTTCAGTAACAAATTTTTGCCATTGCATACCAAGTGCGCGCTGGCCTACTCTGCTCAAAGAGAACCATGGTAAAATAGCTCCTGCTTCAAGAGAAAAATCTTCGTTTAAAATAAGGGAGAGATCTATTTCTCTTTTTACCCCAAGGCCCTGACACACACTACAAGCGCCAAAGGGACTATTAAAAGAAAAGTTACGCGGTTCTACTACTGGCATAGAAAAACCACATTTGGGACAAGCGTACTTTTCAGAAAATCTATATTCTTTTTCTTCTTTTCCTTTTTTTATGACTACCACTACACTCCCCTTTCCTACCAACAGTCCTTTTCGTATTTTTTCTAATAAATCAATTTTTTCTTCTTTGATGAGTTGGTCTATTTTTTTCTTTTTTTTCTTTAGTGCTTCTTTTTCTGTTTTTGATGCGTTTTTTTGTATCTCTATTTTCCAGCCGGTAAATATGGTTCCGATAATTACTTCTATGGTGTGTTTTTTGTTTTTATCTAACTCTTGTTGACGAGCATTTGCTATATCGTACATATATCCATTAAGACGAACGCGTTTATACCCTGATCTCTCTATTTCATCAAACACAGCACTATGCTCTCCTTTTTTGCCTACAATAACTGGCGCCAGGAGCAGTGCCTCGTTTTTATCAGCAAGAGAAATAACTTTATCGGCTATTTGAGATGGTGTTTGGGCGTGTATAACAATGTTGTCGTTGGGGCAAAAGGGTGTCCCTGCACGTGCAAAAAGCAAGCGCATATGATCATATATTTCGGTTATAGTACCAACCGTTGAGCGTGGGTTGGACGAGACGCTTTTTTGGTTGATGGCAAGCGTAGGAGAAAGTCCGATAATTTTTTCAACATCCGGTTTTTTAAATCCCCCCAAAAATTGGCGCACGTATGAAGAAAGTCCTTCTAGATATTTTCGCTGACCCTCTTCGTAGAGAGTATCAAACGCCAAAGATGATTTGCCTGACCCTGATACGCCACAGACGACAACCATTTTGTTTTTGGGTATAGAAACGGAGACGTTTTGTAAATTATGAACGTGAGCCCCTATGATGTCTATATTATTATTTTGGTTTTTATTTGGCATAAATCCAGTGGGCAATTATAGCAGGTTTTTACTCTTTTGTATATAACCCTTCTGTGCTACTCTAGATAAAGAACGCGAAAGGAGGACGCCGTGCACACGGTTAAAAGAATTCTTTTGTTTGGGTTCATATTCCTTGTTTGTTACCTTGCCTTCGGCCAACTTTCTCTCCCAACAACGCTCACAGAAAGGCTCATCGTCCCACTCCTTTTGGCAGTCTTTTTTTTCTGCCTGGTGGGCCTACCCCCTCATGGGAAAAGTTCAACTGTATGAACGCCCATTCTTTCCCACAATGGCGCCGTGAAAAGACGGCGCCATAATCTTCTTATGATAAAACCATCTATTAAAAAAATTATTACAACTCTTCCTAAAAAACCTGGGGTATATTTTTTAAAAGATAAAAAAGAGCATATTCTTTATATTGGGAAGGCAAAAAATATACACGCGCGAGTGCTATCGCATTTTTCAAAACAAGGCGGGAGTTCTTTTAATTTTTATAGTAAAGTTGCTGGCATTGATTTTATCCCAACCAAAACAGAAAAAGATGCTCTTGTTCTGGAAATGCGCCTTGTTAAAGAGCATCAGCCCTTTTATAATGTTGAGCTTAAAGATGATAAAAATTTCTTTTTTGTTTCGTTTTCTGATGAAGAATTTCCTCGCGTATCTCTAATTCATCAACCCTCAAAGAAAGATTCCATTATCGGTCCTTTTGTTTCTGGAAAGGAAATAAAAGATTATATGAAATTGCTTCGCAGAATATTTCCTTATCGCACCTGCCGTAACAAAAAAGACAATCCTTGTTTATACTATCATATGGGGCTTTGTGGTGCCCATGGTGTGCGTGCAAAACAATATAGTTTGGTTATAGGTGGGCTGAAAGTTTTTTTAGAGCTTTTAGCAACTCAAAAGGTTTCTATAGAAGGATATGACGTTTCAAATACCCAAGGCACTCTTTCTGTTGGATCGCTAGTTTCCTTTGTTGGTAAACGACCACAAAAAGCTCTTTACAAACGCTTTAAGATAAAAAGTGTTAGCGGCTCTAACGATACTGCATCACTGCGTGAAATTATTGACCGGCGCCTTGCACATAACGACTGGGCTCTGCCCCATTTATTTCTTATTGATGGAAGCGTAGGGCATCTTTCAAAACTCGCTCACTGCCCTATTCCTGTGGTAGGTATTTCTAAGCGCTTTTTGGTTGGTGGGCGCAGACGACGCACCTCACTTCTTGGGTTTGTGCGAAGCCCTTATGGACGTGGTGCTGTCCCTATAGAGAAACTCCCCTCTTCTGTTGCGCATATTTTACTCGCTGTTCGTGATGAAGCCCACCGCTTTGCTATCACGTATCATAGAAAAAGACGGGGAAAAGAATTTATAGACAAAAGAAAAAGGGGCTAATGCCCCTCGGGGTTCTTATTCAATTGGTTGAAGGTGTTTTTTTAGCACTTTCTCAACTTGGGCCAATTGCTGCTCCGTTTCAAAGGGTGGGGTAACGTTTTTATTTATATCATCCGCCATGATTGCAAAGTTACTACCTTTCTTGAAACAAAGGCCAACCTTCAAAAGATCTTCTTCTGACATTCCCTTAACAACAACTTGCCCCGCAAGATCCTCCCAAATTAATGAACTTTTTAACATTGTGTGCTTACTCCTTTCTACTTGCAACTTTCATTTTAACAACAGGATATATAATTGCAAATTTATTTTTCTTCGTTATTATACGCTATACTATATTCTGTATACATCATACTTTTCTTATGTCTTTTCACATATCGCAAAATCCAAAACCAGCCGGTGATCAGCCGCAAGCTATACAGGAGCTTGTTTTGGGGTTCAAAAAGAAGAATAGATTTCAAACTCTTTTGGGGGTTACGGGAAGTGGTAAGACACTTTCTATGGCTCACACTATTAGTGCGCTTGGAAAGCCAACCCTTATTATTTCTCATAATAAGACACTTGCCGCTCAGTTATATGAAGAGTTTTCAACCATCTTCCCACAGGATCATGTTCACTATTTTGTATCATACTACGACTACTACCAACCTGAGGCGTATATGCCCGCTTCTGATACGTATATAGAAAAATCAGTCCAGATAAACGAAGAAATTGATCGCCTGCGGCATGCTGCGGTGCGATCTGTTTTGCAGTATCCTAATACCATCGTTATTGCTTCTGTCTCTTGTATTTACAACCTTGGCTCTCCCCAATCTTACAAAAATCTTTCGTTTTCTCTGCAAATAGGCGATGTTTTAAGTAAGCGGGATTTTTTAAAAGCGCTTTTGACACTTCAATTTGAGCGTAATGAAATTGGTTTTTGGCGTGGCAATTTTCGTATTCGGGATCGCTATATTGATGTGTGGATGCCGGAGGGAGACACTATTTTGCGCGTCGCCTTAAAAGAAAACATCATTGAAGAACTCATATTGATGCAAGCCCCATTTGGTGATAGCGAAGCTATAACTTCTTTTACTTTATTTCCGGCAAAATTCTGGTCTTCTGAGGAATCATCACGCAAAAAAGCTATTGAACGCATACAAAAAGATCTTGCAGGGCAGGTTTCTGTTTTAGAGAAAGCCAAAAAGAATTTAGAAGCTGAGCGATTGAGACGACGCACACGTTATGACATTGCACTTATAGAAGAGGTTGGGTGGTGTAAGGGTATAGAAAATTATTCTCGTTATTTTGAAGACAGGAAAGAAGGATCGGCCCCCTATACACTTATTGATTATTTTCCACACACAGAGTCGGGTGAGGCCGACTTTTTGACCATTATTGATGAATCTCACATAACCATCCCCCAAATACGCGGGATGCATAATGGTGATAGAGCAAGAAAAACAACGTTGGTTGAGCATGGTTTCCGTTTGCCTTCTGCTATTGATAACCGCCCCCTCACTTTTAAGGAGTTTTTAGAAAAAACAGGACAAACGCTTTTTGCATCTGCAACACCAACTCCCTATGAATTGCAAAAATCATCACTGGTTGCAGAGCAAATTGTACGGCCAACTTTTCTTTTGGATCCTGTTGTTGAAGTGCGCCCTACAAAAAATCAAATACCCAACCTACTTTCTGAGATAGAGAAACGTGTTGCAAAAAATCAGCGCGTTTTGGTGACGGTACTTACCAAGCGCCTTGCCGAGGCTTTATCGGAGCACCTTAAAGATAAAAAGATAAAAACAACATATCTGCATTCTGAAATAGATACCTTGGAGCGCCCTAAAATTCTTTTTGACTTGCGCAAAGGAACTTATGACGTGCTTGTTGGTGTTAATCTTTTGCGTGAAGGACTAGATCTTCCTGAGGTGTCGTTGGTTGTTATTTTGGATGCTGATAAAGAGGGGTTTTTGAGAGATAGAACTTCTTTTATTCAGATTGCTGGACGTGCCGCACGACATATTGATGGTTTTGTTATTATGTATTCTGATAAAATAACCAAATCAATGAAAGAGGCGCTTTTGGAGGTTGGACGCCGTCGCAAAACACAGGAGGCCTATAATACAAAACACCACACAAAACCGGTTTCTATAGCAAAAGAACTAAAAATAACTCTTCAGAGTGCCCAAAAAGAAGAGGATTTGCCAGTGAGAAGTGAGTTTGAGAAAACATACAGAAACGAATTAAAACGACAACTTGAACTCGCTCAACGCAATCTACAATTTGAAAAAGCGGCTCAAATAAAAGCAAAGATTGACTCTCTTAAAACAGATAAGAAAAAATAACATGCTACCGTATCCGGTAGCATGTTATTTTAGATATTTTTCCATCCTTTCCATCCTTTGTAAGATGGGAGGTTATATGACCCATAATTTTGTTGGTTTGCTTTGTGTTTTGTTTGGTGTCGAGTCTTCGGCTTTTTCCCTTTGGTGAAATCATAACGCTCATATTCCTCGCCACCTCTTATAACTCTTTTTATACCACTAATTGTTGAATTTGAAACTTTTGAAATATCTCCAATTTCTCTATACGTTTTCCCTTCTAACAATAAAACGGCGATAACACACCTCTTGAATAAAGCTTCTTTTTCTTTTGCCGAGAACAATTGTAAAAACGTCTCACTTCTTTTTTCCGAGTTGATTGAAACAATCTCTCCGTGTAAGAATTTTATTGCCCTTCTTCTTAACTTTTCTGGTAATTCTCCCTTTGCTATTTTCTTCATATAATTAGGCTACCATAATTTTTTACTATGTTTAAAGTTTATATTTGATAATACTATCAAACCTTCAATACGACACATCTTCCCTTTTTTTAGTTCTTGATGATGCTACCGAATATGGTAGCATCATCTCAGGCAACTACAACCAACAACCACTAAGACAAAAAGGATTGTATGGAAAGACATGCTACCGAATATGGTAGCATCATTTCAGGCAATGAAATGTGCCGTCTAATTATTAAAAAATTTAGCTTAGTATAATTTGTATAATTTGTTACATTCCCCGACCCTGGATATTGTCTTTCTAATACATTTAATTTGAAAAAAGTTTCATAATCACGTAGCATTCTTGTATGTTTGATTTTAAAATTACAAAACAATCAAAAAAATCAAAGGCGCGGTTGGGTATCTTAAAAACTTCTCATGGAGAAGCGCATACCCCCGCTTTTGTGCCCGTTGCTACACAAGGAGTAGTAAAAACACTTGAAAAAGATGAAACAATAGCGGCCGGATCACAATTGCTCATAGCGAATACATTTCATTTGCATCTTAAACCAGGAGAAAGGGTAGTTGCAAAACAAGGAGGACTTCACACTTTTATGCAGTGGCCGCGTCCACTTATGACTGATTCGGCTGGTTTTCAGGTTTTTAGTTTGGGATTTGGAAGGGATTTTGGTACTGGCAAAATACTTCACAGTGCACACACTGCCACCGTTTCTAAAAACCAGAAACCAAAAAATGTCCGTATATATGAAGACGGTGTCTGGTTTTCTTCTCCTCTTGATGGATCAAAGCTTTTCATTGGCCCCAAAGAATCAATAAAAATACAGCAACAATTGGGTGCTGATATTATCTTTGCTTTTGATGAATGTACTTCTCCTATCGCTGATTATACCTACAACAAACAAGCAATGGAGCGCACTCATCGTTGGGCTAGGGTATGCTTGCAAACAAAAAAATCAAAACAAGCACTCTATGGTATTGTCCAGGGAGGAAAGTTTCGGGACCTGCGTGAAGAAAGCGCCTGTTTTATTGGCGGTCTTCCTTTTGATGGCTTTGGCATTGGTGGAGAATTTGGTGATAGTAAAAAAACAATGACGCAGATGCTTTCGTGGACCATTACTCACCTACCACCACAAAAACCGCGTCATCTTTTGGGTATTGGTCATCTGGAGGACATCATCCCCATCATTAAAGAAGGTACTGACACTTTTGATTGTATTGTCCCCACTCATTATGCACGCCATGGTTATGCTTTTATACATCAGAAAAGTTCGAATATACAACCCGATTTTAAAAAAATAGATATAAGTAAAAAGGTTTTTTTAAATGATTTAAAAGGGTTAGATCCTCTATGTGATTGCGTGGTGTGCAAAACATACACTCGCGGCTATATTTCTCACCTCATGCGCGCAAAAGAAATCACCGCGCTTAGGCTTTTAACATTTCACAACCTCTATCTTTTTAATTCTTTTGTTTCTTCTGTGCGATCGCTGATACAAAAAGGGTTACTATAACGTTTTGAGTATTGTTATTGAGAAAAATCAACAATAACCGTAAACTCCCCCTTTGTTTTCTTGGGGTCTTTATTAAATTTATCCATAACTTCCTGAGGGGTACCACTTATATATTCCTCAAAAATTTTTGTCATCTCCTTTGCCACACAGACATATGCTTTGGGGAAATTCGTTTTTAGCACGTTAAGCGTTTTAAGGATGCGATGTGTTGACTCAAAAAACACCAACACTGTTTTTTCTTCTGCATATTTTGCTAACACGTTTTTGAGTTGCCCATCTTTTTTTGGCGGAAAACTTATAAAAGTAAATTCGCGTGATCGGATTCCGCTTAATGCGATAGCACTACTTAGAGCCGAGGGGCCCGGAATAACACAAGTTGGTACCCCCTCTTTTCGCGCTTGTGCTACCAGGTCTGATCCTGGATCGCTAATACCAGGCATCCCTGCAGACGTTATGTATGCTACGTCATTTTCTTTTACCGTCTCTAAAATTTGACCTAGCGCTCTTTTTTTATTTTTGTCGTTGTATTTGAGTATCTTCTTTTTTTCTATCCCCAGCGCGTTGAGCAGGTGCATTGCGTCGATAATACTTTCGGCGCATATAAAAGGCACCTCGCTTAATGTTTTAATGGCGCGAGGAGAAATGTCTTGCAAATTCCCTATGGGTGTTGCGACAATGTACAACATATATTAACGATATGCCGTTTTTGTCTTTTTTCCTTGGGTTTTACGGTGCTTCTTTTTTGCCACTTTCCTTTTTTTATTCATGTGAATTTTCTTTATTTATTTGAAGCGACACAATAACAACAACAATCGTTATAATAACGGCATACAAAAACTTTGCTATAAGAGAATTTTTGTCTAGTGGAAATAATTCTTTAAACAGCGCCTGGATGGCGTCGTTCCACGCAAGTCCAGCTACCAACCCAAGACCAGCAAGTAAAAATCCTATTGATTTTACCCATACTGCTCGACCTGTTTTTTTTGCGCCGCCTCTTATTTCTTCAACAAAATTTTCTTTCCTATTTTGATCTTGATTCATATGAAACATTTTTTTACTCTTTCTATATTTTCCTTGTCTGGGCCCAAATCGTCAATACCAGGCACTTCCAAAATAAAAGGCAGTAATGAAAGTGCCTTGTGTTTTACAAAAGCACAAATATTTTTTTGTCCAATATGCCCGTCCCCTATATTTTCGTGCCTGTCTTTGTTTGAGGAGGCTGGTGTTTTACTGTCGTTGAGATGAATTGCCCATAGCTTTTCTGGTCCTATATATTTGTCTATTTTTTTGAAAAAATCATTGAGTGTGTCTGTAGAGAAATCGGTCAGTACCCCTGCTTCAAATCCATGAGCTGTATCATAACAGAAACCAACGCGCTTATTATTTACTCCTTTTATAATTGTTCCTATTTCTTCAATTGATGCTCCTACTAAATTACCGGCCCCAGCGCTGTTTTCTATAAGCAATTTTCCACTCTTTTCTTCTGCAAGAATACGCCTAACTGCATCAACAACTTTCTTTTGAGCTTCTTTTTTATCTTGATCACCGCGCGATCCGATATGAAATATAACTCCATTGGCGCCGAGCACGTTATTTATCTGCAAATGTTTTTGTAGTAAGGAGCGCGACATAGCCGCAAGTTGCGCTTTTGGACTGGCAAGATTAATAAGATAGGGGGCGTGAAGAAAAACTAACCTAACGCGTGCTTTCTTTTGGGCTTTTCTGAATTTTTCTATTGCTTCTTTTGTTGGTATTATTGCACTCCATCGCACCGGAGACGCACCGAACAACTGCACTACGTTTGCGCTGATACTTTCTGCGCGCTCCATTGCTTTATCAAATCCTCCTTGTGCTGAAACATGACCTCCAAGTAATACCATACTGTATTATAAAACCTTCTTTTTTGCTGATTCTTTTTGGGCGTTTTGTCGAGCTTCTTTTTGGGCATTTTGTTGAGCTTCTCTTTGCATTATTGGCTGTGTACGATAAAACTTTAATAGAGAAAAGACAACCATGCTTCCCAAGATAACCCCTGCAAGGTTAAACAAAAACACCAAGAAAGAGAATTGCGCCAATTTAAAATCAATAGTACTTAGCCCAATACCCAGCAGTGAAAGTGGTGGGACTAACGATACCGAGACAGCAATGCCTGGCAGAATATCTGCAACTTCTTTACGAACCCATGCAAATGTCGCTGCTACACCAGAAACAACAGCAACAATAAAGTATAAAACTCCTCCCTTTAAAGAATCATCAAAAACAAAAGAAAGACCATCCCTTGGACTACCAAAAAGCAATGCCATAACAATTGCAATCCCCACTATTAATATTGCAGATTTTCCAATAAGAATTGCTGATGGTTTAATTGATCTTGGTTCTCCTACCGCAAGCGCAAGTGCAATCAAAAGAAGTGGAGTGAGCACTGGCGTTACCAACATCCCACCAATAACAATTGGTGAGTTGTTCAACAGTAGTCCACAGGCAACAATAAATCCTGAAAGTATCAGCAATGTGTAATAGACCGATGAAGCTTGGCTATGTGCAAAAAGTTCTTCAACGGTTTTATATTGTTGTGTACGATTTATTTTCAAAATATCTTGCTCTTGGTCTACTTTTTTTGTTGGACTCATATGAATGTATTGTACTATGAAACAAGGAGGCGCTCAAGTTCTTCTTTATTTTCTAGTGCAACTTCTTGGGCAGCTTGCATTTTATCCATCCCCTGTGCTGTTTTTTCTTGTATACGTTCTCCTATTTTTGAGAAAAACTCAGGATTTTTTGTCATTGCTTCTATAACGCGCTCCCGCTTCTCTAAAGGAAGAGCGCTCAGTTCCTTTTCTAACATTTTTCTAAACATCAGTTCTTTAAACATAATCTTTGTTATTTAGTCGGATTTATATCAAGCAGTGTTATTTCAAAAAGTAATGTCGCGTTTGGCGGAATAACTCCTTCTATCCCTCTGCTTCCATATGCCAAGTCGGGCGCGACCACAAGACGTCTAGTTGCTCCTTTTTGCATACCAACAAGTCCCTGGTCCCAACCAGGGATGACACCTCCTGCTCCAAGCCGAAAAGAAAACGGCGCGCCATGCTTATAAGAACTATCAAATTCTGTCCCATCTTCTAATTTACCCGTGTAGTTAACAACGAGTGTATCTCCTTTTTGCGTCATCGGTCCACTTCCCGCGATAACATCTATTGCCGACAAACCTACCGTCCCCAAATCAACCTCTTGTTTTTTTATATTCACCGTTGTCTGGTTTGTAGTAAAGGTATAAATTCCATATCCCAACCCTACAATAACCAAAAAAATCAAAAAATATGCCAATCCTGCATTCATGTGTTTGTTTTTTTACTAATATGTCGCATGCGGGTACGATTTTTTATATGCTGTTTTGCTCTAAATACAGCCTGTGTTCTATAGGTCGGACGACCCTGTTTTTTGCCTATTTGAGAAAACTTTTTCATCGCGCTTATTGTATCATCTCATTTTGTTGAGTACAATATGTGTATAAATACTATGATTTTTGAAAGGCGCTTTTTGGAAAAACACTTTATGACTATTCTTATACTTGCCCTTTTGTGTGTATTGGGCGTTTTATATGGAGCTTCTATTTTATGGAGAGAACGAAGCACTTCTTCGTCTTTGGATGCTGATGGGGATGTTATTGCTTTAACTATTGGCGATGTTTCTTTTAATGCGGAACTGGCACTCTCAACGTCCAGCCGCGCTCTGGGGCTTTCGGGAAGGCAAATGCTACCCCCCAAAGAAGGGATGCTCTTTGTTTTTTCAAAAAGCGCGCGACATCTGTTTTGGATGAAAGATATGCTTTTTAATTTGGACTTTGTATGGATTGAGGGTGGTCATGTGATAGATCTAACAGAGAACGTTTCTGCCCCCAGTAGCGGATCTCTTCCTGCGCTGGTACGCCCAGCACGTAATGCCTCTATGGTTTTAGAACTTAGAGCTGGCTCTGTTGCGTTATATAATCTTACAATTGGTGATAGCGTTTCTTTTGAAAATAAATAGAACCAACACATGGCTGGTTCTATGTCTTTCTAGAGTTCTTCTGAAATTTCATTTAACAGTTGCCCACCCACTACGCGTCTTTGGGGAGAGTTCAACTACCCACAATCTCCCACCTTCATCAGATCCGCGGACGATGATATGTTTACCCCCTTTGCGGAGTTCTACTTTTATGTTTCCTAGTAGAAGGTTTTCTCCTTCTTGCAAAGATATTCCAATAATTATCGTTGCTTTTTCACCTTCTACTAAGTTTGGAGAAACGTACAGAACTTTTTTAAGCATGTGACTCCTCCTTTTGCTGTTTTTAGTATCTCTCTGTTTTTGTGTTTTTGCAAACTTTTTTTGACAACCACTTCTTATTCTTGTATCCTCATATTGGAACCTTAGATGGAGGGAGGAATATGCGAATCAAGGGTCTTCTTGCCACGTTTGTTATTTTTTGTGTACTCATGTTTCTCTTTCAAGATGCAATCCCAAATGACTTACAGGAGGGAGCGGACAGCTTGGCTTTCTTGATCCCTATGGCGTTTTTGGCTATTGCCGTCGCCATTGGGAGGTTGGTGGACGGAAAACCACTTCTTTCATGAGTCATGGCCCCGCATTCGTTGCGGGGCGATACTTTTTATAAAGAGATAAGAAGAGCTCCAAGCGCCATTAACAGTGCGCCAACAACAGACCTCCACGTAAGTCCTTCAGATAAAAACAGTGCCGCCAAAATTACAACAAAAATAATACTAAGACGATCAATGGCAACAACACCCGTTGTCGGACCGTTTTTGAGTGCCACAAAATAAAATAACCAAGAAAGCGCTCCTGCGATACCGGCAAGTGCTATTAATATCCAGTCACGGTGAGAAAGTGATGAGAAAGAAAATCCATTAAACTTTTTTAACGTGAACGCAACCAATACCAAAAAGAGCGCCATAATAATGGAACGAATCGTTGTCGCAAGCGTTGGGTCAATTGATCGCAAACCCAACTTTCCTAAAATTGCGACAAGAGCCGCACACAAAGCTGATCCAAATGCGTAGGGCAACCACATATATGTTGTAATTATTTAATAGTAAAGCTCACTATTTGATATGTTGCGACTATAGCGGCTGTTTCTGCGCGCAGGGTAAAAGAAGAAAAAGACCGTACTAAACAGCCCTCCTTTTTTGCCATCTCTATTTCTTCTTGGCTCCATCCCCCTTCGGGGCCAATAAATAATTCACTATTTCCTTGTATGTCTTCTTTTTTAATAGATACCCCACTCATATCACACAGTATTTTTGTATTCTTTGTTTTCTTTTCTAGTGCTTTTTTAAAGGTCTCTGTCTTTTCTACCGCCGGAATGCGGCTGTGTCCCGACTGTTCTGCTGCCTCTTTTGTTATTTTTTCAAGTCGTTTTTTATCAATATTGAGCTTTACTGTTCGCTGTGTAATTATTGGAGTAATTTGCGATACACCCAGTTCCGTTGCTTTTTGCACCACCCATTCAAAATTTTCTTTTTTGAGTATTGCACAGTTGAGCCCTATTGTATGATCTAGCTCGTTGTTTTTTATTTCCTCTTCTAATATACAAGTAATGTCCCTTTTTTGAATTGTTTGTATGACAGCCCCAAAGCACCTTTTGTTATTGTTACACAACGTAATTTTATCTCCCTTTTTGACCCGCAAAACTACGCTTAACTGCCTGCACGTTTCGGCGTCGTCTATAATTATTTCTTTTTTGGAAAAATCAAAATTACCAAAAAATCTATTTTCTCGCATAGAAAAAACTATGTATTTTCAACATCACGCAGTGCCTGATGATAACGGCAGTAATCACAATCTGGAGATTGGTGTGGAATTGTATTTGATTCTAGAACCGCGCGAATATCAAAAAGTGTTGGCTCTACCCATGAATCATCACCCGTGTAAGGAATAACCTTTACATCAAACTCAAGCTTGCCATCAAAAGCTTCTTTGTCTGCATCGCCGTTGCAATATACAAAATACCCGGTTGAAGAAACCTTAAAATCATTCCTTCTAAAAAGCCATTGATACACTTCCATCTGACGTTTATAACCGATTTGCCAATCAGCATCCAAACTTACCTCTCCATTTTTACTTGTTGCTTTGTAATCGGCAATCAGTAGTTCCCCTTCTGGGTTTACCCACACATCATCAATACCGCCAGCAATAATAAAATTTGTCGGCTCGTGAAAATATTGCACCCCTGCGCGTAGCGAATCGCGCCACTGGTCCATTTTTTCGTGTATAAAAGGAACGGCATCAATACCATATGCTTTCATAAAAGGATGCGGCGTTTGGGCTGCGCGATGTATATCAAACTCTTTTTTTAAGAGAGCGTCTACCGCGCTATTTAAACTAAAGGGATATCCTGGCGGACGTCCTACCCCCAGTTTTCTATCAATATAAAAACAACGTGGGCACTCCATAAACAAATCAATTTTACTGCGACTTATTTTAAAAGGCTCGTCTGGTGAGAAAAGACCCCTTGTTCTTTTTGGTGTGTAGTATTGAGACATAGTTATTGTAGTGTAACAAAAAAGAAAATATTTATAAATAGAAGGGGCGCCTACTGGGCGCCCAGAGAAACCTTCTTGTATGTGCGCTTTACCAATACCAAGATTCCAACAAGAGCAAGCGCACCAAGTAGAACAACAGGAATGGTAAAAGGAGGAATGGAAAGAAGAATCACCGCAGAAAGAAAGCTCTTTTGCCCTTTAGGAGAAACTCCAATTTCCTCCATCCAGTTTTTCAAAAGCAAGAGTGGCTCCTCGTAGATTTTTTTTCTACACCACCCAAAGAATCTCTTTATATGACGCATAGACCCTCCTCCATCCAAAGTGAACTTTTTTAATACTAGCAAAAACGGTATCCTTATTCAATAATAAAGCCGCCCCGATACATAGTGCGTCGGGGCGGCTAGTGAGACGAAGGTTCGTCTTTCATGATGTGTAAATAATTATTACGCCTGAGGTAAAGATTTTTTTTCTCTTCCCTCTTTGATTTGGAATGCGTATGTGCCTAGCATCGCACCAAAAGCACATCCGACTGCATAGAGCAGGGCGACTTTCCAATTTGAAACATCGTTAACTATCGCCTGTAATACGTAGTACCAAATCATCACATTAACTATGGTGACAAAACCCGTCGCCAAAACTTGTGTTTTAGAAACCAGTTTTGTCCATACAGTCACAATCAGTAGCTCCATCACTCCAATAAAAAAGAGCGCCATAGCGTGTTGTGTATTTAGTTGTTTTGCGACCTTTTTGTGTAAAAAGACGCACCTTTTAGCACGCCTATTACATTACCTAGTATAGCATACCAAAACCTGTTTGTACAGGGCTTTTTGGGCCTATTTTGAGCCATTTTTGGCTATTTTAGGACCTTTTGTGGGTATTTTTATTGTCTTTTTTCCCTTCTTTTTTGTACACTTACTCTATATGGATAAAAAGGAACAGAAAACAGCCCTTCTAAAATCTGTGCGAGATGAAATAGTCAATCTTTCATCATCTCCTTTCTATACCTACCGAGTAGAAAATAAGTACTTCCCTGTTATTGGGCAAGGCAATCATGACTCCTCAATTATGTTTGTGGGAGAAGCACCAGGAAAAAATGAAGCCCAAAGTGGTATCCCTTTTTGTGGAGCTGCAGGAAAGATTCTAGACGATCTTTTGGCATCAATAGATCTCCCACGAGAGGAGGTGTATGTAACCAACATTGTCAAAGATAGACCCCCACAAAACAGAGACCCCTCGCCACAAGAAATAGCGCTCTATGCTCCTTTTTTGGACAGACAGATTGAAATTATAGGGCCAAGGGTTATTGCAACGTTGGGGCGATTTTCTATGGATTATGTTATGCGACGTTATGGACTTGGTGATAGTGTCGCCTCCATAACTCAACTCCATGGAAAGGTATTTACCACTACAGGACCTGGAGGAAATTCCCTTACCATTATTCCCCTTTTTCATCCGGCGGTTGCTATTTATGATAGATCCAAAAAGGACGCTCTTTTTTCTGATTTTACTATTTTAAAACAATTTATTTAAAGTACTCCTTAGTAATAGCGCTCAGCTCTTTTGCGCTATTTGCTTTCATAAGCTGCGCTCGTAGCGTTGCTGATCCGTTAAACCCGTTTACATAATTTTTTATATGTTTTTTAAAGTGCATAAAACTTCTTGTTGATTGTGTATATTTTTCAAAGAGTTTTGCGTGCATAAGCATTGTTTTTATTTTTTCCTTTTGTGAAATCTCTTGATATTCTCTGCCACTAAAAATCCAAGGATTCATAAGCGCTCCTCTGCCAATCATCACTCCTTGGGCCCCACTTTCTTGCGCTTTCTTTTGTGCTTCTTTTAAAGAATGGATGTCTCCATTTCCTATAATAAGTGTTTGACTTTCGCGTGCTAGGTGTACTGCCTTTTTTACTTCGTCCCAGCGAGCGGGAACCTTTGACATATCTTTTTTAGTACGTGCGTGTATGGTAATCGCTGCTGGCGCTGTTTCTAAAAGAGCGCTTACCCATTTTTCTGTTACGTCCTTTTCATATCCCGTTCTGATTTTGACTGAAATGGGGAGTTTTGGCGCTCCCTTTTTTGCCGCTATAATTATCTCTTTTGCTCTCTTCGTATCACGCACCAGTGCCGCTCCTGCGCCCATTGCAACAACTTTTTTATCTGGGCACCCCATATTAATATCAATCCCATCAAATTTTAATTTCTGTAAATACGCAGCTGCTTTTTCTATATTTTCTAGGTTTACCCCAAAAATCTGAGCGACCAGCGGCCGTTCCTTTTGTGAAAATGTTAAAAGATGTTTGGTAATCTTTTTTTGGGATTGTATGTGGGCAAGGCCATCAACTGATACAAATTCAGTCATCATAACATCTGGCTTACCACAGCGCACGATAATCTGCCTAAATGCAGTATCGGTTACATCATACATCGGCGCCAACACAAAAAAGGGGCGTTTTAATTTTTGCCAGAAATTATTCATATTTTTATTAGTGGGTCTTTTCTGGTGCGGGATGTTGGTGCCCTCGTAGTTTTTTGGTTGCAAGGTATTTGAGGTGTTTTTCTTTTTCCTTTTCAAAACTTTCTTTGTTAAAGCCGTACTTACTGACCATCTCAGAAGCATAGGTGCCTCCCAGAAAGTGGGGCATAATAACATATGAGGCACCATGAACATATAAAAAACGGGCATCATCAACGTCGTGAGCAATAACAATAATAACTCCATCAAAATGCAATGACCTGAGTTTTTCTACAAGCGTTTTGTTTGTCTGGGCGTCGGGAATAGTTGATACAACCATTTTGGCTCGCTGGGGTTTTATTTCTTCTATAAAATCAATGTCTTCTGCATCTCCATACCGACATTGTATTTTTTCTTTTTTCAAATGTTCAATAGTTTGAGGATTATAATCAACCACTATAAAAGGAATTTTTTCACTACGAAACATATCAACAAATTCAAACCCTATCCTATTACATCCAAACAACAAGACGTCAATTTTGGGAAGCCGCTTGTTTTCGGGACGTGTTTGTTTACGTTCAAATAAAGACAAAGCTGGCTCAAAGAATTTATATATTTCCTCTGCATACATAATAAGATAGGTTGAGGCAGCAATGGTTATAATACCAACCGTTGTGATAAGCGAAAGAATATCAGATGATATCTGCCCAGCGCGAAATCCCAATGCAGCTAAAATAAGTGAAAATTCACTAATTTGTGCAACGGTAAGGCCGGTCAGAAACGACGTTCTTTTGCGATACCCCAGTATCCCCATTAATATCATCATAATAAGCGGATTTCCAATAAGCACAAAAAGGGTGAATATAATGGCGGGGATAATAAGTGACCCAATGTTTCCAACCGTCATTTGTGTTCCCAAAAAAACAAAGAAAAGAACAATAAAAAAATCACGCAGTGGCCGTAGGCGCGATCCTATTTCGTGATGGTAGGGTGACGCGGCAAGTGTTACACCAGCAATCAAGGACCCAACCTCCAAAGAAAGCCCCAGCCAATTAAATAGAACCGCTACCCCAAGCCCCCATCCAATAGAAAACATAAAAAGCATTTCTTGCGACTGAGCAAAAAATCTTCCCAGTTTTGGCAGAAGGCGAGTGCTAATAAGCAAAAAGATTGATGCAAATACAAAGCCCTTTACTACCAGTAGCACCGCTCCCCACACACCCTGTGTTGAAGCATCTGCTGAAAGCGATGAAGCAACAATAAGCACAATCATCGCAACAATATCTTGAAACAATAAAAGTCCCATAGATATTTTTGCGTACATTTTTTCCATATCGTCTTTATCTGCCAAGAGCTTTAAGACGATAATGGTACTGCTAAATGTTAGACCGATGGCGATATACCAAGCGGCAACCGGACCAAATCCTAATAGTGTTGCAATGCCAAAACCCAACAGCGCTGTAAAAACAATTTGTCCAAGACCCGTAATAAGAGAAATGGTTCCCACTTCTCGTAGGATGCGAGGGCTCAAATTAAGCCCTACAATAAATAGCAAAAGAGCTATTCCTACCTCTCCCAACATTTGGATGGTCTCATAGGAAGCAACAATCCCCAGTACGTACGGACCCACAATCAACCCTGTTATAATGTAGCCAATCAGCAGTGGCTGACGCAAAAAACGCATCACAATGGATACACCCGCGGCAATGGCAATAATAATTCCTATTTCTGCAAAAATACTCACAATGCTTCTATAAATCGTTTATATTCATCCACTGCTGGTTGTGTGAAAACATCAACATTAAGGTAGTCACCCAAAAAAACGGTTTCTATCATTTTATATTCCATAAGCCATCCCAACCAAAAAGCGGAAAGGTGAGGCAATTTAATTGTTGTTGAAGGAAGATGTTTGAGGTCGTATGCCTTTGTGATACTACGTATGAGAAGAGAGGTTATTTCTTGAGCTGTTTTTTCTTTTATCTTTTTTGTAAACAGTGGCGTTCTTTTAATAACCGTATTTGTTCCTCTTTGCGGTACTTGAACAAATAGTGTAAAAATTTTTCTTGGGCCATCCAACAGTAGTGGGACGAGCGCATGGAGATCGCGCGGGCCCGTGAGCAGAAGCGGTGTAATACCGGTGTGCTTTTTAAACATAAGTTCGTCACCTTCTTTATTGATGCTTTCAGCTAGGATCTGGCGATACCACTGCCCCCACCTTGTAAGTGCCTCGTGAAAAACAAATATCGCATGTGCTGTTTTCCCATGAATGTACTGTTCATACAACAGACGAGCTGACTGCTGTGCTTTAGCAATCATTGATTTTGAAAGTGCGCTTTGCGCGCCCGCACACAAAGCTTCTATATCAACGCCCGCACACAACAAAGGAAACAGCCCTACCTGTGAAAAAACCGAAAACCTTCCCGTTATCACTTTTGGTATGGCAAGTAAATTCATTCCCTTTTTTATTCCCATATTCCACAAAGAAGACCCTTCTTCTGTTATAAGCACACATTGTTTATGTATGCCGTTGCTATACTTTTTTTCAAAAACATCATAGACCATTTGCCCCGATGCTTGCGTTTCTAGGGTTGATCCTGATTTGCTTATTATAACAATGAGAACATCTGATGTTTTTTTTGTTTTTGGTAAAATTTCTTTTTTAATATAGTCAATTTTTTCTGTATCTGGAGCATCGACTATGGTGACACGAGGTGTTTTTTTATCGCTCCTTTCAAAAGAAAGTCCTTCAACAATTGCCCAAAATCCCATAATAGAGCCTCCTATTCCTACTACAATCAATTCTTTTGCCATAGAAACGTTCATTTTTTTATACAGCGCGTGAGCTTCTTTATGAATATTTTCATCAATAGGAAGCGACACAAAATCCACTGGCTCTGTGTATGTATTTTTTGCCTTTGTGGCGCGTTCTATTTGTGCGCGTTTTTCATCCTCAAAAGATGCCCTCTGTCTTTTGACAACAAACTCATCATCAAGAATAATAGTTGCTTTTTCTTTGTTATTTTTTTTAGATACCATAAAAAATATACTTTTAGTATAGCAAAAAATGTATTCAAAAAGAACAAAAACTGTGACTATAGTTTTCTAATCAATAATTCCCTCTTGTATGTAGACGTTGGATGGGTTCCATAAAAGATAACCAACATAATCACTGCCCAATGCATCGCGAGTTGCTTGTATCTGTGCCTCAACTTTGTCCGGTCCATAATCAGCTCCCAAATCAAAATCCTGAAGCCACGGACGTAATTGAGCACGAAATTTTGGTGCAGGAGTAATGGGCGGTGTTGGGGTTGAAGAAGACGACGACGCGTTTGTTGGCTCTACTTGTGGTGGATAAAGCCGCGTTAAGGCAACGTCTAAAGAGTGCTTCACTATCTCATACGGATAAAGCGCTGGTTTGTTATATCCAAACGATCCATCTGCATAGTGCGACGGATACACCATGGGGCAAACGAAATCAAAATAGGTGTACGCATCTTGAATTACTTGCCCAATGCCCATATCATCTGCGGCTACTGTTGATAAACCAAAAAGATCTGCCGATAGGCGTGTTGTGGGAAGTTGTTCTCGTAAGTATGCAAAAAACTGCGCAATAATTTCATGGCGCGGTATGGTTTTATCCCAGTGTGGAAAATACATATTTGAGAGAGCGCCATCAGAAGGAAAACGAATATAATCAAAATTAAGTTCATCAAATCCGTGCAGTGCCGCGTCACGCGCTATTGCTCCTATGTAATTCCACACTTCATGCGATGAAGGATCCATCCACGAGAGTTTTTTTCTATCTTGCCAGGGAATAGGATTTTGGGCTGTTGTTTTGCTTGCGTCTTGCACAGATAAATCAGGCCGAGCCTGCGCAAAAAGAGGGTCTTGCAATGCGGTTATGCGCGCTATTACATAGATATTATTCTCGTGGAGCTTTCGTATGAGAGCATCTATGTCTTTAATGCGTATTTCTTTGGCTTTATACGTGTCTAATTCTTTAACATTTGCATCGTAGGCGACATACCCTGAATAATCTTTAATATCTACCACCACGGCATTTATTGACGTATTTTTTGTCATATCAATAACTTGCGTTATTTTTTTTGCAGAACCCCCCGACCAACTCGTAAGATAAATTGCCCGTATTTGATCAGGGGGGTTTTCTAGTGGCTTTGGGGGTTGATAGATGGGCTGGGTAGCTTCTTTGGTGCTTGTTGTACTACCCATTTCTGCCTGTGTTGTGTCGGTAATAGGAACAACATTATTTGGTGAAAACGCAAAAAAAAGACCCAAAGCGGCCACGCCCATAACGCTTACTCCTAAAAAAAACTTTTGCATGAAAAACTCCTTACTTTCTAAAAATCATATAAAGTCCAACCACCACCAAAATCAGCGGCCACCACATTACCACGCTCATAAATGCCATGTGAGGGAAATACACTGGTGCTATATTACGAAAAACATATAAAAGCCCCACCACCAAGAGCAAAATACCAAACAAAACACGCGCGCCACCTTTACGATCGTGAAGATGAACTCTTTCTTCCTTTTTTTCTTCGTGCTTTTTTACTGCCTCAGAAAGTACCGACGATTCTTTGTTTTCTTCTGGCATAATAAGTGCCAAAATAATGTATCCCAAAACCCCCACACCATTTAAAAGCCCCAGAATCACAAAACCAACGCGAACGAGTACCGCGTCAACATTAAAATACTCTCCCAGGCCCGCACACACTCCCAAGATAATACGATCTTGTGTCGAGCGATATAATTTTTTGTTTGTATGTGGCATAAATAATTTTGTTATGTTTCTAGTATAGGTGATATGTACTTATTTGTACAGCGTTGCTTTATTCTTTTTTTTATGGTATATTTTTATATATGAGCACAAGAAAAACTGCGGGTATTATATTGGCTGTTATACTACTTCTTATTTTAGTTGTTATTTTTGTTGACGATATATCAACTAACCACATTTCTAGTAGCGTTCATTATGCCACCTACACAGGACAATCGGGATATCTTGCCTATCCAGCCTATTATACGAGTGTTGATACATGTAGCCACAATCTCTTTTCTGGTATTGCTGGCTCTTTTGAGTCGCAAGATTGTTCTCCTTATTATGGCACTGTGGGACAAGCATCTATTTACTACTATGGTCCTGGATCACTATCTTGGATAAAATAGTTTTTACAAACAAAAACCCCGCTTTGAGGCGGGGTTTTTGTTATTGTTTTGTTGTGCATTTACAGTTCTCACACTCCGGGCCACACGAGCAACAATGACAGCATAATTTTTTATTACAAGAGCACTCTACGTTTTCATCCAGCGGCATTCCGCATTTTTCACATTTTGTTTCCATATATGATTTTATATTACTTATTTTGCCGACTTTTATTTTTAAAGGTTATTTATGTCCGAATCAATATCCTTCAACTGCGTGTCTATATCCCCTATTTGAATAGCATTAACATCTTCTGATATCGCTGATGTGGTATCAGACGAAGTGCTAGTGGTGTTTTGACCCATTTGATTGGTACCAGAAAGTGCCCAGAAAACAATTGCTAATATAATAATTATTACAATAATTATTCCTACTATAAGTCCCGATTTTTTTGATTGCATAAGTATAAATGTATTATTACCTTATAAACTTGAACTGGCATTTTCTAAATCATCAACGTTTGGTATTTGACCCAGCGCTTCTAAAACTTTTTGTAGCGCGTCTCGAGCGGCAATTAATTTTTCTCTTGCTGCTTGTAGGTCTGTGCGTAGTTGATCGCGCGTTGTGATTACATCGCTTTTGAGCATATCTTCTGTGGTCACGTCTATGGCGTATACCTTAGACGCTTGCTCAAGCACTGCAGTGCGTGCAGTATCTATTGCCGTTGTTGCCGTACCAATAGCGGCTTCTACACTCGTTGTATCATATCCATTGCTCTGAGCAATTTGAGTTCGTGAAACTATACGCGTGAGTGCGTCACTCATTGTATCAAGCGCCTGTGAAAAATTTTCGGTAATGCGTTTATTAAGTTCATCTATGTTGCCAAAGAGACGTGTAACTATTTCCTTTTTTCTTTCATCTTTAATAACTTGCAGACGTTGCTGAAGTTCCTGCCTGTTTTGTTCAAACTCGCCTTTTACGTCTTCTTTGCGTAATTCAAGTTGATTTTTGAACTCTTCTCGCTGCTGCTCAAAAGCTTGCTTTAGCGCTTCAGTTCTCTGCTCAAGTTGTTGCTTTAACCCTTCACGAATTTGTTCTGAAGTTCCACTCGCATTTTGCTCTACTTCCTCTCTTACTTGTTCTCGTTGTTGTTGTAATGATTCTTTAGCATCTTCTTTTTGTTTTTGTAACTCTTCTTGAAGTTGTTCTCGTTGCTGTTGAAATTGCTGAAGTGCATCTTCGGTTGCCTTACGTAACTCTTGTGCCCTGTCATCTGGTCCTTGGTTGGCTGTGCTCTCTGCGTGTGTGTATGCAATACCCCCTAACAACAGCACAAACGCAATACCGACTAAAAATAATTTTTTCATGGTGTTTTTATTATTTATAATTCTATCTTTTTTAGTATACCATATTTATTTAGGTGATTGTGGATTATCTTTTTTTGGCAGTTTTAGATATGTTTTTCCTTTGAGCTTTTCTGGCAATAAATCTTCTTTTGTATATTTTTCATAGCCCTTGCCATATGAGAGGTTTTTCATAAGTTTTGTGGGAGTATTGCGTATTATAAGTGGCACCGCAAGCGGTCCATGCTTTTTAACGTCTTCTTGGGCGGCTCTAAGCGCGTCGTAGGCACAGCGATCTTTTTTTGCTAGCGCCAAATAAGCAACCCCATGTGCCAAATTAATCTCACATTCGGGCATTCCAATAGTTTCTACAGCTCTGAAAATTTCGTTTGCTACAACAAGCGCTGTGGGTTGAGCCATCCCAATATCTTCGCTTGCAAAAATAACCATTCGACGAGCAATAAATTTAGGGTCTTCTCCGCCTTGAAGCATCCGTGCCATATAATACAGTGCCGCGTCGGGCTGACTTGCGCGCATACTTTTAATAAATGCACTCACCAGATTGTAATGTTCTTCTCCTCTCTTATCATACCGAATGCGTGACTCCTGCATACTTTGTGTCAACGTCTGTACTGTTACTGTGCCATAAAGCTGCCTGGTGTTTTCTAGTATGGTGATTGCCTGACGCGCATCTCCCTGTGCGGCTACGATGAGCCATTTTAGCGCGCTTTTACTCATTGCTATTTTTGTTTGTTTTATGATGAGCTCTAATTCATCTTCTGACAATGCTCCAAGCACAAACACCCGACATCGTGAAAGAAGCGCGCTAATAACTTCAAAGCTGGGGTTTTCTGTTGTTGCTCCAATAAGTGTTAGGTTGCCGCGCTCAACATAGGGAAGCAAAAAATCTTGTTGTGCTTTGTTAAACCTGTGAATTTCATCAAGAAAAAGTATTTTTGGTTTTCCCCATGTATTTTCTTTAACAATTTCACGTATATCTTCTTTGCCGGCTGATACGGCAGAAAGTTCATACATATGAGCATCAATCCCTTTTGCATAGATTCGTGCCAGCGTTGTCTTTCCACATCCCGGAGGACCCCACAGAATAAAAGAAAAAAGATGCTTCTTTTCTAAAGCAACTCTAATGGGTTTTTTATCCCCTACTAAATGCTTTTGCCCAACAAAATCATCGAGCGTGGTTGGGCGTATTTTTGATGCCAGCGGTTCCATAGAAATAGTAAAAAGTTGAAAATGTAAAGTTTAAAGTGAGAAGTGCCAGAAAAAAACACAAACAAGCTATTGATTGGTGTATTGTTCAATTTCTTCACTAAAATAATCTAATTCAATTCCTGCCCGTCTGAAAAGTTCTTCCCCTTCTGATCCGACGTGATATCTTTTTTCACATACAACACGTGTTATGCCCGCGTTTATAATAATTTTTGCGCATATCGCACAGGGTGTCATTTTACAATAGAGCGTTGCGCCATTTATCGCGACACCAAGTTTTGCTGCCTGTGCTATTGCATTCTGTTCCGCGTGCGTCGTACGAACACAATGTTGTGTAACGCTTCCGTCTTCATGTGTTGTGCTCTTCATTTGATGCCCTACTTCATCACAGTGAGGCAGTCCCTTTGGCGATCCCACATACCCCGTTGCTAAAATTTGTTTGTCTCTTGCTATAACACAACCACTTCTTCCACGATCACATGTTGCGCGTTTTGCAACGGCATGTACTACCTCCATAAAATATTCATCCCACGAGGGGCGTTTGTATGTTTCTGTCATAAAAATGTTTTTAGTAGTATATCAAAAAGTATTTACCAAAACATATAAAATCGGCGAAGTTTTTGGGGGAAACGTTCTATGGCATAGCGAAGCATGGTTCTGGGCATTGTTTTGTGCCATTTTCTTAAAAAACGTTCTTCTACAGCTTGATCTCTTTTGCCAATTTCTCTAAGCATCCACCCGACCGCTTTTTGTATCAGATCGTGCTCATCGTGTATCAATAACGTGGTAATAGCTAATGCATCATTAAAATCATTATTTTTTATAAATTGAAATGTCGCAAGTATTGCAATGCGTCGCTTCCATATATCTTTTGATTGGGCGAGTTTTTTAAGAATGATTCTATTTTTGTCTTCAAGGTATGCCCCGACAATTTTAGGAGCACTTAAATCAACCAAGTCCCAGTTGTTTATATATTTTGTATTTGCAAGATAGAATTTAAAAATGTTTTCTCTTTGCTTTTCTGTCCCCTTTTCAAATTGAGCAATTAAAATAAAAAGTGCCAAAAGTCGCTCTTCATGAATGGGGCTTTTGAGCAGTTGTGTAACTTCTTTTAAAACAAGCTCTGCGTACTGTTTTGCCAGAATGCGTGTCTGCGGAACCATTATACCCAAAAACACATCTCCCTCTCCGTACTCTCCCACACCAGTTTTAAAAAAACGGGCAAGTACTTTTGCTTTTTTTGCGCTGGCGTATTTTGTAAGGTCTTTTTGTGCGTTCTTTGCTGATAACACTTTTTTGTTTCTTTGATTCAATGTCTTATTGATTTTATGCTTCTGTGTTTTTATGTTTTTCCTCTTCTTTGAGATCAAGGCAAACTGAATTAATACAGTATCGCTTTCCGCTTGAAGTGGGGCCGTCGTCAAAAAGATGCCCTAAGTGTGATCCACACTTGGCACACTGTACTTCGGTTCTGTGCATGCCTTGGCTATCGTCGTCTACTAATTTTACTGATCCCTCTTTTACATCATCAAAACTAGGCCACCCGGTTCCTGAATCAAATTTGGTGTCTGATGGAAATAATTCATTACCACACGCCATACATACATATTTCCCTTTTTTTGTTTCGTGTACATATTTTCCCGAGAAGGGTGCTTCAGTTTCTTTTTTTCTTAACACCGCGTATTGCTCTGGCGTTAATTTGTTTTTGAAATCATCATTTATATTTGTGTTTTTCATAATTTGAAATTGAAAATTTTTAATTTTTACTTATACCTATTCCGTTCCTAGTATATCATTTTTATTACTTTAACGTCTTGTGCTATACTAAAAACAGTTTGCAAGGGAGGTCGTCATGAAACATGTCGGGCGTAAGTATCTAAAATTCAGATGCCTGGGATCTTTTATAAGATGGCTCAATGGAAAAGAGCTTTCTGAGGAGATAGAAATAGAGACATGGAGGACGCCCGAGCAGACATATGCACTCCTTGTTATTGCTAAAAATTGTGCCCACCAGCACTCCGCTGATACAAGTGGGTGACGAAATATCTTTTTTGGGATATACTGCCAAAAGAACCCTTCACCGCTTGCCTTCCCGCCTTGTCATCGAGTCTTGGGCGAGCGGCTTTGAGAGAAATACATCCAGCAGAATGAAAACCCCTCGCCGCGAAGAGCTTCTGACTACTTGACCACTTTCTCGGCGTCTCTGATTGGGAGTATTTTCTCTCTTGCAATGCACATTGTTTAATCGCTTCATGCGGTTTCACCCACCCTCCCCGGGTGGGTTAGTTTTTGCTTTTTTTTGCTTTTTGTGTGAAGCTTTTTGGGTAGAATATTTAACACATCTCAATGAAAAAAACTTTTATTGTTTTTGAAGGAAGTGAGGGGGCTGGTAAGACAACCGTAGCCCTTCGTTTAAAGGAATATTTACAGAAAAATGGCTCAAGAGTTTTGTTTACGAAAGAACCCGGGGGTGACGATCCAGTTTGTCGGGGTATCCGATCAATTCTTTTAGATCCGGTGAGCTTAAAAAAATTCAGCCACATTTCTGAATTTTTACTCCTTGAGGGTGACCGGGCACAACATGTTGAATTTACTATTCGACCAGCTCTTGAGAAATCATCTCCTTTTAATTTCGTTATTTGTGACAGATTTAGTGGTTCTTCGTTTGCCTATCAATATTTTTCTCGCAGAGCCATTACAAAAGATTGGTTTGAGCGGGTTGATTATTTGGCAACGGGTGGTGTTACTCCTGATTTAACAATTGTTTTAGATATTGATTCCGAAAAAGGAAGCCAGCGAACCAACTCCGCAGGTAAAAAAGATAGAATGGCAAAAGAATCGTCCCTTTTTCATCAAAGGGCACGTGAAGGTTTTCTTGCTTGGGCAAAAATTCTCAATACAAAACGCAAAGGTTCTTGTGTGGTTATTGATGCCAATCGACCATTAGAAGAAGTCTTTTCCGACGTTATTGTGGCGATTGAACCGGTTATCACTGCAAGTAAGTAAAGCTTTCCGACGTGCCTCACTAAGTACCCAAAAATATTTTTTCCCCTGCTCCACCCAGAACTTTTAATGTTTGTCAAGCTCAAAATTTAATCAAAAATACCCTCTTTTATTTGCGGTTTTTACTTGCTCGTGGTATAACAGATGGGCTCTATTTATGGAAATTAGAAACATCGCTATTATCGCCCATGTTGATCATGGCAAAACAAGCTTAACCGACGCCCTTTTGCGCCAGGCGGGGTTGGTGTTGGAGGGAGCTACCATGGACTCAAACGATTTGGAGCTTGAGCGCGGAATTACTATCTACTCAAAAAATGCCTCTCTTTTTTATAAGGATACAAAAATAAACATAGTAGATACCCCCGGGCATGCTGATTTTGGATCAGAGGTAGAGCGCGTTTTGCGTTCTATTGATTGTGTGCTTTTGGTTGTTGACGCTCAAGAAGGCCCCATGCCTCAAACTAAATTTGTTCTAAAAAAATCCTTAGAGCTGGGACTTAAACCTATTTTGGTTATTAATAAGATTGATAAACCAGCGGCGCGCCCAGATTGGGTGCACGAAAAAGTTTTTGAGCTCTTTTATGATTTGGGAGCAAGCGAAGACCAGCTTAATTTTATAACTCTGTATGCAATAGCCAGAAAGGGTGTTGCCACATTAAACCTTACCGATGAGCAAAAGGATTTAACGCCTCTTTTGGAAACCATCATACAACACGTACCCTCTTCTTCTAGCGATGAGCTTTCTTGTAAACTGCTACGCGCTCAACCTTTTAATTTGGGATATGATAATTTTTTAGGCCGTTTGGCTATTGGACGTATTTATGAAGGCACCATCAAAACCGGTGGTACTGTTTTTGTTAAAACACCTTTGGGAGAAGCACGGACGGGCAAGATAACAAAACTTTTCACCTTCAGGGGTCTTACACGTGAAGAAGTTTCTGAGGCAGTCGCCGGAGATATTGTGATGATTGCGGGACTTGGAGATATTTATATTGGAGAAACTATTTGTGAACAAAAAGATCAACCAACACTGCCTTCAATTAACATAGACGAGCCAACTATTTCTCTTGATTTTTTGGTGAACAACTCCCCCTTTGCTGGACGCGAAGGAAAGTTTGTAACAATCAGGCAAATAAAAGAACGGCTCCGAAGAGAGCTTGAAGTGAACGTGGGGCTAAAAGTTGATTTTTCTCATGCGGACTATTTTACCGTTTCTGGAAGGGGTGAGTTGCATATTGCAATCCTGCTTGAAAATATGCGCCGTGAAGGATATGAACTCCAGGTTTCTCAACCCCATGTTATAACCAAAGAAGAAAACGGCGTTTTAAATGAGCCTTTTGAAGAGGTGACCATTGATGTCCCCAATGAATTTGCTGGTGTTGTTATTGAAAAACTGTCCAAAAGAAAGGGTCTGATGAGTGATATGCGCCCCGAGCAAAACCACACCCGTATTTTATTTACTATCCCCACCAGAGGACTTTTGGGGTATCGAGGTGAATTTGTTATTGATACTAAGGGTGAGGGTATTTTGTCTAGTCAATTTCTTGGTTTTAGACCATTGGCTGGAGAAATAAAAAAGCAAGACACCGGGTCAATGGTTTCTATGGCAACAGGAAAAGCTCTTGGGTTTTCTTTGTGGAACTTACAAGAAAGAGGTGTTTTGTATATTGGTGCGGGCGCGCAAGTATATGAAGGTATGGTTATTGGTAACACATCAAAGGGTCATGATATGGCCGTTAACCCCACCAAAGGAAAACAGCTCAGCAATATGCGCGCCAGCGGTGCTGACGACGCCATTGTTTTGACCACTCCATTTGAATTGTCTTTAGAACGGGGCCTGGAAATGATGAAAGATGACGAATATCTAGAAATCACTCCCCACAACATTCGTCTGCGCAAAAAAATTCTTACCGAAACCGGCCGCACACAGAAAAGCAGAAAAAAGTAGGTTTTGTGAGAAAAACCATCCAGTTTCATGAGCGGTTTAGAATGTTGCTTCTTCCCAGGTAAAGCTAGCAACGATCTTAAAATAACATCCTTACCCAGACGCGCTGGAATAAGGATGTTATGTGGTTAGTCAAAAAGGGAAATGAGGTATGAATCAATTTTTCTCTGATCTACATCGTAAAAATTGAAATTGTTGTCGTACAGATAGGTTGCCAGTTTTACCCCCACAAAACGCCAGTGCCATGGCTCATAGATATAATAATCATTACCTTTTGGATATGAGAGAACAAAACCAAAACGATAGGCGTTATCCAAAAGCCATTGATACGGCTGAGTTTCATCAAAGCCAGTAAGCTGTCCGCCCAGTCCGGTGGTGATAAAATCCAGTGTTGTTCCTAGTTGGTGTTCTGAATATCCCTGATCTGCAGAAAATGAATTAGCAGTACCAGCACCATAAATAACACTGTAGGCGGATTTAAGCGATTGTTGTTGTGCAAAAGACCTATACGCAGATTTTGCATAGAGCGTTACCCCTTCTGCTTTTGCGGTGTTAAATAGGTCTTTGAGAAACGGCCAGGCCTCTGAGAGAAATTCTTCCGGGCGAGTTTCGCTGTATACGTATTCCTGCGGGATTGTTATGAGATGAGCGGGGGTGTAGTTTTCATTCAAAAAATATACCTTGGAATATTTTTTGAGCAGTTCGGGATCAATCTTGGAAAGTTTTTCAAGAGAGCCCACGGTGCTGGAAATAGTGCCAACAACCTGCTCCACTCCCCCCACCTGATTTTTAACGGCATCAATGTTTTTTTGAGTTCCCGAAAGTGTATCAGAAAGCCCCGCGGTTTGTGAGTTTAAATCTGTAATGTTTTGTGAAAGCTGGCTGGTGTTATTGGCGAGTATCTCATTTGTATATGCCAATCCACTATTTAGTGAGGCTACCTGTTCTGAAAGCGTAGAAATCTGGACAAATCCATACACAATTCCCGCACCGAGTATTATAAAAACTATCGTCGCTGGGACAATGCGCCATAAGGTATCCTTTTTGTTTACAAAAAAAACTTTAACGCTTTCGTGTATCATTTGAAGATTATACTATTAGTGAATAACTCCCGAGAAAATAAGAGCAAAGAGAATAACGGTGATTACGCCAAATATGGCAACGGTTTGCAAAAAAAGTTGCACAGCCCCTTTCTTGTTGTTGTTAAGATAGAGCTCGGCTGGTTCGTAGAAAAATAGATACCCCATTACTGCTACCGATAGCGTGAAAAGTGAAAGCATCGCTATGGGGACAAAGATAGAATTGCCGTTGTTAGTAATATTTTGTCCATACGACATAACCAACACCACCACCACAATATAGAGTATCGCCAAAAGGGCGTTTTTAAGTGAGTTTTTTGTCATGAAAACAGTATAGCACTAGCCCCCTAAAGGTGCTAGTGAATTTTAAATTACTAATTTTAAATTTTTAATGAGATTCAATTTTTGACAAAAGAAAAGACGCTCTGTTGAGCGTCCTGAAAGCCGAGAAGGTGGGCTAAGCTGGCTATTAATCTAAACACATTGATTCTTTTGAAACTGTACCCTTAATTACTTGCTGGACACAGCCGGTTATTAGTTGGTCAGGATAGCAAGTCCCCTCTATATTTTTTAAAGGACCCCTGGCAAGATTAGTTTTTTGTTCTTCGGTCAACGTTTGCGGAAAACAAACTCCGCTTTTACACTGTCCCCCGTCGGTGCATGTTTCACCGGCTTCTTTATATGATAAAAGACAAAGATTTTGCTCATTTGACCACTGCCCACCTGCACTTTCACATGCTTGTTTGCTTTTTGGTGGATTGTTCCCTGGTAAAAGTGAGTAAAAAATACCTAAAGAAATTCCTAATACTATAACAGCCACAACTATTACTAGCAGTATTACCAGTTTTTTATTTGTATCTTGCTTGTTCATATAAATACTATATCACTAGAATCAAAAACCCCCTAACAAAGGGGGTTTTTGAAAAATCGTGGATTCGATAAATAGACAACACTAGAACCTACTCTAGATTATATAACCCTGCGACCTTGCAACAGACGTACTATAACTAAAATGATTGCAACCACTAATAAGATATGGACTAGCCCACCTAGAGTATAGGAGGTGATTAATCCCAAAAACCAGAGAATTAACAACAATGCAATTATTGCCCACATGTTTTTTATAATTTTAAATTATTGAATCTTAAACCTTTAAATTATTATACAACAAAAGAGCCAAAAAATATACCCAGGTAATTAGCTCCTACCTACGGGGACAAAACAAAACACCCCCAAGGAATGTTTTGTTCTATTTTATATACAGTCCTTTGCTCCAGTGATAGGATTTAATTTTTTATCCCCGCTTAAAAACAAGCAGGGGCATATAATACTTTACACTTTGCGTAATTGCCGCAAGCGCTCATCAATTGACATATAAATCACTAATGCACCACCCACATAAAAAAGCAATGCAAAAGCAAGAAGCATGACGTGTGGAATTTCTGTCACTCTATAAAATCTGAGATAATATAAAAGACCTGACCCGGCAATAAAAAATAATCCAAGCCAAATTGGCGGTGCTTTTTGATAAATAATAAATTTTCCTTCACCGTAGGTTCGTGCGGAATATGAAGCAAAAAAAGCTAAGACGGAACTAATAATATAAAAAAGTTGGGGTGTGACAACACGCAATTGAGGTATTTGATAAGAGACAATAATAGGAAGCAAGGACAGTAAAAAAGGCACAAACCGCGGGATATTCTTATAACTGGAAAATGATTGCAAGACCTGAGCTTCTGCGCCAATTAAAGCATACAAAAAAAGACCAGCGAGAAAAATAATCGCCCACGAAGGATTTATTAATGAGACTATAATTAAAGCAAGTACTATAACAACCCACGCCACATTTATCGCTTTAGGTAAAAATTTTTTAACCAATAAACCAAATACGAATACCGCGCTTATGAAAATAAATATACTTATCATAATAGTAAAACCCTCCTCGGCACTAAAAAGACGAGCCAAAACAAAACCATTTATCCATTGAAAAATTTTTACCACAAGAAAAAGAATTATAATAAATATGCCGTGCATAAATATATTATACAATAAAGGACAAAATATAGAGAATACAATTCTTTGCTCCCCGGGTAGGACTCTCCTCCGACTAAATTTTTACCGTCGTAAAAATTTGTCTAGGCGCCAACTCGCGTGCACGCCTGCTGGTGTGCGCATGCTCCGTTGTTCGAGTCTTAACGAAACTGAAGCAGTTCAGTTTCTCCCTCGGGACAAAACAAAAACACCCACAAGGGATGTTCTGTTTTGCTCCGAGCTGTGCGAGAACTTAGAACCGTTATTTTAAGCGGCTGGCACTCCTACGAAATGGATGCGGCCGTCAAAATGCTCCGGGGAGAAGAACCGTTTACCGAGGAAGCGATGAGATGGATGGAAACGGTTAAGCATTAAGAATTAACCTCTTCGCTTTTAATTTATTGATCGTATTAGTTGGTCAGAAATTTGCTTTAACAATTCAGTTTGTTGGTTTCTTAAGATTTATATTTGTATTCCCACAGGAACACCTTACTGAATCTGGCGTCTTTGGTGGTATTGTAATTAAGTAAAAGAGACTAGAACATTCTGACTCCTGACAGAAAAATTTACTTACTAAATCGCGGAAAGCAGTAACTACGGGAGTAAAATCATTAACGGTAAAATTTGCCCATTCATTATAGTGAATGGCTGGATTAACTTCCCACTGTCCAGGATTGCCTTCATTCCATTGAAGTAGACTTCATCCTGGAAAGTAATACACATTTCATAAAGCATCCCACCAATACTAATGATGTCATGATTTTTGTCGAGCACGCCACGCATCATCACATGACTGTTAAGCAACAGGTTCTCATAAATACTTGCATTCTCTTTCAGTTTTTTGAATCCCTCATCGGGTTCGTTGTAGATAGTGACACGCACCACGCGCCCTCAAAACTTTTTTCAATTAAGAAAAAGAAGATGTTTTTGTGGCACCTGCCCGCCTCTGGAGAAAATTCAAACGCTGAATTTTAAAAAACTTTGAGATCGTCAGTCCGTCTCGCTGAGATACGAGCCAAGGTGAGAGATAAGTTGATATATCATCTCCCATTTTTATCCAAGTCAAGCAAAAGTTTTCATTTATTTCTTTGTAACCCAAATATAATCCTCTCTTTTGGTAAGCAACTGGTTCGCATTAGCAAATTGTCGAGCCATAGACAAAAAACGTTTTACGTCAACATCTGATAAAAATTCAAACGGTTTATGATAAAAAAATGAAATAATGTTTTTGCCCACAGGGGTTAAATCAAAAACCTCAGAAAAATTAATGGAAGATTCCATTGTTTTTCGAACACAGGTTGCGTGTCTATCGTTGAAAAAAGTAACAATTCTCTCATTAAAATCATCCCCCCTATCAAACAAGAGTTCAAGTCCAAGCTCCTTTCTGAGTTGAACATCATCACTATCCATATTCTTTCTAGTTCTTTGTGTACATCATCCAAATAGAGAAGAACGTGAGCCGCAAGAATAAAATCTGACTCAGGAATCGCGACATCTTCCATGTGGTTACAATAGATATTTGTATTTTCTAAAAGATTATCCTTTTCAAGTTTTCTTTGAATAATAGCCGCCAATGCATCTGAGTACTCTATAACATTTGTGGTAAGATGTGTCCTCTTTTCGTCATTGAGAAAGTGGACAATCGGCAACGTAATAACGCCGTTTCCCGCACCTATATCAGTAAATACAAAATCCTGATCCGCTTGAATCGGTAACATTTCCAAAGTCTTTTTAATATTCTCAATCAATATCTGCTTTTGATTTGTCTGTTCAATATATGACAAAAACCATTCAGGACTTTTAGAATAAAGCTCTTTTTTAATTTTACTCATGCAAATATCCTACAACACTTCATCCTAAATTGCCATATTTTTATTTTATTAAATCATCAACGCTTATCTCAAGTGCTTTGGCAAGCTTGGTAAGCATCTCGGTTGTGGGATTTTTATTTTTCAAAATCGTTAAGAAGTTCTAAATATTTTTTCTGTAGCGTTATCCATATGTAGACTGAAGGATACCCTAAAGGTCTCTTCAGTCTCGGTACCTTTGAACTAGTACACTTCATCGCTACTATGAAGTATATGAAACAAGGAACTAGATACAGGCAGTTGTCCTATGAGGAGAGAGTGATTATTGAGTCTTTGCAGAGAAAAGGAGAAAGTATTCGTACTATTGCGTCTCATCTTGGCAGAAGCACTAATACCATTGCTCGTGAGATACGAGAAAAGAAGGTCAAAGGAGTGTATACTGCAAAAAAAGCACATCATAAGACGTACTGGATTTGAAAGGTTCAATGATCTGCACACAGTATAGCACAACATACAGCCCCCTGTCAATACCAGTGGCTACGAACCTCCTTTTTGTGGTCTGACTAAATTATTACTGTATCTTTCTTATACAACATCGGTAAACAATCCTGCCGCAATCGAAACTTGGTTCCGTGGTTATGACCGGTACGTGCGTCGAAATTGAAAGACATCCCCTCCAAAAAATCCTTCCTCCGGAAAATCTTCGGCTCGAACCTGCCAAAAAATTCATTTTAGACAGTAAACAAGCCGAAATTATCGCTTTGCAGGAAAATCTTTTTGAGAAAAAAGATTTTCTAAAAAAGATTGGCTCGAACCGAATTTTGCGGGAACGGGAATTAGTTTTTGAGCCACGCGGAGCGTGGCAAATCCTCTTAAAATCAGCTCTTAGCGCCCGCAAGGCGCGTGCCGAGGCGCTTTGCGCCGAGGCAACAAACGCCGAACATACAATTTGGCTCCCGAATTAAAGCCCTCGCAAACTTTTGAAATTATTTTGCCAAATCTGATACACAAATCCAAAAAGCGAAATCTGACATAACCGCCTCGCTTCGCTCGGCGGAACGCTCGGGCGTGGCGGAATTCCTCCCCCCAACCCCCTCCTTCCGCCACGCCCTCGCTTGGGCTTCGCAAAAATTTTTCCGCAGCTTTACATTACCTGTGGATAACTGCTCGGGTTTTGCTCGGTTAGATATGATATAATATGTATATGCTTACACCAAAACAAAAACAAATTAAAGATTACATCAATAAGATTATATCAAAAAAAGATATAGCGCCAACAGAGCGTGAAATTGCTCATAGGTTTAAGATATCTCCGTCAACCGCTCATGAACATCTCGCGACACTTTACGAAAAGGGTTATTTAGAAAAAGCGTCTGGACGCGCAAGAGGAATTCAAATTGTTACTGAATCAAAATTGGTAAAAATTCCATTACTTGGCACCATTGCCGCCGGCCAACCGATTGAAGCAATACAAAATAAGGAGATGATTGCAGTTCCAAAAAACAAAATTCCTTCATTAGCAGAAGTTTATGCTCTCCGTGTTGTTGGAGATAGTATGGTTGACGAAAATATCAACGATGGAGATGTTGTTTTAGTCAAACAACAAGAGACAGCAGAAAACGGTCAGAAAGTAGTTGCACTCATAGATAATCACGAAGCTACACTAAAGAAATTTTACAAAGAGAGAGGGCATATTCGATTACAACCCGCCAACAAAACTATGGAACCGCTCATATTTAGAAATGGACGAGATGTGTCAATTCAAGGAATTGTTCTTGATGTTATTCGAGAAGAAAATCCAGTTACTATTTTATTTCCGGAAGTTAAAACCGAAATTAAACAACACAAAAAACTTCCCTTGAATGAAATTATCTGTGGCGATGCAGTGGAAGTAATGCAGACAATGCCCCCTGATTCAGTTGATTTAGTTGTTACATCTCCACCATATGATGATTTGAGAAACTACAATGGGTATTCTTTCAATCTTGATGGTATGGCAAGAGAGTTGTTTAGGGTTATGAAAAAAGGTGGAGTTGTTGTCTGGGTTGTTGGAGACCAGACAATTAAAGGAGACGAAACGGGAACATCTTTTAGACAAGCTCTGCATTTCAAGCAGGTGGGTTTTAATCTTTTTGATACAATGATATATCTAAAAACTCCTCGAGGTGCCGTTGGAAATAATAAGACATACTGGCAGACTTTCGAGTATATGTTTGTGTTGAGCAAGGGCACTCCAAAGACAATAAATCTCCTAAAAGATAGAGAAAATAAAGATGAGCGAGATGGCGATAGCGGCACAAAAAGACTATCTGATGGTTCGTTATTAAAATTAAAAAGAGCCGGATATTCTAAGTATGGAAGACGGACAAATGTTTGGGAATATCTGATAGGCAAAGGACATTCGGCAACCGATAATATTGCCTACAAACATCCTGCTATATTTCCAGAGAAGTTAGTGCAAGATCATATTACAAGTTGGTCAAACTTTGGTGATGTAGTCCTTGACCCGATGTGTGGAAGTGGGACAACCTGTAAAATGGCCAAGATTAATAAAAGAGACTTCATAGGTATTGATGTCTCATCTGAATATTGCAAAATAGCTGAAGAAAGGTTGAAACAAAAATCCTTATTTTAAGAAAATCCCAATTTTTACTGCTGAAGAGTACCTTTCAGCCATTTTATAGCTCGTTCCAATATATTTACATCATCCTCCATCATTCCCATACTGTTATTGCACATCCTACAAATCCACCCTCTTATCTTTCCAGTATTATGAAGATGATCTAACACAACATCGTTTTTGTATTGCCTAATTATTGTCCTATTACAAATGGGACAATGAAAGGGCTTACCTATAGGTGGCGGTGGATATATTTTTTCAAACTTTTCTCTATCTTTTACAGACATAGGTTTTTTCCAACTACGACAATCTCTACACTCACCCCTTCTTGAGACTTTACCTCGGATAGTTTTTTGATTTTTTTCAAATTCAAAAATGCTTTTCTGTTCTTGGCACCTTCGGCATATCTTTGTTTCTTTAAAACAGGAGTCGCAAAAATCTCCGTGGGTTGCCTTATTTTGGTTACATTCAGTGCAATATTTTGTTTTCATTTTAGAAAATAATTAGTGTCTTTTTTATAAATCTGCGCAAACTTTTTCATTTCTGCAACATCAAGCCTTCTCTCGCCAGACTCTATTTTTGAAATATAAGACTGCGGTTTGCCAAGTTTATCAGCAACTTCCTGTTGGCTAAACCCAGCTTCAACACGCGCTGTTTTTAAGCGTTCTATGATATCTTTGTAATCTTTTGAGTACACCGATTTGTTCATATATGTATTTATCATATATCCTATTGCAGAATAATCCCAAATTAGGATATAATGTATTTATGGATAAAGCTGCGGAAAAATTTTTGCGAAGCCCAAGCGAGGGCGTGGCGGAAGGAGGGGGTTGGGGGGAGGAATTCCGCCACGCCCGAGCGTTCCGCCGAGCGAAGCGAGGCGGTTATGTCAGATTTCGCTTTTTGGATTTGTGTATCAGATTTGGCAAAATAATTTCAAAAGTTTGCGAGGGCTTTAATTCGGGAGCCAAGAAATTAGATACGAACTCATTTTTTGAAGATGAGAATGTTCGCTCGCCCAGCCCCGCCATTGGCGGGGCTGGGCTTCGCTCCGCGACGGCTTCGCCGTCGCTTTGGGGGGAAATGAAGCGGATTTTAATGCTTTCGGAGGAATCAATTTTTTCTTTTTAAAAATTAACAATACAAATTTATGAACATAAAAAATTGCGCCATTTATACCCGCGTTTCAACCGATAACCAAGCGGAAAAAGAATTTTCGTCGTGTGAAGCGCAAGAGCAGAAAATCCGGTCGTTTATCGCTAGTCAAAATGATTGGCAGGTTTTCAAAGTCTATAACGACGCTGGATTTTCTGGCGCAATTTTACAACGCCCCGCCTTGCAGGAACTACTTGCCGATTTGAAAAAAGAAAAAATTGATGTGGTTTTGGTCTATAAAATTGATCGGCTCACTCGTTCGCCTAAAGATTTTTACCAACTGATTGAATTTTTTGAGCAAGCAAAAATTGATTTTATTTCCATTACGGAAAGATTTGATACCTCAACGCCCGCCGGCCGTTTGCTTCGCAACATCATGCTCACTTTTTCGCAATTTGAAAGAGAACTAACTAGCGAAAGAACAAAAGATAAAATGCTAGAGCGTGCGAAAAAAGGTCTCGCAAACGGCGGGCTAACGCCTTACGGCTATATGCGACAAGATAAGAAACTACTCACACACCCGAAAGAATCGGAAGAAATAAAATCAATTTTTGAAACTTATGTTGAAAGTGGCTCAACGGCGAAAACCTATCAAATGTTAAAAGAAAAAGGAGTAAAAAATAAGTTAGGCAAAAATTTCTCCAAAACAAATATCAGCCATATTTTGCGAAATGTTATCTACATAGGCAAGGTTTTGCACAATGGCGAAATTTATCAAGGTATTCATGAGCCGATTATTTCGGAAGAAATTTTTGCTCTTGCTCAAAAAATACACAAGGAAAAGAAGAAAAATTTTAGAGTGTACAAAAATTTTCTGTTCGGCGGACTTATAAAATGCGAAGAATGTGGCTCAAATATGACTTCTTGTTTTACGAATAAATATATTGCCGGAAAATTAAACCGATATTATTACTATCGTTGCACCGCCACAATGAAACACGACTGGCAGGCGTGCTCGGTAAAACAAGTGTCCGCCAAACGATTGGAAGATTTTTGTTTGGAAAATTTAGAGCGCATTTCAGTTGATAAAAATTATATTGAAAACCTAATTTTTCGACTAAATTACGACGAACAAGCGGGACACCGCGCTGGATACGAACTAACGGATGGATGCTCTAAATTTTCCACCGAAAGCATTTCGGACACTCTAAAATTTTTCTTCAATAGACTCAAAACCACCAAAGGAATTGAAA